>Ga0154020_10001668_pt1 | contig 27293 bp, 24 predicted proteins | sample Klosneuvirus_201_FD_109709 | JGI IMG/M metagenome (GOLD analysis project Ga0154020, IMG submission 109709) | Active sludge microbial communities from wastewater, Klosterneuburg, Austria - Klosneuvirus_20160825_MG | ecosystem: Engineered > WWTP > Aerobic digester > Activated sludge | place...
GAGGATCGATCCGGTTCCTACTGCCCACAGATCATTTGGACTCATGCCCCACATTGCCAGCAGAGAGAGTCCAAACCCTGACGGAACCTGGGCAAAGCGCTGTCCATCCCAGTGGATCACGGTGCCTGCGGTTCCGGCCGCCCAGACATCATTTCTGCCAAAGCCATACACGGTCACGAGGTCCGCAGTGGTCGACGAAGGAACCGCGCGCCAATTGCCATCGAAGCGGAGTACCGTGCCGCCATTCCCAACCGCCCAGACATCTCCGTGATTGTCGCTCCAGACATCATTGATGTTGTTGATGTTGTCGTTCTTGTCGAGGCTCCAGGTTCCGCCAGTGCCGGTCAGGATCGTGCTCCCAGATCCCACGGCCCACAGACTGCCTGTGCCGATTCCGAACACGTCATAAAAGACGCTCGGGGTGCCGGTCGTCTCCGCAGTCCATGCAGTTCCTGTCCAGCGGAGCAGCATTCCTAAGTCGCCAGCGATCCAGACGGAGCTACCACTCCCCCAGACTCCGTAGAGATTCTTGTCCGTCGCAATCGGCATGACGGGAGACCATGCGGTTCCGTTCCAGCGCAGCACCAGACCGCCGGATCCCACAACCCAGGCATCCGCGGCGGCGCTAGCAAATCCAGCCGCAAGAGAAGCCATGGTACCTGATGCCATCGTCGACCAACCAGTCCCTGTGTTGTGCAGGATCGTTCCGCCTTCCCCCACTGCCCACAGATCCACTGCGGATGATCCGAAGACATCGTTCAAAATCACGTTGGTAGCGGATGAAGCCTTGGTCCACGCACCATTTGTGAAGCGGAGGACGACGCCATTGTCACCGACCGCCCAGGCCACTCCGGGACCGACCGCCCAGACGGCACGAAGCGACTCCGAGACTCCCGTGGGAGCGAGCGCGAAGCTACCCCCTTTGGAATAGAAGCTGGTGCCTGCGCTTCCCACGATCCAGATCTCAGAGACCGCGCCGCTGACTCCGGAAATTCCATAGAGATCATTTTTGGTAAGCGCGGGCGACTGTGCCCACTTCTGTCCGTTGTGGTAAAGGAGTGTGCCGCCAAAGCCAACCGCCCACGCTTCCTTGCCGTTGCTCCACAGCTTGTTGAGCTGATTCCCTTGCGGCAACGGATTGCTCCAGCACCAGCCATCGCTCGAGCACTGACACAGGGGCTTTCCATACGTAGTCTGCTGGAGTGTCATTTCCTGACGGAAACCGGAGCCCAGATCGACCTCGGCACTGCCTTTTCCATAACGACAACCTGCGGCATCGCGAAAGCGCGCATCCACGCGCAGCGAGCCCGATTGTTGCGGAGGCAAATAAAATCCAACCTGCTGCGTGGCCGGCGTCACCTCCATCTGATGCGCGGTCTGTCCATCCGCTTGGACGGTCAGCCGCACACTGGTGGCGGCGCTGGGCCAGCTGGGAATGTTCAGCAGGACCAAGCGTTCCTTCGGATCGCAAGCGACCAACAAGGTGATTCCGAGAAGAAATACCCGAAATCCCAAAAGGAGTCCGTGCTGCCGCAGACGTGTCCATTGGAAGAACGGATATCTGTCCATCCACGAAGAGCAAAGAATCGACCGGGTGTTCTTCATTTTTGTTCTCTCATTCACAGACAGAATGGAACTATGGAAGGAACAGTCGAAAGGTTGGAACTCCGTCGGGTGCAGCCGGCGGTCGCTGGCTTACCAGGACTCCTGCGGCGACTCCTCCTGCGACTCCTCCTGCCACTACGGTACCGATCACAAGCCAGAACCAGGGACGCCTATGAATCGGCTTTGGACCTGAGTCGGCTGCCACCCTCCCGCTGGTCAAGTCTGTGGAATTTGGCGCCGCGGGCGGTGGCTCTAGCTCCGGAACCGCTACGGCCTCGATCTGCGCCAAGTACTCCTGCGACTTGGCACGCAGAGACTCCTCTTCATATCCCGAGGCCAGGAATCGCTGGTAGTACGCCTTGGCATCTGGGAGGCGTGTCTGCTTGTGATAGATGCGCGCAACATTGAAGAGGATTCGTGGATCGGCAGTGATCCGGTACGCGGCCTGATAGGACAGCAGCGCATCGTCGAGCTGTCCGGCTCTGGAAAACTCGCGTGCTCGTGTCACTACGGGACGACAAGCGGGGTCCTCATCACAGTTCGGAGCCGCCCACGCCGGCTGTGAGAGAAGGAGAATCAGCCCAGCCATCCCTCCCGAAAGCGCCGCTTGGTGATGATCAGTCTTCGATCTCAAGACCTTTTCCTTGCTTCTTCTGCTTCTTCTTGGATGGGATGGTCTTCGCCGGCACGACAAGCTTCACCAGCTGCGACACATCTCGGTCATGCGGTAGCGTAACGCTGAAGACTCCGTATCCTCGCTTGCGCACGATGATGTTCGAGGCGCCCTGTCTTGCTTCGCGCTCGGACTGCCACGGAGTCTGTCCCAGTTTGGCTCCAGACTCGTCGACAATCTCTGCGCCAGAGGGCTCACTCTCGACGTTCCAGCGCACCCGTTTCACTTGTTCCGTTGGTTGGAATTTCGCAGGAAACACTGTTGGAAGTTTGCTGGCCGGACTGTAGGAAGTCGTCTCCACCTTCTTTGGTTCGCTGCGATCTTGTGGTCTCGTACGCAGCAGGACAAACACCAGCGACACACTCACCAGGGCGGCACAGACCGCCAGAATCGACAGGTGAGTCCGACTCTGGGAGGCCGCCCGCAGCGACTGTCCCAGCGACTCTCCGAGTGTCGTATGAGTCGCTCCGCCACTGCGGACAGAGGGCCGCATATCCGCCATCGCCATCGCGCCACTGGCTCGACGTCGCACCGTAAAATTCGATCCAGACAGACTCATCAGCAGATTCGACAGCTCGCTCTGAACCTGCTTCATCGACGGGCGCAGCGTCTTGTCTTTGATCAGCAGCTTATGCACCAACCGCGCGACCTCCCCAGGGACGGAAGGGGCAATGACCTGAAGTGGATCGGGTTCCTTCGTCATGTGAAAGAGGAACAGTTCACCCACTCCCTGAGATTCAAAAGGACGGCGTCCAGCCAGCATCTCGTACAGAATGATGCCGAGTGCATAGACATCTGATTTGTCATCTACACCACCCGCACCAGCGCACTGTTCCGGAGACATATAGCGCGGCGATCCAAGCACCGCATTGGCGGCGGTCTGTGCGGTCGACGGTGTATTTCCGGTCAGCTTGGCAATTCCGAAGTCCAGAATCTTGACCCGCTCTCCCGACGGAGCCACCGGATCTTCAATCAGCATCAAGTTCTCGGGCTTGAGATCTCTATGAACAATTCCGTTGGCGTGAGCGATGGTGAGTGCGTCGGCGATTTGCCAGCCGATTTGTAGTGCACTGGCCAGATCCATTCGCTCCTGTTTGTGCTGCAGATCCTCCAGTCGCTTGTCGAGACTTATACCACTTAGGAACTCCATCACCAGATAGGCCGCGCCCGACGGAATCTGACCGAAATCGGAGACCTGAATGATGCTGGGATGTTCGATGTGATTGGTTGCGCGCGCTTCGTTAAAGAAACGCTCTGTTGTGTCGCGCTTGTGGGCCAGGTGCTGGTGGATGACCTTGATGGCTACCCGACGATCGATGCTGGTATGAATCGCTTCATACACCGCTCCCATGCCTCCCGCCCCGAGGAGCCGCACGATCCGATAGCTGCCAAGGACATCACCTGCCTGCATGTTCTGACCCTCAGGAGTCAGCTCGGGAGCGTTTTCAAACAGCGATCCCGCTAACAGTATCGCACAAGCCGTCGGACTCCGGTGAGCTGTTGAGTGGCAACCGCAGAGACGGCGCTCGAGTTGCTGCGGACCGTAGGATAATGTAGTCTGCGCCATCGAAGTATGTCCCTGTTTTTTTCGGATGCGAGAGAACACGCGCTCAAGGTCATTCGCAGCGCGCTGCAGACTGGCGATCTCTCGCTCCCGCGGAAGGCGCTGGCTGCGCTGGGACACAGTCGGAGTATGCGCCATCGCGCACCGTTTGAGACACGCTTACAGAGTCCCAATCCAGAGCTTGCTGCAACGTCTGCCAGGGTTCTGGGAAGCATTGGCGCCGTCGAGTCGCCGCAGTCCTGCTCACGCTGCTATCAACGAGAAATGATCCAGCATTCGAGCTGGCACTCGCCGAGGCGCTGGCCCGTCTTCATCATCCGGAAGGAGTCCGCCGCTTCACTGATTTGCTTGCTCGCAAGCCTGGTGGTCCAGCGGTACGAATCTGCGCTGCGGCACTCCGGGCGGAGTGTCGGATTCTGTTCGGGAGGCGTTGTGGGAGGGAATTTCGCATCAGCTGGATTCGGACGAGTCGATTCCCTCGCTGCGCCAAGCTCTCCCAAAAGGTGCTACCAGCGGCCTGGAATCGCCGACGAGGATCGATACAGATCACTTCTGATTCACCAAGGGCTCTGGTAATCGTCGCTGGCCGCGCGATGGGCAAGACCCCCCCCTTTTCGCGTGATGCCTTTGAAGGTGCGGTCGAAACTGAGGTGTCTCAGGAAGGCCACCGAGCTCTGGGCCGTGGGCTTCGCCGGATCGATCGTCTAACCGAATCAAGACCCTCTCTGTTGCGCTTACACAGACCGACAGGGAGATGGTCATGGGAACATTATCGACACATTCCGGGGCGCAAAGATACGTTGATTGCGGACAGCGTTTGGCCGTCGGCTACGTTCGGATTCCTTCGGCTTTTGGACTCGGCCTGCGCATGCCGCAACTCTGCCAGTGGGCGTCCGAAAACCCCAGGCAAACCACCCGAGCTGGCTTGTCCCATGCCGAAGCTAGACCATAAGCCCCTGCCGCATCTCTGGGACCCCCCAAAGCAAGCGGCACAGAAGCACCCCCCCCTTTTCTTCCACCCGCTGCCACAACTCGACCACAAGCCCTCACATGTCGGGGAAGGCCACCACAAGCTACCAGCGCTCGGTCACTCGCCGTTTTTGCACCTGGGTGATGACGCCAAGCCGCTGCCGAGCAAGCCCGCACCCGATTTGGCCAAGGCAGCGGCAGATCTCAAGCTGGCCGGAGGCTCGGTCTGCCGGCGCGTTCCGATCGATGGCGATGAAGACTGGGAACGTCCTCCCCGCGATCCGAAGCACGACAAAGAGGTCAAGCATGCGGAGGAGGTCCGCAAGCAGCTCACCGAGCAAGTCGCCACGATGACGGACGTCAGCCCTGATCACCAGAAGATGATCCTGGAACGCACGGCAGGGCTGTCCGGAGATGCGCTTATCGCTGAGATGAAGTTTTTGGAGAACGCGCTCAAGAGCAAGAACGCCGACCGCGCGCTCAATGCCTACGCCGACCTGAGCAAGATGGTGGCCGACGATCCCAAGGCAGCCGAGCGCCTGACCCCCGCGATGATGGGAATGCTCGTCACTGGGGTCGCCAATCCACGCACCGATTCCGAGCGTGGTCAGGCTGGCGTGCTCGGTGGGCATCAGGTCCGCGATGCGGCAGCCACGCTGCTGGCGATGAGCCAGTCCGACTACGACAAGCTCAGCAGCGCGCTCGGTCAGGCCGGCAAAGACGAAAAGGGCAAGCCGGTGACGGGGGCCGATGCCGCGGCAGAGCAGGCGCTTGTCCTGAAGGCGCTCGCTGCGCGCAAGGACCAGCTCCAAGATCATCAGATGGGCCCCGACGGCAAGTCCAAGGCCGACCAGTCGATGGACGACATCATTGGCTTTGCTACCGAGATTCGAGGTCAGGAGCGCAAGGAGCTGATCCGAACCACCACCGCGCTCGACATCGATGATGTGAATACCTCGACCGTCAAGCCAACCGACCTTGCCAGCGCGACACCGGACGACAAGGTGGACAACGATGGACTGTTCCAGCGCTTCACCACGACCTGCGGCCCGACTACCTCGCAGATGGTGGCGGCGGAAAACGATCCGATCTTTGCGCGCAAGCTGCACAAGGACGGCATCAATAACGCCGACCCGACCTCCGAGACAAGCAAGCAGCAGCAGGAGGTACTCGAAGCCAACGGTGGCAACGCGGTGTCGCGCCTGGGCACCAAGGCCAGCCCGCTCGCGGTCGCCGGCATGAACGCCGCCGAAAAGGCCAAGACCATCACCCACGACGAGCGAATGGCGGTCGAGCGTTACCTCTATTACGGAAGCAACCCCAAGCCGGAAGAGCTGGCCCAGATGGAGGGGACGCTCGAAAAGATTCGTGCCGCCAACGGTGGCCACCCGACGGCAGCCGAGGTCAACGCCATCCGCTACAACGACCAAAAAGCGAGCAGCAGCGGCGTGGGCATGACGCTGCCTCCCGCGCTCAACACGATCGCCGGAGACGCCGCCAACACCAACTACACAGGCCTCGGTGTCGACTACAAGGACATGGCGGCACGGCTCAAAGACGGCCAGACCGTCCCGATCCGCAACGAGTCGTGGTCCGGCCACTTCATGATGGTCAGTGATGTCCGCGGCACTGGGACCGACCAGAAGTTCTTGGTCTCGGACCCCTGGACTGGGGCCACGCGCTGGATGACCGCAGACCAGATGAAGACCGGCAAGTTCGACGAGGTCTTCGGCATTCCCGCCGGCGGCCTCACGACGATGTACGGCGACAAAGACTACAAACCGCCCCAATAGCTGGTACGGTAGGCTGTGAAGTTATCTTCTCTCGTAGGTCAGCCCTTGTTGTCCCGGACCTTGCTGCTTGGAGTCACCCTGATGAGCGCTTCTTCTGCGGCAGCCGCCGCACCCACCTGGGTCACGTTCGCGCAAGCCGCGCCGTTTCTGCGCCCGGCTACGCTCAAGGTCGCGCAGGAAAAGCTCGCGACCCTGCCCGCCGAAGGACAGTCGCGCGCAACGTCGCTGCTCAACACCTTGGCTGGAATGTGCAAAGAGCCCAGCGAGCTGCGCCAGGCCGGGACGCTGCTCCAGACCTCGCTGCCCAGCTTCGCCCCCAAGAACAACGAACACAGCGGCCCCCATCCTTATGTAGCTACCGTCCAGCTTGCTGCGGGCACCGTGCTCCACGGCTTGGTGTTCTGCTTGGGACAGAAGGTCCGCAAGAGCGACAAGCCAGAGCCGGCAGCGCTCGATCTTCTATCGGCGATGAAGGGCCTGCCCAGTCTCGATGCCAACCTCGGTGCAACCCTCCACATCGAGGCGCGGGAAGCCATGGGCAGTGATCTCTACCTCAAGGTCATCGCCGCCCATCCCGAGCTAAACCCATAGAGCTAGTGTCTTCCCCCACTGATTTTGATCAGTTGGGGAAAGCGGACTCAGGTGGTTAGCGTAACTTGGGGAGCAGTGAGTCTGGGATGAGCAGCGCGATGCTGCGCGCCTTGCGCGGGATACGTGAGATGAGGCCGCGTTTTTCAAGCTCGATGACCATGCGCCCCTTCTTCACTACCTCGAGAGCTTCCGGAATGAAGTGCTGCGCGCTGCCGGACTCGATGCTCCGAGCGCTCCGGTCAACCGGGTGTGGGAGTGCTGAGCTTTCGCTTCTCTGCGGCGATAAAGGCTCGTGCTTCGGCCTCGTCCTTAACGCTTTTGATCGGCGGCACGCGGCCACCGAGGATTCGTATCGCCCCAGCCACCAAGGTCGACATCGTCTGACTCAACAGTCCGACGCCGTATTGCGCGATCGCATTGATTGTGTGGCGACGGTTCCACTCCACCAGGAACTTGCGCCCCGCCGGTGAGAAGCCAGAAGCCTCGTGCAGATCAGCGATCACAAACAGTGTGCCGTACTGCGCAAGGATTTGCTCTTGCAGGCCCGTGATCGCTTGAACATCATCGAGAGAGAACATCCCCACGAGCTTGAGGAGCATCACATCCGCTTCCGTGCGCAGGCGGTGGGGACCGACCGATCGCCAAGACTCCGAGGAGAGCATTTGCCAATCGTACCTTCTCGTTTGAACGCTTGTAAAGTACCGTCGACAGCGGGCGGCATCATGTGAATGCAGAGACTGGGGGAGACAAGAGAGCTTCTCTCGGACCGATCGCGGGACGGACAAAGACTCGCGGGGAAGCGGGGGCCCCAGGCGAAGCCTGTAGGTCTGAGAGTGGACGGGGTTTAGGTCGTGCTGTCGATACGCTCACCGAGACGCTGCTTGCCCATCTGGAACAAGAAGAAGAGACCCTGTTTCCACTCCTAATGGGAAAGGAGAACGATGACAGGACTGTGCAGCGCCAGCTTCAGGAGATGCACGCAGAGCATCTGATCGTAGCAAAGTTCCTCGATGGGATTCGGAGAGAGTATGAGGAATTCTCGCTCCCAGAGTGGGCAAGCCACAAGGCGGCTACTTGGCTTTCTCTTTTCCCTTCTTCTTTTCCTTCTTCTCTTTGATGGTGAGCTTGGGCTTGTTCACTTTTTTGGCTTTGTCTTGTCCCTTGGGCATCGGTTTTCCTTGGCCGCGTGCGCGGCGACCCACGTTGTAGCAGAACAGCTTGCCGGTGCGCGATGACGATTTGTCCGTGCAACCGCGCTAGGCGAATACGCTGCCACTTGCAGATCGTCGCCAGCACCAACGTCGTGAGCGGAAATCCGACGAGGAGCACGAGCGAAAGCAGGTCCCGGTAGGTTACGGGTGGAACGGTTCGCTTCGCTTGTCTCGCAGGTTTTGCCGGGTCGTGGCCAGAGTGCGCCCACGATCAGACAGGAGCGCCAGTGCTCGTTCAAGATCCACAGGTGCTGAGCGCCAAAGCCAGGGCGGCGTGATCGATCAAACGGTAGGAACTATGGGCACTGTCCGCCGGCGCTGAGGGTCTGCGCAGACTTTCCGGCACAGGTCAGATCACACGTCGAACCGCCCGTGCAGCCAACCGAGCAGGAGCCCGTACAAGTGATGTGACAGGTTGCGCCTCCCGTGCAGCTCACGCTCGCGCTCGGACCGACGGTCACGGAGCAAGTCGAGCCGTTGCTGCATGCCAGCGAACAGGACTGCCCGCAGCTTCCGATGCAGTTGTTTTTGTCGGTACAAGTTGCGGAGCAGCTGCCGCCACTACAGCCTCCCTGGGACAGATCGCAGCTTGCGCCCGATGGACAAACGCAGCTTGATCCGGTGCAGGAAGGCGCCTGCGCGGAGCCACAGCCACCGATCGCACACAGCATCACCGCAGACAACGACAAAAGCATTTTCTTAATCATCTTCATAGGTTCCTCGCTTTCAGCCACTACGGCTGTTTCAATGAGCAGCGATCCTAGCATCGATCGCAGCCTTGCGGCGACGCGAGGAGTCCGCCAGCACTTGGAATTGTTGGGGTCGTAGAGTGGCGTTTTTTCAGGCTTGACGGAACCTGCCCATCACGGTGCAACCGCGGCAGCCCTCGAGCAGCTCCTAGCGCCACCGATTTCGGTAGGTTCGTTGCAGCTGACTGTGAAGCAAATCAGGAAGCGTAGGGAGAGACCAGCAGCGACAGAATCGAGGGCTCATGGAGCCGCAAGAAGAAGTGACCGATGCCCGCTGTTCCGATCAGCAGAGAGGGATTTGGACCTCCTGAAGGAACCCCGGTGAGGTAGCTAGCGCCCGGCTGTTCTTCCTTCAGCAGATCCATTCCGATTTGCAGCGCTTCCTCATGCAAAGCTTGCTGACCGAGCTGGGCTGCGGCCAGTAGCAGAATGTCTCCGTAACCAGCGCCACCATGACACAGCGTGGCATCTTGACGAGGACCAGCACGTCGCGTCTTGACCGCCTCCAGCGTCGCACGGAGGGCTCCCTGGATCTGCGGAAGAAGTCGTCCGTCGAGTTCCGGTAGCAAGCTCAGCGCGCGCAGTCGTGATAGCAGAATGCCCGGCGCACCGTGACACCAAGTGACGCCCCAGACCGGCAGATCATCGACCGCAGTATCGGGAGTCCAGGTTCGCAGATCAGGCCAGTTTCCGCGCCGCGCACTATAAAACCGATCTTCATAGGCCAGCGCGCCGTAGTAGCCATCGAGGAAGTCTTGCCTCCCGGTCATGCGATGTAGCTCGAGCAGCGCCAGACCAACTCCTGCTTCGCCATGGGAATAGCCCGTCATCGGCCACACCACGCCACCGGGAGACTGACTCGGATCGGCCAGCGCTAGCTCATGCCACAGCCACTGTCCATCCGCAGTCCGTTCCGCTCGACGACAGAGGTACTCTCCCAAGCGAATCGCAAACGGCAGAAAGGAGTCCGTAGAAGACGACTGACACAGTCCCAAAAGGCCGAGAATCGCACCAGCACAGCCGCTAATCACATCGAGAGGGAATCCCGATGGATCGTCAACAGCAGTCTCTTTGGCAACCTTACGAGCGAGCGCGAGACCTTCTTCGGCAAGCTCCGCAGACTGAAGGACGGAACCCGATCGCGCCACTGCATACGCGACGCCGAGTGTGCCACTGAAGAAGCCGATCGGATTGCTGGCGCGTGGCAGGGGTCGTCGCAGCGCATGACGAACCGCACCCAAGGCCGTTTTGTGCGTCGATTCATCTTGAGTGAGTGCGGTCAGCTCACTCAAAAACAGCGCGATTCCCGACGTACCACCATAGAGGTCGGTGCTAAGCGATTCTGCCGTCGGCGTAATGACCAGTGTCTGCTCGTCCGCTTCGTCTTGCGAGCGACCAATCCAAGTGCAGCGGTCCTCATGCCAGATGGCCTGCTGGCACAGTGCCTTGCCGATCCGCTGCGCTGCCGAGAGCCAGCGACCATCAGGAGCTTGAGGAGTCATTGGCGTCGCTTTCCTTTGCTTGCAGGTACACCCCCAATAGATGCAGACTTCGTCACTGCGGGCTGCGCAAGTGGTAAGTAGTCGTCTACCGAGCCCGGTTGCAGATAGAGCGCATCGGCATTCAAGCCACTTTGGGTGAGCGCTTCACAGACTGCCTTCAGTCGTGATGCGTCATCGCTGTGACCACTTACGAAGGCATTCCACAGACCGCTCGTAATGATTCGGCAGCGATGTTGGCCAAAGCTCTGTTCGTCTTCTGGATCTTCGGCCAGACCGAGGCCATCAGCCATGCGCTTGGTGAACAGAGGAATCTCTTTGTGAAGGTACTCCGCAAGCGGTCCGTGGATGGCGGGTAGCAGAGGGGCGGCACGCCTGTACTCGCGCTTATCCAAATAGACCACGGCGGCATCGGCGCGCGGATACCCCTCCTGTTGGTTCACGACCTTGGCTCGGAAAGGAATGCCGGCGCGATTGAGGACTGCGGTGACGATCCGGATAAAAGGCACCGCGCCGCTGATTCCGACGTGAAAATAGAGTCGAACCAGCCTTCCTTCATCGTCGCGCTGGGAGCGCTCATCACCATCACCGATTGCGACGTAGAAGCCGGGCATAAGCTCGCGCAGCTCCTTGCCAACGCGGATGCGACAGGGAGTCCCTGGCCGCAGACTACTTCCCACCGAGCGGAGCTGATGAGGAGTCACCCAAAGCGTCAGCTGTTGTTTGCGAACCGGAGTACGCCCTTCCTCTTCCTTCCCTTGGATGATCCAGCCTGGCTCCCACGTTCCTTTGCCGCAGTTGGCGGCGGACAGCTCTGCTCCAAGTGATCGATTGCGCAGCTCATCGCGGAATGGCGCGGCGGTGGCTTCCGAGCGCGCATACAGTCGTGCATAGAGCTGCTGACGAAGATCGGTCAGAAGCGGCGGCTCTGCGGAGTCTGCCGTCGGAGGATGGGTGTTTATCGTCTGGCCACGGATGCGAAACTGGGTCGGCGAGTCAATGCTCACCGCTTGCAAGACTTCCTGAAGATCGCGGCTGCTATCACTCATGGCGCAACCTTCCGAATCGGGAGTCCCAACAGATGCTGCGCGGCGCCCGTTGGATCAGCCAGGATGTTCGCGCTGACCTGAATCATCATGATCTCATGATTGCCGAGCTTGGTCGCGCGCTGCGCAGACTCATACGCATACTGCACCAGATACGCGCCACTGTAGCGGACCGAGCGCAGCAGGAAGGCCTCTGCCGTCGCGTCATCTAGCTCTGCGGCCTTGCGATAGGAATCAAAGAGCTGCTGCGCACCGAGCTGAAACCCACCCAGCGGAAAGTGTGCTGCCTCTGCCATCTGCGCCCCCTTCATTCCTTTGGCCACCGGCATCGAGGTGATCCAGTAGACCAGGAAGTCCTTCCACATTGCCGCTACGTCCCACGCCGGATCACCAACCTGCACCAGTTCCCAATCGACGAAGCGGACCTCCACCGGCTCACCGGGCCGGGTTCCGCCACCGACAACCAGGATGTTGTCTCCTTTGATGTCGCAGTGAACCAGCGTCTCAGTCTGCCAGCCACGCCGCAGCTCATCCAGGTGAGCACTCAGCTGCTGATCGCGCTGCAAGATCTCGAGCGTCCGGTGATTCGCTGCCGATAGCTCCATCAGGATCTCGGGCCCCGGTCTGTGTACCCACAGCACCCATGGCGCGTGACGCTTCCATTCCGACTTGGCAGTCTTCGCGACGGAGCGAAGGGCGCGATGACAGGTTCCCAACGCCTTGCCGATCGCCGCTCCCAAGGAGGACAGGAACCAGCCGGTCGTAAACAGATGCGAAAAGTTCTGTATAGGAGTCGCAGGATCGAGCAGCTCTAGGAGCAGCAGATGATCCTCGGCGCGGGTTCCTACCAGCCTGGGAATGATCGAGCGAACTGACGCGGCGCGCTCATCACGTTGCACCAAGGAGTAAAACGCAGCTTCACTGCGCAGCGTCTCTTGGGCACCGGGTTCCTCGGCCTGTTTGAGGAGCAGACCAGGACCCCCTTCGCGGGTGATTCGCTGGTTGCGGTTGCGTCGTGAGGCACTGACTGATCGGACATTGCCGTCGACAATCGCAGCGCGATCGAGAAAGCCGTGCTCAACCAGATAGGGAAAGACGTTATCGATGTCGAGCAGCAAGCAGCGCCTCCGGGAGCGAATCGCCAACAGCAATCGATGAGGGAAATGGAGTCTTAGCTCCCCGAGCGTTATCAGAAACTCGCACGTGCTGTCAATCAAAGTCGACAGCAAAGTCCGTCGCAGACTCCCAAGCCGGGGGCTTGACGGCGGCGCGGCTCATGATAGGGTGGCGCTCCTTTTCACTTTTCCACTTGAGCTGCCAGTACCGATTCTCATTCAGGAGTGACTCCCATGCTAAACTGGGCCGCACGATACTTTCCGATTCTGCGCACACTCAAGAATACAGTCGGGGTGCAGGACACGATCTTGGAAGTAGGTTCCGGATCATTTGGCTTGGCGAACTACCTGCCAGGGCGGGTGGTTGGCTGTGACGTCAAGTTCTCTGTTCAGCCACTTTTCAACCTGCTGCCGGTGCGCGCTTCTGCTGGACTTCTGCCTTTTGCCGACGGAAGTTTTGCGGCGGTGGTGTCCTCGGATGTTCTGGAGCATGTGCCGCCCAGCGATCGTCCCCAGGTGATCCGGGAGACACTGCGGGTTGCTCGAAAGCTGGCGATCTTTGGTTTTCCCTGCGGACCGCTCGCGCAAAAACTCGATGCGTCCTTTTTGGATTTCTATCGAGTCCACTCCCTGCGGCCTCCCGAGTGGCTCGAAGAACATATGGCGTATCCGTTTCCTGAACTCGATCTGTTTGAATCGCTAGGCCCACAGTGGCACGTCGATTGTTTCGGCAACGAGTCCCTGCGCTTTCACAACTGGCTGAATCACAGAGAGCGTACGGGCCCCTGGAATCGGATCTTTCAGACCGGACTTCGCGCTGTCCCGACGCTCATCGAGTCGTGTCTGCGGCACTTTGACCGCGCGCCGTACTATCGCCAGATTTGCGTAGTAGAGCGACCTTAGTCCAATTCACCCTTGAGGTCATTGTTGCTTCCAGGGGGCTGTTGGCTCCAGGTTATGCCGTTAAAAAGCGGGATGATTTCGCCGTCACCGACGATCCAAATGTGAAAGGAATCGGTTCCGAAGAAGTGCAACAGATGGTTGCTGGTGCCCACGGCGCTGTCTGCCCACGCGCACCCGCTCCACTTGCGGACCATTCTGCCCTGACCCACGTATCTCCCTGCGCTGACCACGGAAAGTGAAACGGCGTGTGATCGCTGCCTCGATAACTAACCCCCGTCCACTCTCAAACCCGCACATTTCACCTGGGGCCCCGCTACCCTGCGAGACTTTTTTCCGTTCCGCAGGCGGCCCGAAAAAGAGCTCTCCGGTCGCCCCCAGTCTCTTTACTCAATCTGTTGGTTTCGTGGTGGACTCAGGTTAGCTAAGCGTCTCGTACACTGGACCCTTGGTCGAGTCACGACCGGCCAACAACATAGTCTGGAGAATCGACGTTGGCTCTCCTCCGGCGCTGTTGACCGAGCAGTCTGACCGAGCCACTCAGAGCCGCAGCCTTGTTGTGCGACTCGCCAGTCGTGTTGCACGACGCAACCCTGTGGGTAGTCTGCGCCGGCTTCCTGACCACTCCCTTCGCTTCCGGTGTCGGTGTGAACAGGAGGGTCCTAATTCGGTTAGACGGTGCCGTCAACTTGGTCAAGTCTTTTGACGGAAGCCTCGTAAATTCCTGGGACTCTTTTTGGCGTTGGTGGCGCCAGCCGACAGCTCCTTCCGATACATGGTCTGGCCTCGAGTCTGGCTGCTTGTCGGTCTGCTTTGCGATAGCAACCTGACGAACTCTCCGCAGGGTGGAGCACACGTGGGTCGAATCAGTCCGACGCATGAATGCTCAGCGGAATCGGCCATGCTTCCGAGGTGTGATAGCATCGTCGCTGTGCTGGAACATTCTGCTCCCTGGTTCGAGGCGCTTCGGGAACTGCTGCGGCTGCAATGGGTGATTGTTGCTGCGGTGCTGGGGCTGCTGGCGGGCGGCGCACTCCGCTTGCTGCTGCTGTTAGGACTGGACGCGCAGCAGAGTCGAGCGCGCGCAGTGCTCCGTTCGCTGTTTGCCGTGGGATACGTAGGACTGCTGCTTGGTTATGGGTCGCTGGTCTGGTCGATGTTGCAGTGGGACAAAAGGAGTCTCGCGATCGCAAGTGGTGCGGTCCTCCTGATGGTGAGCGGTCTCCTTCTGTGGCGAGTCCTCCGCGGGGTTGTGCCGAAGCCATCGCTGACGTCGTTCTTGCTGCGAACGGTGCTGGTGTTGTTGGTGCTGCTGCTGGCCCTCTTGTCGGTGATGCGAGCTGGCTTTCTGCACTTGACGTCCGATCGTCCCATCTTGCTGATTGAGTTGAGTGGAGAAACTCGACCTCAGACCGTGCGCTGGGCGGCGCCGGATCAGCCGATGCAGGAACAGGTCATGAGGGCGCACCACATCCGGTTCCGCACGCCTGATGGGACTCTGTTTGCCGAGGAGTGGCTGTACGGAGACCAAGTTGCCATCAAGGGACGAAGCTTGCGGTTTCATCCAATCCTCAATGCGGCAGGAGTGAGCAATCTGTTTGATCTCCAGTTTGTCCACAACGGCTACTTTACCGCTGAGAGCCACAGCGCTCAACCGCATCAGGCGCGACCACTACAGCCGCTTGGCTCCCTGTGTGCACCGCCGCAGCTGCTGCCACTTCGCGATGGATTGCTGCGCTGGCTTGCGGCGCGTCCCGACGGCAGTCGGTGGGCGGTTCGCGCCGTGACCAGTGAGTCTACCTACTTCCCGCTCGTCGATTCCCAACCACAACCTGTGAAGCGAACGTTCGAGCTGGTCCTTACCCCCGGCGGACTAACGGCGCGCTAAGCGGGCACCGAGTCCTTCTTTTCGGACTCCTTCTTTTCGGGCTCCTTCTTTTCGGGCTCCTTCTTTTCGGGCTCCCTTCTCTCTGGCTCCGACTTGACCGCTTCCTTCTTCTCAGGATCCTTCGCCGTGGCAGGCGCACTTGCGCTACGGCCAGGGTCACCAGCCTCGGTGGAGGTAGGATCTTTTGCGGGTGGAGCAGAGGACTCCTTACTGGGTAATTCCTTGTTGACGGACTCTCTGCTCGCAGACTCCGGCTCTTTGGCCGCGGCCTCCTTTCCTGCGGCTTCTTTGGCTGGGCTTGGGCGTGCAGCAGCCAACGCTTCAGTTGCAGCGGCCAGAGCCGCGCTCAACTTCTGTTGCAGCTCGACATTCTGCTGCTGCATCTGAACGAGTCTCTGTTCTGCGGAAGATCGTTGGCGCTCGCTCTGGTCTAGCTGCACACGCAGCTGCTGCTCGCTCTGAGCTGCCGACTGCACGGTCAGCATCGCTTGTCTCTGGGTGGCATCTGCTTTTTGGTTGGCCGACTGCGCTTCTTGCGAAGCCAGCGTTGCGCGTTGGAGGGCTGCCAGCGCGTTTAGCCGCGCCTGCGTAGCAATTCCGCGCTGCTCTGCGGCCACACTCTGCGCCTTCCCTTGTGCCTGTAGCGCGGCGGACTGGGCAGCGATCGCTTCGTCGGCTGCACGCAGAGCCAGCTGGGTTTTCTTGCGAGCACTGTCGATCTGATTGCGCGCTTGCTCCGCTTCATTCTGTGCACGCTGCGCGTCGGCCACGGCCAGGATCAGCTCCACCTGTTTGTTGCGCACCGCCAGTTCTGCACGCTGAGCATTTCGCAAAGAGAAGGCTGTCAACACCAGAAGTCCCACCACCAGAAGTAGTCCAAGCGACAGCGAGGCGATCTGCCGCCGCTGGCCTTTGCGTTCCCGCTGCAAGGATTGACCCAGGAAGTGCTGCTCCTCTACGGTGAGATCATTCCGCCCCTCCGACCACGACAGGACCGACGCCAGTACCACTCCAGAGAGCAGATAACGTTCGTCGCCTCCACGATCGCTGAAGACGCGCAGCGGTTCGGCAATGGGACGCACTCTGTCTTTCTCGGCCAGCCAAGACTCTCCAAGCAGCCTCCTAAATAGTTCATTGCGCAAGACCAGCTCGCGGTTCTTCCACACTGCAACCCCTGCACAGACCAGAGCGAGCTGCGTGCGCGCTGCGTCCTCCGTCCCCCAAGTTCCGGGGATGGTCTGCCCTGCCAACAGTCTGGCGTACATGCGCCGCGCTGCGATGGCGCTGTTATCGCTCCCGGTGAGGTAACGCTCCGCGCCGGTGAAGATCGGTTCTTCCTGACGTGCCTGCGCGGCGGCAAGCGTACTTACTGCCGACTCCACCACGGCCTTTAGGGAGCCGTCGGGCTGGAGCCCCCCACTCACCGATTCACAGAGTCGCTGGAGCAGATACGGATGACCCGCGCTCAGCTGATACAGCTCCCGAAACAGACTTTCAGAGGCCGTACCAAGTGCATGCAAGCCAGGCAGTAATCCACTGGCTTCTTCGATTGAAAAGTCTGCCAGATCAATCCGCACCATCGCCTTTCCCTTGCGGGCACTCGGACTCCCAGAGCCAATTGGGAAGGTTGTGGTGGTCGCTTCCTGTTCTGAAGACGCGGAAGGAGGTGAGCTCCAAATCGCAGGATTCCCAAACACGCAAACGCACACTGAGTAGCCCTGGTGAGTCGGGCTGGGCTGGGCTTTTTGCGTGGTGAGGGAATCTAGCAGTAGCTCACGGATTCCCTGTGGTAGCTCAGCCATTACATCCAAATGATCCACTAGGAGTACCGCCGGCTGGAACACCAGCGACGGAAGGTCAGTCAGTAGCCGCAGCCAGCGATCGCTTGGAGACAGCTCAGTGTGAGCGTTCCAGAAGTCGCCAGGAGAGCCGTCCAGACCAAGACCGCGATGTAGCTCACGCACCAGCTCAAAGAAAAAACTCTCAGCGGTGCCCGTGCGGCTGATGGCCAAGAGATCAATGACGCTACAGCGGATTCCTTCGGGATGCTCCGCATCACGAAGCGCCGACAGTCGATGTTGAATCCGAATGCGCAGCGAGGTGCGACCACTCAGCCGACTGCCAATCACCACCACATCCTTACCGCGACGTAGTGCTTGAAACACGGTCTCATCGGCTGCCCGCCGGAGATAGAACTCTCCATCGCGAACAAATCCGCCCGCGCGGAAGCGGAGGTTGGCACCGACCAGTCGCTCCAGGGTGCGCGCAACCTCCAACATGGTCGGTCGCTGCTGACGATCCTTGGCCATCATCCGTTCGACCAGCTGGCTGATACGGTACGGAATCGATGCATCTACAGAGTTCAGTGCCTTGGGAATGACGTGGCTGTGCTGCTCCTGCCAGCGCGCGATGTTGTCCTCGGCATCTTCGTAAGGAGGCTGCCCCGCAAACAGCTCGTAGGCAATGACTCCGAGAGAGTACACATCGGCGGATTGATCGATGTGTTGGGATCCCTCCCAGGCTTCAGGAGCCATATACATCGGAGTCCCAAACAGCCCTTGGGAATGCCCCGCTGGTCGCACCTGATCGAGCAGCTTGGCAATTCCGAAGTCGAGAATCTTCACTCGCTCCCCACCGAAGGTGAACGGGTCAGGAATCACCATCATGTTCTCGGGCTTTAGGTCGCGATGTACGATGGATTTTTGATGAGCGGCGGCGCAGATCCAGGCAATCTGACGAAGCAGACGCAGCGCGGTATTTTGATCGATGTGCTTGCCCCCGCGACGCATCCGCGCTTGCAAGGTCTCGCCGGCGAGGAACTCCATAATGATATAGGCAGAGTCCCCCACCTGGCCGTGATCGAATACACTGACCACACCGGGATGGCTTACCCGATTGGCTGTGTAGGCTTCCTGAAAGAATCGATCGCGCAGACCCCTGTGCTCGGCGAAGTGGGGATGCAGAATCTTGACAGCAACCCGCGACTTGATCTGTTCGTGCTGCGCCTCGTACACGGTTCCCATCGCGCCGCTGCCGAGGCTGCGCACGACCTGATAGTTGCCTATTTTGTCACCCACCCGGACCATCGACATGCTCCTGACACGACGGTTTGGTAATCGTCGCGGCGCTAGCGCGGTTGGTTCGGGTAGGTGTGCGGACTACCTTCACCCGACGCAGGAGTTGAGAGAGAAATAGTCAGAATTTTCGCTCATCAGCGCTCGGAAATCGAGGGTGAACTGCTGGACGTGTGTAGGCACTCAGAGCAGGCAACAGGCATTTGATGTGAATGTCTCTGTGGAGCCGCAGGAGTTGCGACAGTACTTCGCAGAGAGTCGCTACCCGAGATTGTGGAAGACGCGCTGCACGTCTTCGTCCTGCTCCATCTCGTCGACGAGCTTCAGCACTTCCTGCGCCTTGTCTTCCGTTAGCTCGGTCATGTTCTGTGGAATGTATTCCAGCTCGGCGGACAGTACGTTCAGCTCCCGACGTTCGATCGCTGCCTGCATCTTGCCAAAGTCGTTGAACGCACAACGAATGATGAGCTGCGGCTCACCCTTTTCGCCCTTGCCCTCGCCAATTTCCTCGAGTCCGTGGTCGATAAGGTCAAGCTCCAGCTCGTCCTGATTGATCCCTTCGGTAGAGAGCCGAAAGACGCCCATGCGGTTGAACATGAAGGCCACCGAACCCGTGTTGCCCATGTTTCCGCCATAGTCCTTGAAGTGCATCCGCACGTTGGCGACCGTGCGGACCACGTTGTCGGTCGCCGTCTCAACGAGCACTGCGATTCCATGTGGCGCGTAGCCTTCATACAGGACGACTTGATAGTCCTTCTGGTCCTGTCCGCTCGCGCGCTTGATCGCGCCGTCGACCTTGTCCTTCGGCATGTTCGCCGCACGTGCGTTCTGGATGCAGCGGCGCAGACCCGGATTGTTGTCCGGGTTTGGCCCGCCCGCCTTGACAGCGATCGCAATTTCCTTGGCCAGGCGCGTGAAGACCTTGGCCATCTTGTTCCAGCGGGCGAACATGGTCGCCTTGCGCGTCTCGAAGATACGTCCCATGGCGCTTTCGGTATCACAAATAGGGGTGCTCTGTCACTCACGCCGTACGCTCTTCCTTGTTCGACGGATAGAGTCCCAGCAAGTGGTGTGTGAGTTGGTAGACGCAATGGAGACGGCAAGCAACCTCATCGCGCAGGGACGCGCGGATGCGATGCTACAGACGCTGGTGGCACTTCCAGAGGAATGTGCTGTCGCGAGAGCCGCAGGCCGCGCAAGGTTACGTCGCGGCGGCGATCCAGACGATCTTTGCGCAGTCGCCTTCGGAGCTGGCGAAGCAGGCGCTGCACAAAGCAGTGTAGCTGCTCAGGCCAAAATATCCCGCAGCGGCAGCGATTGTCGAGGAGGCCGAGCACAGCGTGCTGGCGTATCTGACGTTTCCGGAGAAGCACTGGCGGCAGCTGCACTCGACCAATCCGCTGGAGCGGCAGAATCGAGAGATTCGTCGTCGCATCGATGTCATCGGGATCTTTCCCAATCCTGCGTCCGCGCTGCGGCTTGTGACGATGCTACTTATCGAACAAAACGACGAACGGGTCGTGAACAAACGCACCATTGGCCTCGAATCCATCGCACACCACTTGACGGGACGCTAACGAGGTTGAGGTTTTCGAGGTTAAGTTTGTTCGAGAGTCTCTATTCAGTCCGTTCCTGGGCGAAGCGAGTGTAGAAGTCCGCGGTATGCACACCGTTTGCAAACTGCGAATAGTGGTTAAACGGAACGCCCGAGGCATCATATCGATAGGTCTCGTGGGAGACGGGTTTGAGGTTTGAGGCGGTTTACGGTCCGTATTTGGCGTGGTAGGCGGCGAGCTGGGTCTGCAAGTAGGCGCGGCGAGCGTCATAGGCAACCAGCAGCGCATCGGCGCGTGCCGAAATCAGCATACGGGCCACCGCACAATCAGCGGCGCCAGCGTTGAGCTTCAACAATTCCGTCATGGCCGCGCAGACCGCAGGTGTGGTAAAGAGCGCTAGTAGGGCGTTTTTCGTTTGATCTAGTGCCGCTCCCATTCTTTCACGGTTTAGTGTGGTAGCCAGTGCGTCGTCCGCCTTCCGCGCAAACAGCGCATAGACCTTGGGATCGGGGAGGATCTTGAAGTCGATCTTTGCTTCTGCACAATACGCAATGTTATTTGGATCAGGATACGCATTCACGCCGCCAGAATGGCAGTTTGTAAAGCCCTCTGGGTCCCAAGCGTTGACACGTAAGGTCTCGCCAATCCCTCCCATCCCATTGGCTTGCTCCGTGCCAAAATAGAGCATTTCGTCGATGTAGTCGCCTGACTTCAGAACCGATTCATGGGCCAGGTAGCGCAGGTATTGATCCAGATCCATTCCCTCGCGCAACGCGGCAACCAGCGCATCGCCACTCAGTGGAGCGATCTTTGCAGCAAACTGAGCATATCGAGTCATGGGGGCAGTCACGTCTGGGGTGTTTGAATAGTGAACCTCAAACACGTCGTTGGTGGCTGATGGATATTGACGACGCATCACACTGGTGACACGAGCACTGTCCCGGACCAGCTCGGTGTCCACCTTCTCCATGAGAATATAGATTCCGTTTGTCTTGCCGTCGATGATCAATTCGACAAAGCGGAACTTTAGCCCAAACAAATCGTCAGACAACAGACTATACGCGGTTGGGGCATAAACGTAGGCCGAGTCATCGCACATCGAAATCAGGAGATACTTGTCGCTGGCTGAGTCTGGAATCAGATAGCGATCCGGTCCACTGAGTTCAATCAAGAAGTTTTTACGAGCGCAGCGAATGGTGCTGTTGCCATGCAGGTGAGTGGTGGTCAGGATCGTCGGTTGTCCCGGCGACAGCCGGAGCTGCAAGTCGAAATCGCTCCGCGCCAACACATCATCATAGGTTGCCGCCTGGGTAGCACGAATGCGATCCGCATAGGCAGCGCGCTGGGTCGCATCAAAAACAAACTCAAGCTGCGGAGTATAGGGACGCTTGGCAGTGTCGATCGAATTGACATTGCACGTTGAACCGACCTCCTCTGGGAGCGTCGATGAGAAAGTGGCACTTAGTTCTCCCTTCATATCAGCGACTTGGATTCTACCGGTCAGTTTGACCACGGCACCACAAGACGCCACTTTATAGAATGCATTATTTCGGGTATCATCAATTGCCATTGAAGCCAGCGTCAATCCAGCGGCATCGGGCGTCACAGCAAGAGCATAGATTTGCGCATAGTCGACATAAACACTCTTGGGATCCTTCGCCAAGATCACCAAGCTACGCATCACATCAGAGCCAGTACCGCCGACAGTCTCTACATCACTGGCAGTCGTGCTGGCCGCTTGAATCAAAGGCAGCGGTTCGGAGTCTCCGTCAACTCCTTTCTGATATCGATCCAATGCTTCAGTCAGCTTGGTACGATCTTTGAGAAAATTGGAAAATAGCTGCACCGTAGACCCATGACGATACAGGGCAATGCGCTCGGTCGCGGGTCGCTTGGCAACAAAGCCGAGAATGGCCAGCGACAGACTGCTCCGCTCGGCAGCGGTCTGACTGGGAGGTAGCAAGAGTGCGGTGTACCCTGGCTGGACGGTGGTCTTTTGCACCTTCATCGTGAGGGCGCTGCCGTCCGTCGGTTTGGCGGTAATTCGAGACGAGAGATTTTGGGAAAATGGCGCCGCAGTGGCTTGGTTCAAAATGCCAAGCGTCATCTCACGGCCACCACCGGGCCAGCGCACGGTTCTTATCAACATAAACCGCGCGGTGTCTGGATCTGGAGTCGGATCAGTCGGCTTCGTCATATCTGGCATTATATCAAGATAAGACGTCGAATCACTTGAACATCCTGCCAACACCAGCACGGACAGGAGATTGGCCAAAAACAGCTTAGGAATCCAGTTCCTTTGAACTTGGATTAGTTCTTTACACATCGATTTGGACATTTATGATGCTTCCGCTTTTGAGTTGACGATTTATGTACAGCCGTATCTTTTTATAAGAGTGGTTCTGACTACCTGAACCTTCCCACGGTAAACTGCCTGACCTGAGACTCCGCGCGGGCGCGTTCTATGCAGTCATGACCTTATCTTCCTGATGGTACGCTACCGGAGAAGTTCAATTTGTGGAATCGCCACAGCGTAACTCTGCGATTTTGTTACACTTATTGTTCTGTCAGGAATCCACCATCCACCCCCATGGATACATTCCACAAGTGCGTCGATGAAACACAGCCCTGTGCGCAAAATGAGGCCTCGGTAACTATGGCCACGCGCGACTCCCAATCGCACTGACTACGACTCGTGCGCTAACCGATGATGATTCCTGAGGGATCGAGCGCCTGTTGCTCTCGACGGATTGCAGTCGTTACAATGAGGCCGGCCTTGTTCATATCGAACGTCCTAGGAGACCTCCCATGTACCGAAACTACTATTCCAACCGCAAGCGCTTTGCGCTGTGGCTTACCGCCTTGACCCTTGGTGCTGGTTGCGAAGCCGGGGACCCGGAAGAGGGAACCACGCTGCCCACGCCGACCGAAGAAATGACCGCCGACCCGTGCAGCTTCATCCAGTGTCAACACGATGGCAGCTGCCGCGTCGATGGAACGACCCCGATGTGTGACTGCCCGGGGGGATTTACTGGCCTGCTGTGCGAACAGAACATCGATGACTGCCCTGCCAATGCCTGCGAAAACGGAGGCACCTGCGTCGACGGTGTGAACAGCTTCTCCTGCTCGTGCCCCGCGGGGACTGCCGGTGAGCGCTGCGAGATCGATCTCGATCTGCGTCTGACGGTGCCCCGCCGAATGATAAGCGACAAGCCGATCACCCTGCGCGCCGAGATGCTCGATCCGGCCAGCGGCAAGATCGTCACCGACGGCTGCTTCGACACCCTCGGCAATGTCACCGTCAAGCGCGCCGACGACGGTACCGACGTGCCGGTCACCGTCACCGTCTTCGACGACCACGTCCCCGTTCCTAACGACTCGCTGCGCTTCTATCACGGTGTCGGCAGCGTCTCGCTCACCCTCGATGGCGGCGCGGCCGTGCCTGCGGGCGAGTACATGATCACAGTGACCGTCGGTGAGCGCACCGCCACCCGTCACCTTACCATCGAGTCCGGCCCGACGTGGCGCGTAATGCCCGCGACGCTCAGTGGCGCCGACCTCACCTGGGGCCCCAACGAGAACATTCGGCTGTCGCAGCACAACACGATCGTTCCCGCTGGCTCGACGCTGACCATCCTCCCCGGCACACTTGTCATGGTCGACACCACGGGCAGGCTCGAGGACGGCACGCTGCTGACCATCAACGGCAAGCTCAGCGCTGGTGGCACCATCGAGAGCCCGGTGTACTTCTTCTCGGAGCGCGGCGCCTCGGCCATGACCCACACGATCAGCGGCTCGTCGCTGTCGAATCCGAACGCGTGGCGCGGAATCTTCTTCTGGGGAGCGGAGTCCTCGACGCTCGACTGGGTGATTCTAACCGGCGCCGGCAACGGCTCGATCGTCAGCCACCCACGACCGCCAATTCTGAACCTGAACAACACCCACAGCCTGACGGTGCAAGACAGCATCTTCACCGACGCCACCGGCATGGTGATCCAGAGCCCCGGCAGGGGCACCTCGACGATCCGCCGCTCGCTCATCTCGCGCGTCGGCATCGGCGCGGAGTTCCTATCGAACGGCAACACGGTACTCATTGAGGACTCCTGGTGGACCTCGATCGGTCGTGGCCCGACGAGCCCGCTGCGCTACGACGGCGACGGCATCCACGTCGACGGAGCGTCCTCGAAGCAGGCCATCAAGCGCTGCTACATCGTCGACATTGGGGACGACGCCATCGATCACTCGAACTCGACGTTCACGATCGAGGACTCCGTCATCCATGATGCCAATGACAAGGCGATCAGCATGACCAACGGTGCGCTGACGGTCCGCAACTCGCTCATCTTCCGAACCGGCTCGGGCGTACGTGGAAGCGCCCAGGTCTACAACAGCACCATCCTGTCGCCGAGTCCGATTGCGAATCCGGTCACCGTCCTGGACAGCATCATTTGGCCGAATCAGCTGTCGAGCTGCGATGGCGAGGTCAACTACTCGCTGCTCGGCACAGGCTCGAGCCTGGCTTGCGGTACCGGCAATATGTCGGTCGATCCAATGTTCGTCAGTCCCTCGACCTGCGACTACCATCTGGCAGCCGGCTCCTCCGCGCTCACCGCCAGCTCCAGCGGTGGCCGGATCGGCTGGAACAACTAGACCCGCAACCAAGGAATTGGAGGCTTTCCATCATGAACCGTATCCTGCTCTCACTCGCCATCTGCGCCACCGTCGGTACGATACCGAATTCGGCCCTTGCCAGCGACTACCGTTGTCAGGGCGACCGGGTCGAAAAGAGCGGCAGCACCAAGTACACGGTGCGCAGCTCAGGAAGCAATTACACCATCGAGAAGTCCGGCAGCACGGTGGGCCACGCGGTGCAGCGTGGTAGCAAGTACTATGTCGAGATCTCTGGCAGCACGATCGCAACCATTGAGAACGGCAAGATCGAAAAGTCTGGTAGTTCTTGGAGCACGGTCAGCGAAGCCCAGCGCACCTATGACTGTCCGGATATCGTCGCTGCAACGCTCTGGGTTCTAGAAAAAACCGGCAAACTGTAAGGAGTGCCCAAAGGGACTCCCAAGCCAAGGTAGCGACAGTCCGTTCCGATTTCTTACGCCCTCCCTCTCTCTCCTAAACCCCACCCACTCCGAAACCTTACACGTTTCGCCTGGTGCCCCGCTTCCCTGCGAGACTTCGCATGATCGTGCGGGCGTCTAGCCATTGACTCGTGGGACGTGTTATCAGAGCGCATGAATCCTGCCCTGCCGCAAGGGACTCCGCACAGGACTCCGCACAGCTCATTCCCGCAGTCGGCTGCACAGACAGTGACCTTCAGGTTGGGAAGTTGGTCTTCTGCTTTTCAACGCGGCGCAGCGCTCTTGGGAGTCACGATTGTTGGCAAGCTAGTGGTCTTTGGACTGCGTACGCTCGACGGCAATGGCGGAAGATTTGGACTCTTCACCCTCCCCGTCTTGCTGGCTACGGATCTGCTGATGGGAGGACTGTGGACGCTGCTGGATGCGCTGCTCGGACGGCTGTTGCGATTCCGTGCGGAGTCTGGGCTTTGGCTCCTGTACGGCGCGACGGTGCTCTATGTCGCCAGCAATGTTCCGGTGATGCGAATGTTCGGAACTCCCCTCACTTTTGCGATCCTCAATGCTGCGGATGTTGCGCTCGCTGATTCCCTGGCCGTGTACGTGACCGCGAGCAATGTAGTCGGGATTGGCATGGTGCTGCTGGCCGCGCTCGGTCTTCCGTTTCTGACCATACGTCTACGGCGACAGCAACACTCCGGAACCAGGTTTCTGCTGGTCGCCCTGACGCTTCTGACGACGGCTGTGGGTTTCGCGGCGCGCAGTCAGGTCGAGCTGCGGGGTCTGTCGCGCAATGTCCTAAGCTCGATCCTCCACACCACCCTGCTCCAGCGAGACTCCCAAGGCGCAGCGTCGGATATCGAGGTTCTGTCTCTGCCTCCTCTGACTCCCGAATCGCGTCCGCCTGCGGCTCTCACGCTCCCTTCCCTGGTGGCCGCAGCGCAGGATCGCAGTGTCCTGTGGATCGTGCTCGAGTCGACGGCGGCGCGCTATCTCCGTCCCTATGGTGCGGAGGTCGATCCGATGCCCCAGCTCACGGCGCTGGCAGCACGCAGCCTCCAGTTTGATTCGATCTATTCGGCGTATCCAGAGAGCATCAAGGGACTGTTTTCGACCCTCTGTTCGATGTATCCAGCGGCACACACCACCGCGGCCCGCTACACACAAGCGCGCTTGCCATGCCCGAGCATCGGACTCCAATTTCAAGCCGCTGGCTACCGCACCGCGCGAAAGAACGGGCTCCGCATGATCATCACACAGACTGTCCGACAGACTAGGCCGCAGAACGTGCGTTAGCGTCGGCGACGGCGCCGCAGCAGCGCGGTCAAGGCCGTTCCGAGCACAAGGGCGGCACCGCCCATCGCTCCCTGCATTCCTGCCATCGAACAACCGGAGGGAGAGGGAGCCGGAGGATTTGGTGCTACAGAGAGTTCCGCAGCCGGCACGGTCATGTCCGCAGGGGGCGGCGTGGTCATGTCCGCAGGAGGAGACAGCGGACACTTGAGCGCTTGCGCCGGAGCACACTGACCACCCACAAAGGAACCAGGGCTTACGCCAATTCCCAAGTCCCAGGACCCTGGATTCCCGAGCGGCATTCCCTCGGTGCGCAGCGTTGCTTTCGAGACCATGTTCTGCGGACCAAAGCCCATGCACTGCGGCATCCCAATCGCATTCTTGAGGTCTGTCCACTGCAAGCGGCACATCGCTTCGCTACCGACCGGACAGGCAAAGCACATATAGCCACACGCGGGGGAGCCATACGCACCGCCCGTTTGGTAGAAGAAAAATGGCTCTTCGCGATCGAGCGTAGGTGTGGTTGAGGTCGGTTTGACATGAGGGCCTCTGCAGCTTGCGCTAGGTTCCGGTGAGTTTGAACTGGGTCTCGTGGATGAAGAGGATGCGGAGGGCGAGGAATTCGGTGTCGCGGTGGCCGTAGGCGCGGCGGTTGAGGACCTTGATTTTGTTGTTCACTC
>Ga0154020_10001669_pt1 | contig 27291 bp, 17 predicted proteins | sample Klosneuvirus_201_FD_109709 | JGI IMG/M metagenome (GOLD analysis project Ga0154020, IMG submission 109709) | Active sludge microbial communities from wastewater, Klosterneuburg, Austria - Klosneuvirus_20160825_MG | ecosystem: Engineered > WWTP > Aerobic digester > Activated sludge | place...
CCATTTTTTAATAAAGGCTCCATCAAATGTGGAGTCTAAATTAATTATTTTCTCAACTTGGTCTAAAATATTTAAAGCACTCTTGTATTCTTTTAAATAAATATATGTTTGAGCCATAAGCTCAAGTGCATTCGATTGAATTCGTCTTGCTCCCATTTTTTCGCATTCTCTTCGCAAGCATTCAAGGCGATTTAAATGACCTGCTTTAGAGGGATCCAAAATCGTATCACAGGCTGCGAGATTGATTTCACCAATTTTTCGCTCATAATCAGTCAAATTTCTTTCTAAATATTTGATAATATGTGGTTTTGCCATAGCGTAATCCCATTGATAAATATAGACATACGATTGAAATAAATCAATATTTTCAAAAAGTTTCATTCTTGGTCTGGATAAAATTTCAATGGCCTCCGAATAAAAACCTTGTCGAATGAGAGCCATTGAATATTCCGCTAACTCAGCGTTGGTAGGGTTGTTGACCTCTCTCACATTATGATGCAAAAGTTTTAAGGTCATTAGATCCAGTCCCACTCGACGAGACCAATGAGCAATTTGTAATCGGTCAGCTCTAGATATTTTAGTCTGTGCAATTTTTTGGATTTCTAATTGCGCCCTATTAACATGACCACTTCTTATTAAATTTTCAATTTCAGTTTTTTCTATAATTCCCATAAATCTCTCATAAATTTCTTCACGTTCCTTTGATTCATCAATATATGAAATCATTGGCTTCCAATTTTTTTTATACACGTATTTTCTTAATTTATATATTAATATTGTATGACTTAATAACGAACTATTTTATAAATAAATTAATATTGTCTAGTAATAAGACGCAACTTATCATTATAAAAAATCAAGTTAACTTTTACATAGCGGACATTTGTATTTGAGGATAAAACTATCTCTCTTTAGAACAGCCCGTCATTTTTAAACTCATACTCGAAAAGTAGATCAATTTCACTTATATTGAGTCAATATTTGATCTACTATGAAGACACTCAACACGTGAGATATTTTCTATATAGAAATAGGACAAACTAATGATTTATGTTAAACCTTTGATAAATTGGCTTAAAGAACTTATTTATTATAAAGGAAAAGAGTTCGCTTTAGTGTCAATGAATCGACCCATGCAAATTGCTGATTTGTTACCCTTACCCGAAGAAATCAAAAATTCACAATTTAAAATTAATGATCTCAATTTTTCAAAGACTAAGCAATCACGACTTAAATTTATATCTCTACTTTTAAAGAAAGAAAAAAAAGCAACGATTAAAACAATTCTTCTTTTTCAATGGGTAGAATCAATGTCAGGGGTAACAGCACTGATTATTAATAGCTTCTTAGTAGCATTAAATAATAATAGTTTAGGCAAGTCCGCTTTTTGGGGTCTATTATTTTCAATTTCTTCATTTGTAACTATCCTTGTAATGGCCCATTATATTAAAACATTTATTCAAGCAAAATTATCCATGTCTCACGGATTACAACAAGCCGTTCTGAAAAAATCCTTCAACTTAAATTTTGAAAGTCGTAAACAATGCCCTTCGGGAGATTTAATTAATCGACTTGAAGTCGATGTTGATGCCGTTACCAACCTAGTTGAGAGATTGGCTGATTTTTTGGGAGTTCTTACTCATCTCATTTTGGCAACAGTACTTTTACATCACTTCCTCGGAATCTCAGGACTTATTAGCGTTTTAACACTTTCTATTATAATTCCTTTAGCGAAAAGAATTTCGCAAAAATCGAGGCTCTATGAATTAGAACTAATGAACCGCAGAGATCTTCGCGTCACCTATATGTCTCAAGTCATCACTGGTATCCGAGTCATTAAATCTTTTGTTTGGGAAAAAGCTACCACCAATGATGTTTTAAAACTTAGAGATGCTGAATTGCAATCCTTAGAAAAACGAACTCTATTAAATGCCTATGGCTCTTTAATTTTTATGGGTTCTGCAACTTTGGCTTCAGTGCTAGGCTTTGGTCTCTATGTCGCTATGGGAAATACCTTAACTGCTGCTAAAGTTTTTGCTGCTCTTGTGATTTACGCCGACCTACCTGTTGTTTTTGTTGTATTAAAGGATGTCATAACCGTTTATGCTAAAACAATGGCTTCGGCAGAAAGACTCGTCACTTTTTTTGCCTTGCCAGAAATATCAGAGCAAATGCATTTTTCTTCAAATCATTCATTACTACTTTCAAAATCTCAGGATAACCATAATAATATCAAGGATAACTATAATTCTTTTAATGAACTCTTAATAAAAAACCTCACGGTTAATATTGAAAACAAAGTTGTTCTTGAAGACATATCCTTTAATTTAAAGGCCCATGAAAGTTTAGCCATTGTAGGAAGAGTTGGGAGCGGCAAAACCATTTTGTTAGAACGACTTTTAGGTGAAATCAGTGGAACTGGCCAAATTTGTATTAAAAATACTAATCTTAATTTAACTACAATATCCTATTTAGATTCAAATAATTTCAATTTGGCTTATGTTCCCCAGCAAGCATTTATCATGAATTCAACGATTCGAAAAAACATCGAATTTGGAATTACTAATATCAATGAGTCAAGTCTTAAAAACGCCATTGAACTCTGCTCTTTTACTCAGGATCTCAATCAAATGCCAAAAAATTTAGAAACTGAAATTGGTGAACACGGCATCAATCTCTCTGGGGGACAAAAACAACGAATCAGCTTAGCTAGAGCTGTCGTTATGAACCCTGATATCATAATTTTAGATGATCCTTTTAGCGCATTAGATGTTAAAACAGAAACCGAAATCGCAAATAAACTATTCTTTGATTTTTGGAAAAGTAAAACAATTCTCTGTGTGACTCATAGACTTTCTTCTCTACCCTATTTCTCTAAGATATTATTTTTGGATGAAGGAAAGGTGAAAGCCTTTGGAACTTATGATGAACTCATTAATAGTAATTCTGATTTTTGTCTATTTATGGAGAGTGAACTTAAATCACCTAAAATAATAAATAGTGAGATTCAACTCAGTACAGCTCTTCAGTCAGACCAAGTTAAGGAGGGTGAAATTGAAGACCAAGAAACATTTTTTCGTCATGATTTTACCCAAATTGAAGACCGAAGAATTGGTCGAGTTCGCAGTGGCGTATACTGGAATTTTTTGAAAGCCTTTGGTGATAATTTGAGTTGGAAGTTCCAAATTTGCTTGGTGATACTTTTGTTTGTGATCGCTAAAATATTTAGCTTGCTCCAAAACTACTGGTTAAAGAATTGGTCAATGGGCTTAAAATCAAGTGCTCTTTTATCGACTCCTTTATTGGCATGGAGTTTCTATGCCATCATTGCCATTTTATCACTAATTATTTCCTATTGGGTAAATCGTATTTGTACCATGTCAATCATACGAGCTGCCAATCGGATTCATTCCAAAGCTTTTTCTGCAATACTAGGTTCTCCTCTCCGTTATTTTGATATGAATCCTTCAGGAAGAATTCTAAATCGTTTTTCGATAGATTTAGAAAAAATTGAATCATCATTACCACAGCATGTAACACGTTATATAGATTCCATTTTAAATATATTTTTTAAAATGGGTTACATTTGTTTCACTTTACCCGTTTTGATTTTTGCTATTATTCCAACATTGTATATTTATTCTCGTTTTTTTCGCTTCACTCAACCTGCATCAAGAGATATGGCACGGCTCTCATCAATCAGTCGTAGTCCTATGTTTGCTTTCTTTAGAGAATGCATTCGTGGAAGAGTTGCTATTCGAGCGCATCATCGTATTGCTGATTTTTCTTCTTTTTTTATCGAAAAAGTTGAAAATGCTCAGCGCGTATCTATTAACTCTCTCTATCTCAGATGTTTTACAGATATTCAACTTGGAATTTATGCCACTCTTTTTGTTGGTACAACAACAATAAGTATTATTTATCTTTCTTCCAACCATACAATGGACTCCGCCACGGCCGGTCTTATCTTAGTTTTTGCCAATGAATTCTTAGGAAATTTAAGGACCAATTCCAGAGGCACTTCAGAAATTGAGAACGCCATGGTTTCAGTTGAGCGACTCTTTGAAATTTCTCTTTTGAAACCAGAGCCTCAAGTCACTCTGAATACAGATAATATTTTGAAACAACAGTCTCTTACTCCTGACTGGCCTTCACGTGGAAAAATTGAATTCGCACGAGTTTGGACAAGGTATGATCAAGATTTACCCTGGGTTCTAAAAGATTTAAACTTTATTATAAGTCCAAGAGAACATACCGCACTGATCGGTCGTACTGGTTCCGGCAAAAGCAGTATTATTCAAGCTTTATCTCGCAATATTTCTACAGAACGAGGCGCTATTCTTATTGATGACGTAGACATTCGCTCTGTTCCACTAGAGCGCTTACGTAAATCCATTGCCTACGTCCCTCAAGATCCAATTTTGGTGATGGGAAGTTTGCGCGAAAACTTGGATCGAAACTTTGAACACAGTGACGAAGTCCTTTGGAAAGCATTACAAAAAGCACATATGGCAGATTTTTTAAAAAACCTAACACATGGTTTACAAACAAATGTAGAAGAAAATGGCCTTAATTTTAGCGTTGGACAACGACAACTGTTGTGTTTAGCTCGTGCCCTTGTAGCAAATGCAAAAATAATTGTATTAGATGAAGCTACAGCAAGTGTTGATGTGGAGACAGATGCTCTAATACAAGATACAATTCAAACGGCCTTTTCAAATTGTACGGCATTGATTGTCGCCCATCGCCCCAGTTCTGCCGCCCACTGTGATCGACTGATTACTTTGGAAGAGGGAAAGATAGTGATGAATTCTAGAAGAGAAGTACTTTAAAAATGGTATATTTAAAATAAAACTAAAGAGGTTAATTGCGAGTGTTAAAATGAGTTGCTCAAGTTACATGAATTCGATAAAATTAATTTGCTATATTAAATCCTTAACTAATGGAGATAAATTATGCTTTTAAAAAAAATGCTCGCAATAACGTCAATAATGGTAGTTTTATTATCAGGAAAACTTTGGGCTCAAAGTACATCTATAAATGATATTCCAATGAATAAAAATACGACTATATCTATAAAAAATGGTGAAGAAGCTAGTAAATCAGATAAACAATATGAAATTGTGGAGGGAACTGGACAAATAGAAGGTGACCCCAATCTTTTAGCAAAAGATGCACGTGCTAGCTGGAAAAAAACATGTGATCAATGGAAAAAGGAAATCAGAGACACCAATCAAGATAACAAAGTGATGATTACGGATTGTGGTAAAGTAACCTGTGCACCTCAAGGAGCCGATGGACAAGTTTGTCATTCTGAAGGTAGTTATAAAATTAAAACCAAAATGAATTAAGAAATATTTTCACCCAGCTTCATAGAAGACATAATATTTATTTATGTCTTCTTGTCACCTATAGCCATCGAGTGCAATCCGAACATATTACCCTCTGTATCGTAAACTAAAGCAATATGACCATAATGACCGATCGAGAATGTGGTTTTTTCCACTTTGCCACCAAATTCTTTCACTTTCTTTTCTTCTATAGTGCAATCATTACAAGAAAAATAAACCAACACGCTATTTTTACCTGGAGATAAACCCGGCATTTTTACTAAAGCTCCAGGTGTCCCATAAGAACTCGTATCGCCTGGAAAAGCCCACATTTCAAGTTCTGGACTATCCAATCTCTCTAGCTTGACTCCGAACACGGATTGATAAAATGTTTTGGCTCGTTCCATATTTTCGACATAGATTTCAAACCATCCAACAGCATTTTTTTTCATTTCAAAACTCCTTACTTATTATTTCGATCAATTTTTCTTTACTATATTTACCACTACGTTGTATTTGATACGTTCAATTCACAAGTATTATTTTAACATATTAGTAATATTTATTTACACCAACATACCATAGTTAAAGTTATGGCTTTAGGGATTTTATTATTTCTTTATACTTTCTGTCTGATTTACTAATTCTGGATAATGGGACCATTTTTCCTTTTCATAAATGAGAGCTCCAGTTATATACTTAGTTAATTCTCCAATCATAAATTCCTGATCTTTAATTAAGGTACCACTAATTTCTTGTATCCCAATCATTGCAATCACTTCATTATCTTCGATGACAGGAAGATGTCGAATTTTTTTATTTTCCATAATGGCCAAACATTCTTCAAGAGTGTAATCAGGGGTTACATAAATAACCTTGTCCACCATAACCTCTCGAACGGGAGTTGAATGTGCTGGACGATCACGAAGCTCCGTTTTTCGAGCATTATCTCTTTCAGAAAAGATTCCTATTATGTGATGATTCTCCATTACAAGTACGGCACCCAAATCATTATCAGACATGAGTTCCAGTGCATAAGTAACTGAGTCTTGAGGCTTCACACTATAGACAGGCTTATGTCCCTTTTGTCGGAATAATTCTCGAACGGTTTCCATAGTTAACTCCTTGATGCTAGTATCTATAGTATTGTTCGTAAATCACTAAGTCGCTGTACGAAAAGTAATTTTATTTTTTGCTACTTTATCGTTTCAAGACTAGCAACCAATCCCATTTTAATGAGAATACTCTGAAATAATTTCAGTTCAATTTATTTTCTAAATTATTATGATAACTAAATTATTTTAATAGAAAAAATAAAAATATTTACTTCACGCGGACAAGCAATAGATTCACACTTTTTAATTAACTTGATGTTATGTTACCAAACACAAAATGTAGAAATTCTAATATTAATATTCTAAATGTGTCGCCTCAGTGTTTTTACTTTGAATATAAAAAATTTTAAAAAGGGGTCATCAAAAAATACAATTTCTTTACTTTTATCAATATATAATAATTGCTTTATTTTTTTGCGATTCGTTATTTCTTTACTATTATTAAAGACTAACTGATGAATACCTTACTTTTTGAGCTTATTAGGTTAAAATGACTAGTTTTTAATCAATTTAATTCATAAATTTTTACTTGAAAGCCATAGTTCAACTTGAATAATCATTTTTTTTTTTGTAGGCTCATTTTTCCTTTAATTGAGATTTTAATTTTGAAATGATCTCATTGAAGGTGGATTCCTGTTTTTCTAAAATCAGTCTTAATTGGAAAAACTTTTATGCTCGAGTGGCGAAATTGGTAGACGCACAGGACTTAAAATCCTGGGCTTCCTTTACAGGGGCGTGCCGGTTCAATTCCGGCCTCGAGCACCATTCAACCGCAGGTTGATGGTGAATTAATTTCCTTCATAAGTGATAAGTGTTTTAAAACAAAGGACCATAATGGTTTATTAATTTCATAATTTTATAAAACATAAACAATATAACTTTACATAACTAATGACTTATTGTATAAGTATATATTCAATGTACTATTCTGTTGGAGTCATTTGAAATCAATCCCACAACATTTGGAATGGCATCCATTTGTTTTGTTAAAAATTCTTCAAATTGAAGCTGATCGTTATAACTTTATACACAGGAGCGTTCATGAAATCCATCATTCTTGTTTCTATTTTCTTTTTACTCAGTCAAGTTACTCAGGCAATAACGGCTGTTCATCCAACACTGAATTTTGTTTCAAGGTTGATTTATGAACAAATGCCTGAAGATTCAATAGAGTTTAAATTTGAAACTAGTGATAGAATAACAACTGAAAAAAACCATGATGGAGTTACCTGTTCTGCAGTAATTGAAAAGAATTTATCAGTTCATAATATAAATATTTATAGTTGTGAATTTTCTTATGCTCAGATTTCGTATGATAGTTTATCAATCCAAGGCTCTGCAGCTCAGCTCTTAATGGATAAATTAAATAAACTCGTTTTAAAAGAAAAAAGCTTTAGTATAAATGTTACTGATCCCTTATTAGGTTTGGTAAAAGTTAGAGGCGGAACTCAGCCAGGGGCTACTTTTCTTGAACGCCCGATGAGAGACGATTTTGATATTACTTGTAGTGAGGGGCGAATATCTCCTGGGGTAGGTGAACTTTTTGAGTCTCCCGCGTTCAAACGACTTAAGAGTCCCAACTGTAATATCTATTTGGGTCAAATGTCATATAATGAAATGTACCTTCGTTTTGAGAAAAACAAAAAAATCTCAAAATAGCCTCTGGAATAGAAAACCATTGATGTATTGTTTATCTTGTAAATTTTAAGTAAAAAGAACCAAGTGGCTTTCAATTAAAGTTCTCAGCCACGGGAATGGATGGAACGCTCTACCATCAAGAAGAATCGATAAAAGCTCCTTCTATCCAAGAGAAATTTGGGTTTTTTAATTTATGGGGTCATCAAAAACGATTATTTTAAATTTTGTCGTTATTCTGATTCTCTCAAAACTCCTCTAACGATTTATGGCCCGCATGGCTCGCAAAAGTACTCCAATTTGATTTATTGATTTATAAATTGGGATGACCTTTTTTTGAGTTTCAAAATGTCCATAGACCGCCATTTGAGCAGTACGAACTGAGTATTCAACTGTGAACACACAATCATCAGGTACCTCTGCAAACTGACCAAGAAAGGCAAAATTAGTTGCTCCTTCAGGAATGACTTGGGGTCGATCTCCAAAAGTCCTTGGCATAAATAAACTGTCGATAAAAGGCATTGCGACAGGAATACAATTTACTTTTCCAGAAGCCACAATTGGTTTCATTAACTTTTGCATTTTTAGATGATACAATAATTCTTCAAAAACTTCCTGTCCACTACACTCTGACATTTTCTTTTTAACAAAATTACCTTCACGATCAGGATATAAACCATAACCCCAAAATATTTTAACATTCAATGGTTGGTGTGGAAAATGGGGTTGGTGAGCAATGACTATTGACATCAACCAATTTGAATCTGTGAAAGTGACAAGACCACCAGTGCCATCAACATTACCTGAAAATTTTTCCATATGATTATGAAAAGTAGAATCTTTTAAAATAGCAGTAAAAGAATACCACTTTTGCAAATCAATTTGATTGCAAAAAACTCCCGGATTTCCAAAATCTTTATTTTTTTTAGCTATATTTTCCCAGAGGCACCAACTCCCAGAAGTGGCTTTATTTTTTAAAGCTGGAGAACTTAACCAAGATCCAAAATCAGTGCTATCTGTGATAGATCCATTAGTGATAAATACATAATCACTCTTTTGTAAATCAATTTTACTTATGACACCTTCTTTTGATTTAATATGAATAGCTGTAGCCATTTTGATTTCTGCTTCATTAAATACGAAATCAATATCCACCACTTGAGTTTGCATTTGGAACTGCACCCCTTTTTTCTCTAAAAAACGTTGGAGAGGTACGATAACAGAATGATATTGGTTATATTTTGTACGCATCACTCCACCCAGTCGATTTAATCCATCAACTAAATGTATAAAACGTCGCATATAACGACGCATTTCGGCCAAAGAACTCCATCTCTGAAAAGCAAACATCGAGGTCCATAAAAACCAGAAATTTGTTTCAAAAAAGTTCGATCCAAACCAATCTTCTATTTTTTTATTTCCCAGTTGTTGTTCTGGTGTAATTGTCAGTTTTAAAAAATCAATTTTATCTTTGATTGATAAACCAAAAGAAGTAACATCCATTATTTTGCCATTTTTAAGTAGCCGAGCTTTAGCATTAGATACATATTTTTTACTAAACTTAAATGATTCATCCATGACTGATTGATTCGGATCATCATAAGACGGAATCCGTGATAACAACTCCCAGTAGCATTCGTAATGAGCTTCATGCATTCTCCCTCCACGAATTATGTATTCTTCGTCTGAGATTTCAGCTCCATCGCAAGCCCCTCCCGCAACAGAATCTTGCTCTAAAATAATAATATCACTTGCTGGAATTAAAGCGTCTTCAACCAAATATACAGCACTTGCTAATGAAGCTATACCGCTTCCTATTAAGTATATTTTTGAATGTTTTACTTGATTTATTTTGTCTTTTTTCAATTTATATTCCTCTAAAAAGATTACTAAATATTTTATCACTAAAAAACTGCCATACGAATCCATTATTTATTGAATGATATATATTATTTTTTAGTTTGAATTCATTTAAATTTAAAATAACTAAAATTATATATTTGAATATATAAATGACTTAATAAATTATGTAAATAATATAAATTTATATGAGACATTTAATCATCTTTTTATGAATAGTATGATAATTTATACTTGTAATTGTCCTTGGATGAAAAACGAAATTATGACAAACTGGCTTTCTTATTTCCCACATTATTATTTAAAATCAGTTTTAAGTAGCAAGATAAAGATCTAGCTACCTGATCCACTTGCTATGTCTCATAATAATGTCACTATTAGACTTTGGTTATATCTTCATATAATACCAAAAAAGCAAAGTTTAGAATTTTAAGTATCAATGTGAAACTTATATTTTTTATTGACCCAAAATTAATCCAAAAATTCACTAGCCATAAGTATTGAACTAATCAGTGTACCATATAATTCTTCCTTTTTAGTCCAATAACAAATTAAGAGATTATTCGCACCAAAGATATCACATCAAAATACCCTATCAACCTATTATAATAAAAATATTAAGAGAGGCCACTATATGAACGTAAATTTCTTAATGTTATTTGTTAATCTCTCAATTCTGATACTATTTCTTCAATCAAAAAATAGTTTTGCCTCTGATGAGTCTCCTCAAACATTCAGTTTAAGTGGCACGCTTTATCAAACAGGGACTACAAATCCATTACACGAATCAAATACTAAAATAGTAATACAAATTTTAAATCCAGATAAAACGTGTTTGCTCTACGAAGAAGAACAAACTGTCAATCTCAATTCCACTGGTTATTTTAATATTCAAGTTGGATCTAAGAAAAATTCCAGTAAACGAACTGTCAATGATCCTCAAAATACCATGACTATCGTATTTCAAAACATAGGACTCATTTTTGCAAACAATTTAGCTGGCTCAAATTGCATTGGTGGACTCTATCTTCCCAACCCAGGTGATACACGATATATTCGAATAACAATTACTCCACCCTCAACCAATGTTCCAGATCGCTTGTCTCCTGATATAGCACTGAACTCCACTCCTAGCGCATTAGTTGCTCAGAGTGTGCAAGGTCTTGAACGAAATAGAATCTTACAAGTTAAAGAGAGTGATAGTATTGCTTTAAATCAAACAAATTTAGAATGGCTTTTAAGTACAAGTAACTATCCAAAACTACAAACTCTGATGTCTGGAACTCTCATTACTAGTCCTAATAATGGTGTCTCGCTTCCTTCTATTAGTAATAATCCTAGTAGTCCCACCGAAGGGGCCATTTGGTACGATTCGGTTAATAAGGTTATTAAATTTTCAAATGGAACAGCTCCTGTTACTTTAGGTTCGGGGGGGTCTGGGATTTCTTCTTTGACGGTAGGGAGTAATCTTACCGCTGGAGGCGTGGCTGGTGGCACTCTTTCTGCTGCAGGAACCATTGATCTGAAAACCTCAGGTGTCACACCAGGCACCTATGCAAAGGTCACTGTGAATGATCGTGGACTTGTAACTGGAAGTACGACATTAGCTGAAGCTGATATTCCCACTTTGAGTACGGCTGGAAAAGTTTCAGCCTCCGCCATTAACACGGGCACCATGGGCGGCAATGCAAGTATCAACACCACCGGTGCGATCACTACGACTAATACTGTAACTTCTAATAATATTTCAACCAATGCGATTTACTCTCCTGCAATCAATGGTGGATCCACGGCTTCTGCAAATCTTACTCTTGATTCTACATCTCATGCCACAAAAGGTAATGTGCTCATCAATCCCACCAATGGTAACGTTGGTATTGGTACGGCCTCTCCTGGAGCAAAACTGGATGTGAAAGGTGCGATTCGATTATCGGGATCGACCTCTGGTTATACGGGCTTTCAACCAGCGGCCGCAGCCGGATCAACCGTGTGGACTCTCCCTGCCGCAGATGGTTCCGGTGGACAAGTGCTCACCACTGATGGCTCAGGTATTCTCTCTTGGAGTACTCCAGCTGGTGGTGGTGGCGGAATCACCTCCCTCAACGGAGAAACAGGAGCTACGCAAACTTTTGCAACACCGGGCACGACTGGTACAGCACCCAACTGGAGTTCTGCTACCAATGCTCACACTCTCAATATCCCCATGGCCTCAACAGCAACAGTGACTGCTGGTCTCATTAGTAAAACTGACTACGATAATTTTAATACCAAACTGAGTCCAACACTCACCTCCGCTCAAATTTTTGTGGGCAATGCTTCAAACGTTGCAACTGGGGTGGCCATGAGTGGTGACGCCTCTATCACTAATGCCGGAGCTGTTACAGTAAACAAAGTGAAAGGCGTTGCGGTCTCAAGCACAGCGCCTTCTGCTTCAGGACAAGTCTTACGCTATGATGGAACTTCCACTTATGTTCCAGCCTTTTTGAGTCTTGCTGATATACGCTCAACGGTAACTCCAACCAACACCATGTTCCCCGCTTCGACTTGTACTGCTGCTCAAACTATGACTTGGAGTTCACTCACTGATACGATGACTTGCAGTAATATTGCCATTAGTAATACAGCTGTGTCAGGACTTGGCACAGCGGCCACACTCAATGTCGGAACCGGAATCAATAATATCGTGCAACTCGACGGTTCATCAAAACTGCCAGCAGTTGATGGGAGTGCACTGACTAATATCAATGTTAGTGCTTCTAATATTACTACTGGCACTCTTGCTGTAGCCAATGGTGGAACAGGTACAACCAACGGATCAATCACTGGCACTGGTGCTCTCACCTTTGCGGCTGGTGGCACCAATCAAAACGTCACACTCACTCCCAGTGGCACTGGATACACAGTACTCAATGGCAATGTCGGAGTTGGGGCTGCTACTCCAGCAACCACACTTGATGTAAATGGAAATTTAAAAATTGGTGATGCTGGCGTTGCATGCGCTGCCGGCACTGCTGGTGCTCAACGATATAATTCAACAACTAAAACGATGCAATTCTGCAATGGAACAAGCTGGAGTTCTTTTGGTAATACTTTAATTGGCTCACTTAAAATGACCAGCGCCTCTAGCTGTTATTGGAGTAGTTCAAGCACATCATGGACTTTATATAACACAGCCACAGTCGCATGTAATACAGCAACGGTTACAGGAACGGCAAGTTCTCCAGGAAAATATCCTGCGATTAATTTTTCATCCCTCACACCTGGGACCTATGAAATTGTTATAGATACCTATATGGGACCAACTGATAATTCTGGAGGCTCATGGGGATCTGCGACTGCTGCATGCGCATACAATATAACCGATGGTTCAACGAGTGGTCCTACTATGACTCTTGATTCGATAAGTGGACAAGATACCGCTAAATCAATCAGAGCTATCTTCACGTATAGTATAGCTCAAGGAAGTACAACCTTCACTCTCCAAGCTAAAAGAATGGGAGGAACAGGTGCTTGTGTCGTTGCAGCAGATACCAATTCGGGAGCAAATACTTATCGTAATGGTGACGTTTTTATAACAGTAAAACGCGTGGGCGATTGATCTCTTTTGCCACTATTTAAAAAAACTCTCATTTTAATAGATGTTTGAAAATAGAAAATTAAATAAGTCTTAAAAAGAAATTATATGAACTAGAAAACGATCAAAATACGCACCAAATATATCACTGTTACTTTTTAAACTAAGCTGTGAAAATATATTTGAGGTATACACAGCATGAAATCTCTTTCTGAAACCTTTTCACATAAAGACTATCTTCAATTTCTTGATCTCTGTGAGAGTTTGATCAAGCAAGGCAAGTTACAATCAACTCTCAAACAACTCCATAATATTAAAAAAATTGATATACCAAGAGATTACCAAGCGCGACTTGCTCGCATTTGCCGTCGAGTCGGAGCGTTATCGATGGGAATAAAAGTATTGTCCAAAACAATATACCATAAAATTCCAGGAGAAGCTCAAGCCACTTCGAGCGAATTAGGTGAATATGCGGTATTATTATCTAGAATTGGCTCTATTGATGAAGCGATCACCATTCTTTCGCAATTAAATCCCAATGATAATTATGATCTTATACTTTATCATAGTTATTGCTTGATGTCGAAATGGAATTATAGTGATGCCGCTGAAAAATTAGAACTATTTCTTAAGGTTTCTCAAGATTCATATTTAAAATTGGTTGCTCAAGTTAATTTGGCCTCATGCTTTATTTCGACAAAAAAATATAAAGAAGCATTAGAGCTTCTAAACGATTTTTTAATTAGAGAAACTGCTAGTGACAATCGCAGATTGTTAGGTAATTGCTACGAACTAAGAGGACAAATTTATTTTCATCAAAATTTAATAAGCAAAGCCGAAACAGATCTTTGCAAAGCTCAAGAAATATTACAACTGACTAACACTTATGACGAACTTTTAGTTCGAAAATGGAAATTAATAATTTTATCGCATAAAACAAATGATACAGAACCTCTCAATAATCTAAAAAAAATAGCAACTGAAAAATCTCATTGGGAGACCGTTCGAGAAGCAGATCTTTATTCATTAAAAATAAAGTATGACCAAAATAAATATGATTTTCTATACTTCGGAACACCATATGAAAGTTTTCGCTTAAAATTAACTGATGAAATTCAAAAATCGCCAAGCTCCTTCTATACTTTGGGTGATCCTAATGGTATGAAAATTTCATTAATGACAGGTGAATTCATTTCATCTCAAAAAAGTCAAATTAGTCCAAAACTTCATAACCTGCTTATTACTCTGACAGATGATTTTTATGCTCCACTTTGGGTTGGAGCTATTTTCTCGAAAACTTATCCCGGAGAATATTTTGATATTGATTCCTCACCGATAAGGGTTCGTCAAATTATATCAAATCTTCGAAAATGGTTTTTAAAAAATAAAATTGAATGTAATATTGTATCATCGAATGGAAGATATAAATTACAAATTAACAATGGAATTAGTTTTGAAATTAATACTAAAAAGTTTATAATTAGCGCCATCAACCGTAATTTTGAAATTCTCAAAAAGAATTTTGATCCAGGAACACCTTTTACTATAAATGATTTAGCCTCCAAAGTTGAAGGATCACGCTCACACTTTCATCGATTGATAAGATGGGCCTTAAATCATAAATTTATTGTTAAATTTGGAAAGGGTAAGGCCACTCGATATCAATTCAATGACTTTGCAAAAGACTCCTCAATAAAGACTCAATTTTTACACAATACGAATATAAGTAATAGTTGATTATTAATTTAAATCATTTACTTTAAAGCAATTCAGAGAAAATATTCGAAATGACAAATATAAACACTTAAACAAAATCAAAAGTAAAACCTCAAATATTGATAATGATGGCTCATATTTAAAACTGATTTTTGAGTAATCAAAAATCAATAAAAACTAAAAGCACTAAAATAATGCCGAAACTCCAAATTCTAATCCAGTGGCATCTGTATTAAGATTTTTGGAAACATCTATTCCATTAAATGTATAAGTATTATTAGTTTGATGTTGCATTGAAATATAATCCAGATGCATTCCTAAGTTACCCATAACTTGAAGTCCAACACCAAATTGATAGCCAATACTACTATTGGGTTTATAATCAGTGTTTGTCATAGAAATTGTACTCAAATTTAAACCTGCTTTTGCAAATAATATGTCATTGAAAGCAAAAAGCAAATTACCTTCAGTCCGTTGAATACGTTCTATTGTTGTTTTGTATTTTATTTTTGAAATATTCTGGTTAACAAATAATTGAGTTATTTGTGTATTCCAACCAAAAGCTCTTAATGGCAAAAAGGAAATACCAAAACTTAAACCAAAAGCTTGCTCCAAGGGCACACTGCTATTTATTTTACTTTTGTAAGAACTTTCTTCTACAGTAAAACTAGCGCTAGGCTTAACTATACCAGCATGCAGTACGTATCCCTCTGCTGAAAGTCTAAAGGGTTTTGAAGAAACATGGGTTGAATTGATAGATCCATTGTTTGTATTTGTAGACTCATTAAATTTAGTTGTTTTTCCAAAACCGATTTGACACATTAATAGTAAGGCGAGAGTGCCGATTAGAAATTGATTCATATTTTATTTTATTCCTGTTGATTTATAATTTACTCGTATAAATCTAAGTTATTCTTTAAATGTACGGCAGGCTTGTGATATGCCTGCCATATAAATAATCATCATAAGCAAAATTCAAATTACATATTATTAACTGTGATAATAATCCAACAGTTTTTTAATCCAACATTACAATTTTTTAAACTTAAAATTATCGGCCCATTTTGAAAGATTGTAATTCAAGATAAGTTACTTCATTGTTAGAATTTAAAGACTCTACTTTCAATATTGCAAATGCTACTTGTCCTAACCATAAATAACCTGAACTATCATTATTTTGAAAAGGAACTTTGCAGCTATTGAAACTACCAGCATGTACAGTCACTGTTTCTAAATTACCTCCAGATTGAGCACATTGAGCTAAAAGATTTGCAACAGAGCTATCTGAAAATAAATCGGCTTCTTTTTTTTGTTCGCTTTGAACTTGGGTTTGACCACCAATATTAATTTTATTTTCGACTGTAAATGTGGCACCATCTTTTGCTTTTATCGTAGACTCATAAGTACCAGTTTGATTCATATGAGTGATACTGTAAAGCGCATAATCTCCCACGGCTGGCATGGCTAAAGCCGTTGTCGTAAATACTAAAGATCCTAATATCATTAAAATTGAATTCATAATTCCTCCAAATTTTATTAGTTGAATGGAGGCAGATATCATTGGAGACTATTTGATGCAATATAAATACTATATTTTTATGGATTTATGCAGCATTATGGTGAATTGAATAAAAGCTTAACTAGATTAAGAAGATTCAAATCATCATTTATTTCCTTAGTTCTCACCTATAAAATTAATAAATCAGAGTCAGTCTTCCATAAGTTTTGAATAGCGAACTACTTTTAAGAAAATTAGTATTTAGAAAAGAATGTTTTTCTAATATGGATGAACCCTAAATCTAATTCTAATTTTTTCTGACTAAACACGATTTTATATTTGTGTAGTAACAATTATAACTGTTTAAAAGTTCTTCAGTGGGAATATCATTTAAACATCTAAATTCAGTGCGTAGCTTATTGAATTGGTTGGTGAATCATGAATTGATCACAATCAATTTAATGGTTCAAAATTTGCAATATTTTTCTTTTATGAGAGATGAAGATCAGAGAACACGAAAACTATTAGCTTTAGATCAACTTCATGCAATGAAGGGACTGAATCATGCAACTCAATCAGACGCGGCAACTATCGCAGCAGAACCCTATGAATTATTAGCCTATAATCAACACAACATTCAGTGTGATGCAATTGCTACAGAATCACTAACTAACTTTCAAGAACTCAGTATTTTAACTAATATAAGAGCATTACTATTTAGGGGTAAAATTGCCGAAGCTGAAATTTTACTAGAACAAAATAAAAATCAATTAAAAGATCAACCCTTAACTTTTATAGAGTTAATTCAAGAAGAAGCCAGGCTCGCATTTTTTAATGGGGATTATCATTTGGGTTTAGAGCTAACAGAGCATGCCCTTTTTTTAAAGCCCAACCATATCTCTCGCTTAGCTTTAACACAAATGAAAGTACTGGGTCACTTTGAACTCGGTGACTTTAATATGGCCATTCGTACCATTGAAGAAAGTTTAGTTTTAACTCGATTATTTATTTATAGTTCATCAACTCATTATCTCAAATCCCTAGAAACAAAAATCATTGCACGAAATCAAAGCCCTCAAATCGCTAGAGATTTTTTGCTACGATACTTTGAAGAATTGATTCGCTCAAAATGTCTTACATTAGAAATAGTGTCAGTAATAGTTCGAACACAAATTGATATCTTTATGCTTGAAGGCAAGGAATACTTATCTTGGGCCAAAGCAAACTATTGGATTGCCAAGACAATGGGTGAAGAACTTTATGTGGGTCATGCCGTTCTTGATCTTTATTGCAACGATCAAAACAATGCTTTATGGATTTATTCTAAAGTTTTGCCTTATTTTCTTCAACGTTTTTCAAGACTTAAACAACTATTATTTAATATTGAGAACGATAGCAATGAATTTGTTTCAACGACGGCTCAAACACTGAGAGATTTTTTTCTCAAACACCAAAATAAAATGCTTCAAGATCAACATAAATTTCGATCTGAATTTGATTTAAATAACCAAATTTCTAATGATTATTTTTCTTTGCGACCACAAGCTTTATTTTTCAAAGCTTTTAATTTATTTGTCACACTCACTACAGAAAACACTTTATTCAAAGTATTTGACACTCAAGATCGAGTTCCCACAGCGTTAATGTCTCTTGCATCGACTTCTCTTACAAAAGAAGAGTTTTTTCAAGCCAATTGGGGAACGCAAAAATATGTTCCACACTTGCATGACGGCTTGATCCGTAACTTAATTTTTAGAATTCGTAAAAGAACTGGACTTAATATTCAAATTAATAATGGCACGATCACTCTTGTTGGCTTGTTGGTGATCTAAAATGATATTACATAGATGGAGTAGTCTATTAATTATTCTTTTTATAATTTTAAGACCACAAATCACCTTGTCAGGTGTTTGGGAGCCTGGTGTTTTAGAAGTTAATGAAAACGATTATCCTAAAATAGTTGAATGGAATAAAGAACCAAACCTATTGAACCAGGAAGTTACAGATATTTTTAATTTTGATATGTTTAATTCTGAAGTCTCCTCTGAAGTTTGGCAAATGGCGAAGCCTCCTGCAGTTTCTTTTTCTCTTGAAAGCACTAGATTGTGGAAGCAGTTAAATTTCCCGGATAAACCCTTTGTTATATCAAGTTTAAATGCTTCGGAACTTTTATCCGTAACCCCAAACTGCAAACCACAAGTGAATACAATTTTTGAAATGGTTCGAAATTATTCTTATGCTTTTACTTCAAATCAAGAGCGAGAATCCAATAAATTATGGATTGAAATCCAACAATACTTGCAATCAAATCTTAATGACACTTGCTATGAATATGTACGAAACGCTTACATCGTCGCAGCCGTTTCAATTTACGATCCATCCTCATCCATGAGTGTGAATAAATTTATTCATTCAAAAACAGGTTTCCGACTGGCTCGAAATATGCCAGTCATTCTTTTAGCTGCATATTTATTTAATCATAATAAACTTTTTTTATTTTCAAAAAATCAGATCAAAATAGATCAATTCACCACACCGACTCCTCTCTCATCCAAAGACTTCAGTCTTTATGGTGCTTACCAATGTGAAACCCATTCTATTTTTCTTTCAGATGAGCTCCCTCCCTTTAATTTGGCAGGAAGTTTTTACCATGAGTTATCTCATGCTTTTCGAGACTCTTTTTTAAAACCAGAAAATACGTCTCCATCTCTATCAAATAAACAATATCTATTAATGGATGAGGCTATCTCTGTTGTTACGGGAGCTCAGTCTCAGCTCGATCTTGTCGATCACTTCATATCATCGGATCTACGTCAACGACGACACTTTAGTCCATCAACGGATCCCTTTCCATTTCAATCTGATTTGAATTTGTATGATACCAAAGGTAAATTAAGTGAACTGTTTTATTTAATTTATCGAAAACCAGAAAATCGAAGTTTACTTACTGGAACCCCACCATGGATGTTTCCCGACATAAGGCCAATGGCTCTCACTTATTTAGATGTCGTCTTAGCTAATTCTTTCTTACACAAATCACTTGAAAAGCAATCAAATCATGAATTGCAAGAAAAAGAACTTAATACTAAGCCAGAGACGTACCAACCATCAATGGATCTCATTGCAATGATTGCTAAAGCCTATTTTCCTGTGGAAACCTCACCTATAACTCATCAAGATAACATTTTTGCCAAACTCGATTCCAATTTTGATCCATTTTCTTTATGGTTAGCCAGAGCATCTAATTTTTTGCTAATGGAAGGAACCTTAATAAGAAAGTTAGAACCACTTTCTGAAAAAAATCAAGAAAGTCGTCGCAGTCAATTACTAGTTAAGAATGAAAATGGAAAGAGTTATTTTGCCTATGAAAAAAAAGAGTTAATTCACTTACCCCAAACCTCTCATCAAAGAATTCAATTACAAATAAGTGAATCTAATGAGTTATACACAATCACTTACGATCTCCATAGTTTATTAAAATGGCTGAATTCCAATGCCGATTCTTTAATGAGTCCTTCAGTGGCTTGTCGTCAGTTTAATCATGAAGATTCTCACGAGTTTGACTCCTATATTGGTAAACATCTTCAGATTGATTCCATTTCCTACCAGAACAATCAAAACAACAGTGATAATACACAACCCAACACAAGAGTAATAAAACCCGGTGGAAATGGAGTCAAGCCAAACGGCAATGGAGTTAAACCAGGAGGAAATGGAGTCAAGCCAAGTGGCAACGGAGTAAAACCCGGCAATGGAAACATCAAACCTTCTCTTAACTCTAACACAATTATTATTCGACCTAATATCTCAGTTAAGAATTTATAAACCTAACTGAAACATTTCTCTCTTTAGGATAATTGCATCTTAATTTAGTGATTAGCAAAGTTAAGTTGTATTTGTTTCGAAAAATTACAAGAAAGATTTTGATTCCAAATGACGCCAGAGGTACATTTCGATCTACCTCCAAAAGCATCTTCAGATAGACATGCTTTCATATCAACATTGTCCACACACTCCATGGAGCAAGATGTCGTTTTTCGCAAACAAGAGCCGCGTGCTTCTGGCTTGTTTAATTCGCCGACCTTAATTGAGGGATCAAACTGAACAACTCCAAAAGTATTAATTGTCATACCCTCAGGTGGATAGGAGTTACGTTTAGATTTTTTCTTTCTAAAACGTAATTCTCCCCATTCTTTTCCTGCATTAACTCCTGATTTTATAACCCCACTCAATACATCATTTGTATCATGCAGATTTTCATAATCATCTAAGTTTAAAGCTAATGGCGCTCGATCTTTAAATAAAACTGCCATAAGATAAGCTAAATCAATTCTACTGCTATGTTTATGATTAAATGAGCTCAGTTGATCATTTTTACCAAAATCATTAATATAATCTTGAAATGCTTTTTTAAAACTTTCGCCACCTGTAATATATTGAATCTCGATATGATCAGCACTAACATACAGTTTTAACGGGTTTCCCTCTTTTGATTCTATAAATAAACGACCATGGCTATTTCCCAAACCAATTTGTTCAAAAGTATAATCAGTTGAAGTTACAAGACGATCTTTAACCAACGTTTCTAGAACTAGCTTTCGAAGTTCATCGTATTCGTTATCACTAATACTCATCACATTTTTTATGGGTTCCAATGTAGCTACATTTTTCATTAAATCTGTAAGGGTATTGATTCCTTGTAAGTCTTTAAGACTATTAGCTTTAGTCACAGCTCCGATAATCAAACAACCTATTAAAGTTGAGACTATTAATTTAAATTTCATAAAGTTCTCCTCGCTATATGTATGATTGATAAAAACAACGAACTAATTTTTATGTAATCTCTCATACAATGAGTTCTTTTACGAGTTTATGGCCGTTAACCCCCCATTGACTAAATGTTTTACAGTAATCAAAAGTGTGAGTGAGTTATATTTTAATTATAATTCATAGATTCTTCAGACATCTTTTTGACAAAAATGTAATTAATATGTCAGTGAAAATGATTTCTAAATAATTTTAAATCAATTAATAGTCATTCTTAAGAATTAATAATAGTTAAATTAAAGGAGAATGAGTATGGGTCTAAAAAATGTAATAATTATATTAACGAGTATTGTGTTTCAACAATCAATTCTATTTGCAAATGATGAAATATCAATTCCTACGATTAATGCAATAAAGAACTCCGAGCCAACAGAGAACGATAATCTTGTGAGAGTGAATTCTAAAAGGATTAGTATTAAAAGCATTGAAACAGCTATTGAGTTTGTTCAAATTCCAAGAATCCCAACTCTTTTTGAACCATTTTGTCGATCATTTAAAACTTTTCTTAATGTTATTCCAATGTGGACAAATGAAACTTTTTATGAAATTCCAACTGTGGCTATTGAAAATCAGCACTCATATCAAATGGATTTAGCCCATGTTCCACTTAGTTTATTTTGTCAAATGAAACCCATGCGATATTATATTCGACTAGAGGTAGAAATTCCTAACAAAGGCATTTCTAAGATAGAATTTCTGATTACAAATGCATTTTACCATAAATATTATTCTTATTCATATACTCTTCCTGAAGGAGATTTATATCAAAACTTAAGTACATTTAGCAATTGTAAAGTTGGATCTAGTATTAACAACATAAATTGTAATTTTAATCTTGATCGTTTCGAACGGTTCGATGGTTCTAACGGAGTACCTTTTAGTAATAGTTTACATATTGATTTAATCAATTCACAGATTGATACTCTCTTTCCAAATGGCTTCTTATTGGAATTAGAATGAAAATAAAACATTCAGTACTCCCACAACTAAAATAAAAATAGCTTCATTATTTAAAAATGAGTTATCATTATTGATAAATAATAATTACATCATTAGCAAACCTAGAACCGCAAAGGTGGATTTTAGAATTTTCTTTTGGTGTGATTGTTGCAACTAAGATTATCTATGATTAAATGCTTATTAAGATCAATTATAATTAAGCTCGTAACTATGACAATGTTAATATTATTGACAGTTCTTTGGCCTTTAATGTCCAAGTCCGAAGTAGTGTGTTCTGATGTTTTTCAACCATTCATATCTATCACTGAACCTTATGTAAATGCTGATAAATTTGGAGAGTCTCCTGGTCTTCACGGTGGTACTTTATCCTATTTAAAAAAACGTTCAGGGATAGTGTGGGATAGCCGTATACGGATTGATGAAAACCTCACTCCAAATTCAAATAGCCCTATTTCTCAAGGAGATCCTACTTTTTTAGTTCGACTCTTAGGTGAAAAAACGGCAAAGTTTTGGGGATTCAATCATCCCTCAGCAGATATAATAACACTTCCTAATGCTAAGGAGTTACAGGGCGCAATACAGGACTTTAATCAAAAAATATTAGAACCTGAACTTAAGATTAAATTAAATTTTTATGAAGTCACTGGAGTTGTGAATTCAATTGAGTACTTACTTGCATTTTTAAATAATCATGCAATTCCAATTGGAAAAAAAGGTGTTAGCTCAGTCCATGATCGATCTGTTCATCCGATTCACGCCTTCATTGACTCGAGTCTTGATTCCTTTGCCATGTCCAGAATAGGGTCAAAATTAAGATTTATCGAATTAATAAAAAATGATCTTCCTGAAATTTATTATCATGAAAAAGAAAATTTAGATTACATCATCCAACGTGAAGCAAATGAGATTGATATAGTCAGTGCAGCAATGACCGGACTATTTATTGAGTACATGGCTAACGGAGGCGTCGGCACCACTCCAATAATAAAAGCGGAACTTGGAAGAATTTGGAATGGTTACCTTAACGCCGGAAAAACTTCCCAAACTTCAATAAAAGCCCTTTTAACCTGGTTAATTCAATTAGAACCTCAACAAAGTAAAAAATTAAATGAAGCCTTTAAAAGATTTGAATTAATGGAAGTACGGACAAATCAATTATACAAAGAGACTCTTTCATTTAAAAAACAAGAATTATTTGAAGTCATACGAAAGCGTATTCATTTTATAGTAGAAAACACTCCTATTTCGCAATAGTTGTTAGCTCAAAAACGGACTTAGCTCATACAGTTATACTTGATCGTTTAATTGATATCGACCGAATACACTAAGTGTTTAATTCGGTTAACAGGCCAGTAATCTTTCGAAAGTACGGGTCTGCGAAGAAGCTCTATTATCTGCCGCTCTCCTTTAGTCTTGAGAGCTATCTGGCCCATCTATTATTTTGTATTTTTGCTAAGAACAAAAACTATTTTTTAAACAAGAACAAACTATAAAGTGAATGCCAGTTTGAGAATGCTTCTATTAATCAATAAATTTATTTTTTCATTTCATTTACTCTTTAACAGGTAAAAAAGAATTACTTTTATCTGTTTTTACTATAATTTTTGTCTATTATCATAGATAATGAAAAGAATAATTAATTCTAATGGGGTGACGATGAAGTCTTTAATCATTTTATTGATTTTTTTGAATATTCAAACTGAGGCATCAGAATTCATTTCTGATAATTCCCAAAAACTATTAATACAGTTGCTGGAGATAAACTCTGGCACTGAAAACACTAAAGGTTTAGAGGACGTTAGAAAAATACTTATTCCTGAATTCGAAAAATTAGGGTTTAAAACTACAGCTACTCAATTAGAAAATAACCATAAAGTCATTAGTTTTGAAATGGAAGGTAGCACTCCTAAAATTGGATTCATTGGTCACCTTGATACTGTTTTTTCTCCAAACTCACAGTTCCAAAAAGCCCAAATCAATGGAGTTATGCTAAATGGACCAGGTGCTATTGATATGAAGGGCGGAATCGTCATGATGCTTGAGATCATACAAAAACTATCACTCGAACAAAGAAAATCCATTCGTGTAATCTTAAATGATGATGAAGAAATTGGCTCTGTTTTTTCAAAAGATGAATTAAAAAAGTTAGCGCGTAATCTCCAATATGGTTTAGTTTTTGAGCCTGGTCTTCCAAATGGACAGATGGTAACCTCGGCTTCAGGTGTTTACTGGTTAGAAATCAATGCTATAGGAAAGGCTGCACATGCAGGAACAGATTTCTATCAAGGACTTAATGCCTGCTTAGCAATTTCTGAAATTATCGCTGAAGTCGCCAAACTAACTAATCCTAAGAAAAAGCTTACGGTTAATATTGGATCAATAACAGGTGGATTAAAACCTAACATTGTTTGTGAAAAAGCAAGTGCTAAAATAGATATTCGTTACATTAAACCAAAGGATTTAAAAGAGATCATTGTTAAAATTAAAAAAATCATTATAAAAAAGCATGGTCTGAATCCTATAACAAAAACGGCACCGTCCATAGAGATCACCACTATTGTTAATGTTCCAAGTCTTACTAGAAAATCAAGCAGCAAACTTTTTAAACGCTATAGCGAAATTGCTAAAAAGCTTGGACAAGATATTAGTCAAGATCATTCTTCGTTTGCTAGTGATGCCAATCAACTCTCACCTCTTGAGCTTGAACTTATGGTTGGATTTGGTGCCTATGGTGGAAAGTCTCATACAGAAGAAGAATTTTTAGATATGTCGACGTATCCGAAAAGATTAGCAATTAATATTGAATTTGTTAAAGATTTAATTGAAAATTAGAACCCACTTCAACTCCAGATTTGGCCTTTAGATGATTAAAACGAAGTATAAAACAATTGATTTTTTGTATTAGCGCACGAAGAATTAATCATGAGATCTTTAATCTATTTTTTTTGGATAAAGGATCCATTCAAGATGCTCAATTTCAAAATAATACCTCATTACACTATAGTAGTTCAGTACAATCCATTTCGAACTCTGACTTCCATAAAATTAAAGATTTGATTCTAAAAGTGATTGATCAAAGACGTAATATCATTACTGACTCAGTAGGCAAAGATGGCTTTTGTTTGAATTGCAATTTTTTTAGAATTTAATATTTAACGAGAGAACAAGAATTTTCTAAGGGGTGTTACTTGTTAAGTGTAAAGGAGTGGTATTTACGGTTCTCATTTTATCCGATTTTAGTAAGTAACTCATGGGGATGTTATACACAGTAGGACTCTCGGGTCTGACCCGAGATATCCTATAACTGTTTTGAAATATTATTATATACAAGAGCCAAAATTTGTTGGGCAAGCAGATGAAAGTCCACCTTCAGGATTACTATTATTGTCGGGGTGATTTAACTCTTCTAAGAGAGCTTGGTCTAAACTCTTGATCGTTTTTTGCCACAAAATATAATTTACTTTTAAATTATCTCTGCCATAAGTTAACAATTCATTAACGGTTGGAGTATGTCCTGAGCCATTATAAGCTGTATTTTCATAGTTTGATTTTTCTACTTGAATTACCAGTGGCATTTGACCTGCTAGTTGACGATAATATTGATAAACACCTGGACTAGTAACTTTAGGATCATCAGGTAAAGACGCAATAGCATTCAAGCCAGCATCATCAGGAAAAATATCTGGACAACCTAAGCCACCACCCACACCCAATAGACGTGGTATAAAATCAATTAAAGCCCATCGAGGATAATTAGTAAACTGAAATGTTACAGTGTTAGGAAATGCTTCGCGCATTCTTTGTTGAAGTCTAGCAAGGTTATTAAAATAAGTAATGATGAGATCGTCAGTGATTGGTGGCGCTGGAGCGATGGCTGTTCCAGGAGTTGATTCTGAAAACCCAATTCCTTCAACTATAGAACGATGATTGAGTTTGGCTCCTAAGCCTTTAACGAGTTGAGCTAATCTGTATCTTACTGAGGTTTCCCAGAGTTTTACATTATAACCCTTAGGTACAGTGGAATTGGCTCCATAGAGAAAAACTCCACCCTTATAGATAGGATTGGTTGTTATATACGAGGGGACAGGAACTTCATCAATATTAAATGATTTTGTACGAATGATGATAATCAAACGTTTGCGCATAAGTCTAAGTCTATCAAGTTGAGCATTAATATGCTTTAAATTATAAACACCTTCACTGGTTTCTAATTCTGACCAAGTATACTTGATAGCAAGACCACGCAAGGCGGGAGTATTCTGCAATTCATTATAGACCTCATCCAAAAAAGCTGGGTCATATTTACGAGCACTGTCGACTTCGTAATAGTGGCCTGGATGCCACTTTACATTTTCGGGTTTGGGTGGAAAGGCCCAAACAGTACTAGTAAACATGAACAGTAAAGCACTTATTTTAATAAAAAATGATATCATAGCTGCTCCTTCTAAACGATTGTTGATTTATTTAAATGCACAATTTGATCCAAATAAATTAGCTTTAAAAATCAAACCTTTGTCATTTTGAGACGGCATTTTATTTTTGACAGTTTTCTTTAATATTGAACAACCTTGAAGGTAAATAATTGAAACATTTACATAAAAGGAGACTGAACTAGATTTAGTCATTCATAAATAAAAACCTAAATGATTTTATTCCGAAATTTTTCACACAAAATTTAGTTTTAGTTGTTGGCGGCACTTGTAAGAGATTGACGCTGCACTAAAAAAGTAGACTATTGACATCATGAAAACACACGAAGAAGTCGAAGCAATTTTA
>Ga0154020_10001670_pt1 | contig 27287 bp, 17 predicted proteins | sample Klosneuvirus_201_FD_109709 | JGI IMG/M metagenome (GOLD analysis project Ga0154020, IMG submission 109709) | Active sludge microbial communities from wastewater, Klosterneuburg, Austria - Klosneuvirus_20160825_MG | ecosystem: Engineered > WWTP > Aerobic digester > Activated sludge | place...
ATACTTGTCTTTTCGTCTACAGCAACCGACGCTTGCTCCTGTTGAAATTTAGTCAGTATATCGCAAACATCATGAGAATTTTTCTCAGAAACCTTAAGACGCGCTGTAACCTGAGGAAGCCCTCCCAACGCAAGGTTTAATAACGCAATTTTTGGATCAGTCAGCTTTTTTGCTTCAAGTGGAACAAAAACGCAAGATAACATCCCAACAACACCAAAAACATATGATGCACACATTTTCTTCATAAAAATCCTTCTCTTGAATAAGCTTTTTGCATTCAGCATTTAAGGTACTCTCATTATCGGTATAAATGCAACAAAAAAAGTGATCAAAGCAAACTCTTTTATTGCTTATGATCAATCGACTAAGATCATACAAAGTTTATTTTTTTATAAAAGAAAAATGAGATAAACCATGAAAAAATTATTTTATCTGTTCATCAGATGCTCTATCATCTTTTTAATGCTTCCATATTGCAATGCAAAAGAAATCAAATATAAACGCATGGTAATATTACTTGACCCTGATCGATCTGAATTGACAATGCCTGAGTCTCTTCAAGCACTTTCTTCAAGCTTAGCTCTTTCGTTAGCTCAAAAAAACTTTGCTATTCTTTCTTCTTCAACCCCCATTCAATTGTTCTTACAAGACATTCCAGATCCTTCGCAGCCATTTCACCATTTATATAATAAGCAAATGTTTTACCGTACTGTTAATTTTAAACCTCAAGAATGGAATATTTTCCATATTACAAGCTCAGATTTCTTTTTATTTATACCAAAACAAATCATGTCCGAATACTCAAATGGAGATCAGTCAGTTCTTAAATTTGACTCAAGTATATTAAAGGAGTTTACAAGCGCCACGCTTAATGAATTCAGTACTTGGATTAAAAAATCCACACCAGCACATCCACAAAATTTCGATGTAGCGATGCTCTATAGATTTTTTCATACACAACAGGATACAATTAATCAAATAGAAAAAACCCAACCAACCCTACAACAAGAAAATTTCGAAGCTCTTGTTGCTCAAAAACGCTCTGAACTTACCCCTTGGAATTTTTATATAGTTGGCCATGGTAGTTACGAAGATGAAGCAAGAAATTTAGTTGGCTCAGTAGCAGGGCTCCAAAAAGACAAACTCAATGACTTACTCCATTTCTTTAACACGCAACTTTCTGTCCATGTTGCAGCAATAACCAGCTGCTATTCTGGAGGAAAAAATCTTAACCTTCTTCATGCCAGAAAATCCATCAATCAAGAATGGATACGAAAATTACATTTTACTCTTGCTGTTATCTCAAGTACCGATGCACCCACAACAACTTCTTGGGGCATAAGCTATTTAGGATCTCATTCAAACATAGATTGGAGTAGGTCATCTGATATCAATACATTCTTTACAAATCTTGATCGTAAACCAGGAAAACAATCCGATCCCAATTGGCTTACAGATGCCCTCTATGCACTCGCATTGCCCCTCACTCAACCTGAAAATATACCTCAAATTCTCGTTCCTAGAGGGGAATGGTTTGAAGCATTTACTTCGGTGAACCCAAAACGTAAAGTTGCAACCGCTCAAACAATTGCACAAAAAGAAAAATGGACCCAAGATCGAAAAAAAACAATTATCTTAGGGAAAGCATTAATAAAAAAGTATGAAATTGAAAATAAGATATTGAATTTAAGCGATGCAAAAAATGTTCTACTTTCAGAACCTGTTATCCCTATTGCTATAAACATTGATGGATCAAAACCGATGCCACAATTTATTTCAAGAATTCCAGGTGATACTTCTCATATTTTCAAAAAAATAGTTATTACCAATCAGTCAAAGCCGATGAAAAGCTACTTACAAGAACTATTTTTGGGGAGTATGAAATCAACTGAAGCTCAAAAAGTGTTTTTCATTGATGACCTTGGAAGCAAACATGTTTTAATCACGACAATTAATGATCAATTTGGTTTACAAGAGCTGGATAGCAAAAACCCTGAATACAAAAAATATTCAAAGCCCCTTACTGACTATTTTGCCGAAAAACCTACATGGAAGAAAATTCTACGACCAACAAAAAGCCAACTTCAAGTAAAGTTAAACGATGCACAGGACAGGCTCTCAGTTCTGAAATCAAAGCTAAGTGAACTTAAAAAAATTCTGAATACGCTACAAAGCAGCTTAACAGGTAAAACTCCATTTACCGCAACACCTACAAAAATTATCCCTAAAGAATATCTTTCCCCTGCACAGAAAACGAAGATTAAAGAATGGAACATCGCCCGTGACAAACTTTATTCGATCATTAATGTTTGGATGAAACGAGCAAAAACAGGTGTCTTTACAATCACTCATCAAGACATTATAAATTATGGATCATACCTTTCCCTCCTCCCAACAGATGATAAAATTAACGCGGGAACATTGCTTATCTCAAGACTTTCTCGTACAAACTTGAGAATGTTGGCAGATAGCGCCATTAACCTCGCAGTAACACAATCAAATCAAGACTTAGCTGGATTTTCAATTCAACTGGCAAAAGAACTTTCATCATATCAAGGAAATGATCAATCAGAGCTTAACCTTGTACAGACTTGGCTCAATAGCAAGCAAAACTGGATTAATAAAATATGCAACGACTACTACATGAAAACTATTCGTCCAAAACAACGAGGAAAAACATTGCTCCCACATGACTACTATTTAGCTGCAGAGCTTTGCGTTCTTTTGGGATCGATAGTCAATGTTAATCATCCCGATGCACAAGGCATATGCCAAGACCTTTTCTCTTATTTTTATACAAGAAAAGATTCTGCAGGGAAGGAGAAAGATTTTATCAATGACTCAAATTTGATTATGCTCATTGCTCAAATTGTAAAAAATCCTATAAGCCAATCTATAGTGCATTATTTTAAAACAGATCCTAACATTCAGGAAATATTGAGCCGAAATTCACTGGATACCATTCCTGCTCAATATCGCAGAGCGATTAAAAAATTATTACCTGCTTAATAATAAAAGCGGCGAATGAAAATATTATTAATCCAGCCCAAGCTCGCCATAGTAACCCATAAGTTTGAAAGACCATAACTCACCAAGGGTAACGGAATTCCGACAATGGGCAACATGCCGGCAACCATCCCCACGTTAATACAAACAGAAAAAAGGATATGAACCAAAAGGCCTAAAACTATAATCTGCTCAAAAAGACCCGGTAGCTGCATGGTAAGATAAATAATGCGTAAGAAAAGAAGGCCAAACAGAAGAAGCATACATAATGCCCCTACAAAGCCCCATTCTTCACAAATAACGGAGAAGATAAAATCCGTATGATCTTCTGGCACAAATTCTAATTTATTTTGTGTCCCTTTTAAAAATCCTTTTCCAATAATTCCCCCAGACCCAATAGCAATTTTTGATTGCTCAATTTGATAACGCTCTTTGCGTACATCTCCGTAACCCATCAGTACAAGAATTCGCCGCTGTTGATACGGTTTGAGTATTTTCCATAAAATCGGAGCACCCATGATACACAAGAACCCCATTATCAAAAAAAAGCGCTTATCAATACCGATAAACCAGACAAGGGTTAACCCTGAAAATAAAATAATCAGCGCTGTCCCCAAGTCGGGTTGCTTAAGAATCAAGACAAAGCTTACAAACAAAATACTGAGCGGAAATAAGAAATCTTTGAACGGCAGTTTTGATGGCGCATAATACTTGGGAATATCTTGCTCACTAAAATAATATGCAAAAAATACCGGTAGAAAAAGCTTTGCAAGCTCTGAAGGTTGCACGCGGATGAAATAAAGCGAAATCCACCGCTTTGCTCCCATGCCAATCCAACCACCAAATGCTGTATAAATGAGCAGCGCAAGAATAACAAAGTAAAATAAAAATCCCCATCGCATCAATTTGCGCAAATCTTTGATGCAAAAGAAAAAGTAAAGGCTAAGCCCCCCAAACACCCCAAGTACTAACTGTTTTTTGAAAAAGACAGAAAATGGTCGTTCTGGAGTATACGTCGAGCTAAAGACAAACAAAAGCCCTAAGCCCAATAACATCATGGTTAAAATAAAACTTATTAAATCAAAATAACGAAAATAACGTCGATCAATCATAAGCGCACTTCTTTATTTTTGTGCTATACTTTCATACACGTAGTTATACGATATCGTGCATAAAAAGAGTAACCGGTAATGCGGGAAGTTCCAAGTACTTATGATTCCAAGACGCCTCGAATTAAAAAATTTTTTAAGCTATGGTGAGCCAATGCAGGTTATCGACTTTGCCAACTACTCACTGATGTGTCTATCCGGCAAAAATGGTCATGGCAAATCGGCTCTCCTTGATGCACTCACCTGGGCTGTTTGGGGCCAAGCACGTAAAACTGGTGGCACGTCAAAAGCTGACGAAGGCCTTTTGCGACTTGGACAAACACGTATGATGGTCTGCCTTGAATTTGAATTTAATCACAATATTTATCGAGTACGTCGTGAATATGCAAAAACATATGGCAAGCCCTATGCGGCATTGGATTTCGAAATTTTCGACGATGAAAAACAGCGCTTTATTTCATTGACCGATAAAACCATTCGTCAAACACAAGCAAAAATTGAGCAACTTATTCGTCTTGATTTTGAAACTTTTATTAACTCGGCTTTTGTTCGCCAAGGTCAATCAAATGAGTTTTCAAAAAAATCATCCAAAGAGCGTAAACAAATTTTGGCTAGTATTTTGGGACTTTCGCGTTATGATATCCTACAAAGTAAGGCTCTTGAGTCAGCCAAGCAGCTTGCTGATGAAAAAAAACTTGTAGGGATGATTCAGGAGCAACATACAGTTGCCCTTACACAACGCCAAGAAATTATATCCAACACTCATAACAAAAAAGAGCAACTCCAAAAGTCTGTTCTCTTGGTTGAACAACATCAAAAAAATGTTTTGTCTCTTGAAAAAGAGCACATGCAGCTTGAGCACACAAAAGTTCAATTAAACCAACTTACAAGCACACGCGACACAATTAGAAAAACATATGGACTCAAGCTCGAATCGCTTATTAATCTTGTTAAGAGCTGGAAATCAACCCATGCGCAATTGCTCACGTATGCAAACATACAAGATCTTGAAAATCGTAAGCGCCTCTTGCATCAACAAGAAAAAACACTCCTTGAGGCACATCAAAAAAGCCTCACACTCCACGAACAAAGCCTAACGCTTCAGGATGCTTATCAAAAACGGCATGTTCTACTTAAAGCAGAAGCTGATAAACAAATATACCAACTCACCCTCAGTATTGATCGACAAGAATTGGATATTAAGCATCAAGCGAAACAATATGCAGAAAAGCAAACTGAGTATGCTGCCCTGACAAAACGGATTGAAGTGCTTAAACAAGAGCAGGCCCTTTTGAATGAACAACAAAAAGATCGTGCTCTTTTTGAAGTCAAATTTGAAGCCGATAAGCTTCAGTTTGAAAAACGACGAGCATATTACCCTATACTCGTACAACGGGGTAATTGGCTGAGTAACGAGCTTTCTGAGCTTGAACATCGCAAAAGAGTAGTGCACGATCAAACGAATCCCTCTTGCCCTTTGTGCGAACAGGTTCTCACCTTAAAACGCAAACAATTTTTAAGTACACGGTTTTCTGATCAAGAGCTTTTTTTGACTCATCGCTTTACACGCATCAGCAAGCTCATCAAGCGGCTCAAAGACATTTTGGTCTCACAGCACCAAGAGCTTGACGCTTTAACAAAACAACAGATAATTTTCAGCAAAAATGCCGTACGTTACGAGGAAATTACACAACAGCTTGTAGTGCTTATGCAAGAGCAAGAAACGTTCAATAAAACGCTCACATCACTCAGGGCTCAGATGACACATGCTGAAAAAAAGTATCTACAAGCAAAAGAGCTTCATATCAATCAAGAAAAATTAGTTGGTGCAACACTGGATAAGGACCCTGAGCTTACAAGTTTACGAACAACACTCACTGAACTTACAACCCAACGAGCAGCACTTTTGTACAATCCTGAAGAATTTACGCAGCTCCAAAAGCACATCCAACAGCTTGAAGAACTCATGATTGCAAGCCAACATATTGCTCAGTATCATGCCGAGCAACAGGAACGCAAATCAAAAATTGCATCCATGATCCCGGAGCTTAAACAATTCAAACAACACGTTGCACAAATTGAGCTGCAACTAACGGAATTTTGCTCAATTAATGAGCGTGAGCAAAAAATTTTAAACTTGCTTACAGAGGAAAAATTGGCTCAAGTACGTGCCTCTTCATCCAAAGAAGAGCTTCTCAAAGAAATTGCCGGGCTTGAGCATGAATTGCACCGTCTTGACGGCCTTGCGCAGCAATTTGAAGAAAACAAACGTAAACTTGCTCTTCTTGACCAAGAAATTGAAGATTATACCAGTCTTGCTCAAGCATTTGGTAAAAATGGCATTCAAGCACTGTTAATTGAAGATGCCATCCCTGAAATAGAAAAAGAGGCCAACGATATTTTAGGGAGGCTCACGAATAACCAATCGCAAATTTTTATTGAATCATTACGAGACCTCAAAAGTGGTGGTGTTAAAGAGACACTTGATATTCAGATCTCAGACACTGCTGGCATCAGACCCTATGAAATGTTTTCAGGCGGGGAAGCATTTCGAATCGACTTTTCATTACGCATAGCCATTTCAAAGCTTTTGGCACGCCGAGCAGGAACAGCACTTCAGACACTCATCATCGATGAAGGGTTTGGCTCTCAAGACGAAGATGGTCTCGCCAATATTATGCAGGCGCTCTATACAATCCAACAGGATTTTTCAAAAATTATTATCGTTTCACATTTAGCTGAATTTAAAGAGAACTTCCCTATTCATTTGATTGTTGAAAAGGGGCCAAATGGCTCTGTTGTTCATATTGAAGAACGTGGATAGTGTTGATGAAGAAATTATCAAACAAGAATTTGAACTTAAAAAGAAAAATTTAAGTACAAACTTTCTCAACAGCTCAATTGATTATCAGAAATTTCACGATTAAACAGACAAAAAAATTACTACATCGCACTTTTTGCACGATGTAGTAATTTTTAATTTCTAAGAACGGACAGAGTCGAAGAAATTAATCTTCGTCCTCGTCACCATCATCTTCGTCCATATCATCTTCATCCATGTCTTCTTCATCCATGTCTTCTTCGTCCATATCATCTTCATCCATATCATACTCGTCTGCAAAACAAACGAAACTGTTGAGGCTGCCAGCATACACAGCAGCGCCTGACATAGCAGCAAGAAGAATCAATAAGTACGTAAGCTTTTTCATTCTCTCTCCCTTATAAGTTTGACTATTACCGAACTTACTTCAAAACCAAGACAAAATTATACCAATTCAGTCCTTAATTTTAATCTTACGCACTTTGGCAAGAAAAAGTCAATTATTTTAATGAAATTTGTTTATCAAAAATAATTGCGGCTACAAAGCATTTTTTCAATAAAAATACCCCTGAGATGTTGTAAAGTATAGGCCTTACTTCATCCCAGGGGAAATAGGAGGAAAACGCAGAGTAAGTGAAATAATTGCTTATTTATGATTAATTAATGAGCAATTTCTTCTTTGACCTTGACTTGGTTCTGGTCAAATGCAATCTGTCGGTAACAATCATCTTGTTCTTCAAAGCATTGTATGATACTACTCAATGTAATATGAGTATCAGAAAGTCTTACAGGTTCAGCAGATCGCTGGAGAACTTGAGCCTTCTTCCTGGTTATAATTCCAAGGCCTGGGATTCCAAGAACTTTATTGCGCTGAAGAGCTCGCCAGACTCGAGCAATATCTGCAACTCCGATGTATCTATTCAAAGCTTCAATATCAAGACTAACACCTTTACCCAGAAGCCATTTTGATCTTTCAAGAGACATTAATGTTCTATGCGAGAAGAGTTTTAAAAAGCCAGAAGTGCTATTACCTTTAAAAAAGACTCTTTTTAGATTCTTTAAGTTGTTAAATGCTTGGGATGCGACACCTTTAAGACGATTTTGTGAAAGATCGAGGTACTGTAGTTTAGAAAGCGAATCAAACAGAACTGATGAGACTTTATTCAATTTGTTATGCCCAAGATTAAGATGTGTTAACTCTGTTAAACCTGTCAACGCGTTATCATCTAACGCCTTAATACAATTAAAAGAAAGATCTAAATAGCGTAATTTAATGAGTCCATTAAAAGCACCAGCTGCAACTATTGTCTCTGGTACAATTCCGACCTGATCATCAAATGAAAATCGTTGACTATTGGCATAGGCATAAAGCTCTTCAAGCTCTTTTAGATCTATAAAGGTATTTGGTAAAAAACGTACAATTTTATTTCCCTCTAGATGTAAATTTTTAAGTTTTTCTAATGATTTAAAGCTCTTTGCCGAAAGGTCTTTAAGCTCATTTCTATCCAGAAATAAACTTTCGAGTTCACCAAGGCAACTTAATGCACTTCCGCCAACTGGCATTTCTTCAATCCTCTGAATGTTATTACTTGAAAGAAGCAGACGCGTAAGGTTTGGAAACCATGCACAATCATCAAGGTAAATTCCATCTAATTGATTATTACTTACATCCAACGTGACTAAGTTATCCATGTTAGGAAGGGGAGCTCCACCGTACCCGCGCTTAATAACGGTAATTTCGTTCCCATTAAGCAATAGATGCTTAAGACTGTTGAGCTGGCATTCAACTATTGAATGAACAGTCTTAATCTTATTATTTCTCAAATTAAGAAGCTCAATTACCCCATTACTCAGCGAAGTTAGTGCCTGCTTTGTAGTATGATCTGTAAGTTCAAGCTTATTGCCTGAGAGATTAAGCTCTTTGATGCTATTCTTGAATGACTGATCTGCAGCCGTTTGAGGAGGAGCATCTGCATTAATACAGGTATGGCTAAAAATAGTTGGCTGAAAATGTGTAATTCCATTATTACTTAAATTTAACGATTTCAGCTTTAATGAACCAAAATATGGGACATAATCAGCATTCAATTCATTATTACTTAAATCTATACTATCAAGTGTTGGATTAGCCGAAAGTTCTTTGAATAACGCCAATGGTAATTCTTTAAACTTATTATTATTCAAATAAATTTTCTTTAATCGTATATTTGCTCCAGGAGCAAATAGATCTACCGATAATGTTTTCAAACGATTATGCGATAAATTTAATAGCTCTAAATGTGGCAACTGATTAATGATATCTGTTGGAAATTGATCAAGAAGGTTATGGGACAGATCCAATTGAGTAATGTTTGCTAGCTGAACCCCTTGTACCTGTGCAATTGTGGCAATGTCAGCAGCTGTTACCTGTGATAAGAACATATTTGAAAGATCTAAAATACCTTTTGATCTAATTTTTTGAACAATTTTTGTCTTAATATCATCGCTTACTAACGCATTGGTAAGTGTTATCTGTAGATCTTTCTGATTATTGGCATCATCATAAAGAGTCTTAAAAACCTCTTTTTCCTGCAATAAAGATCCTGATAAAGCGGTCACAATCATATATTGACGACAAACTTTTACTTTAAACTTTTGCGGCATAAAATTAAAACATCTAATAATTTTTTTCTTCTGCCCTGCCTGACTCAAGGCAACAAAATAGTTAGCATAGTGGAGAGCTTGATCGTCATAGCTACCGTTTTCAAAATTTTGTTGTGTCATATTATCTGGAAGCGGTAGAACTCCGTACTGAGTTAAGTAGCTGATAGGCAGATCACCACAATTGTTTTTATTATGTAGATGGAGCACATCGACCCATTTTGCATGATGTTTGATAACCGCACAATGATAATACCGACACACATCCTGAATAAGCTGAGTTGGTAACATGGCTAACCAACTTGCAGGCTGATTATTCTGATCAACAATAAGCCATTGCTTCTCAGCAAAATAAGAACCTACACTTGGTTGAGCATTTTTTTCAACCCACTCCTCAGCTATTGTCAAAAATGTTGTCATTCCATTATGAGTGAAATATGGAACTTGACCATTATCACGTAAATAAACCAGATCATTAATATCTAAATTTTCAATACGCCCAGAAACAAGCCGCTTGTCATATCGAACAAGATAGAGCTTTTCAATTTCTTTACGTAACGTTTCTGGCAAAAATTTAAACCATACTGAGAAATCTGAAACTCCACCGAGAATTTTAGGTATATACTGTTTTCTAAAATAGGTTTTCCATGAAGAAAAATAATCAAAAAATTCTTGAGCCAGCTGTGGAAGCGTTTTTGCAAGATTGATTGGTGCAACAATACCGGATGGAATCAGACCAACTTTTATAAGCCACTCTATTTCACGACAAATATTATCATTAAGCAGTCCATGAGTATCAACATTAATATCTTTGCCATCAACCCAATGCCGGTATAAATAAAGATATTGCCGCTTAATTTCATTTTTAATTGCACACTGAGCTGGATCAGTTTCATCCAGGTTATTAAAATCTTCAATTTTATTTTGATCCATTTGGCTAACGTCAGAAGCTCGTAGAAAATCTTCTATCGTTTCGTCATCATGCACACAGCGCATACTTGCAAACATTGCTTGTGCATAAAGACGAGCAAGTCCACTTTTTACACAATCCGCAAATCTAAAATCAAATGCTGCTTTGAGATATGGATACACAGTTCTAGGGTCGATATTACGCTGAGTAATTTCTAGCCCATAATTTTTTTTCTTGGGGTGATCCTTAAGGATTTTTGCATCAAATTGTGCTGGAACACACTCCTGTGCAAATTTTCTAATGCCACATACATAATTAATAATTGCAGCTTCGTTGCGTACAACATCTGAAAATATTTTTCTATTTTTCGCAGGCGTATGCAATGTATTAAGCTCTTTAAGAATAGTTACAACCGGATGAGCTACACCAATTGGAGCATAATCTATTCCAGTTCCAAGCGGGGCTGCAACGGGTACCGCTGGCAACGCAACACGTCCTACAATAGCTCCTCGAGCAAGATTGCGATCTTGCGACAAACCATTCCACAAAAGAATAATATCTTGGTTAATATCATTGACAATCTCTACCCCTGCAGCTGTTTCAAGAGGAACGGCCATCAATGATAGATGTATAATTAGTATAAAATTTGCAAAAACGTACAAAGAACGCAGTATGCGATTCATCATAATAACCCCCATATTTAAGTAAGAAACTCTCATATTTGAAAAGCATTTTCTTGCCTTTTAATACTGCGAGCAACAGTTCCACCTTCTCATGTGCTTATCCGCTTGTCAAAAGCCACCTTGCGATATGAGATAAATAGAAATACAAAACAAACAGACATAATTCAATTTGAAACACAACGCAAACCAATTCGTATAAGAGCTTGCATTTGCCAGTCAATGTTTACTAGAAATAGAGATGGTCTTAAAAAATAAAAACCCAAGATCTTAAAAATATAATCTCGCCTACAGATGAATGTTTCAGGAGGAAGCATGAAAAGCAATTCCATTCTTTTTTTTATCTTATTTGTCAATGCACAAATAGTCTTAGCTGAACGCATTCAAAATGATAATCCTGTCCCGACAGAAATTACTCTACAACAATTCAAGCCCAAATTTATTGATGAAAATCAACCTATTATCATCGATGCTGAAAAAGAGATTGTTTTTGGGCAAAGTGGAATGTTTTCCAGCCATTTTCACCACTATGGTAAAGCAATCAGAGATGGCATTAATGCTGCATTTAAAAAAATCAATGAACAAGGTGGCATCAATGGCAAGCTATTACGACTTGTCAGCCTAGAAGATTTTGGAAACCCCCTTACCTCTTTAAAAAATGTTGAATACCTCATGAAAGAATATAAAATTAAACTTTTTATGGGAAACATGGGAACTCGAAGCATTCTCAATCTCCTCCCGTTGCTTGAAAGCAAATCGATCGCTCTTTTATTCCCCTGGGGAGGCGATAAACAACTTTATAATCCAAATCTCAAAACCGTCATTAATGGACCAGGGCTTCTTGAACCTCAAATTCAAGCGTTGGTAAATTTTGCAAAACAGCAGCTTAAAATTAGTAAAGTAAGTATTTTTCATGCCGATGACACCTTTTCAACCCATGCAGCACAATCTCTAACAGCAATGCTAGCTGCGCAAGGAGTTACCCCTGTTGGAACTCAGAGCTATAATCGATTTACCTTAGATATAAAGAGTCCTGCTGAAGCTCTTATGCAAGGTGACCCTAAACTTGTTTTTTGCATCGCAACAAGTCTTCCAACTGTTAAACTGATTAACAATTTTTTTTCTCAAGGACATTTCGGAACGACATTTTTAGGAGTTGATTCAACCGCATTTGTAAGCCACATTGTTGCTCCTCGAGGAGTAACATTTTACTATAGCTCTTCAGTACCAAGCCCATGGTCAAACTCTCGATTAGCTCAAGATTATCGTCGTGATATCAAAGACCTTATTCATGATCAAGCATTTAATATTATATCATTTGAATATTATCTTGCTGCAAAAACAATTGCTCAAGCTCTTAAAACAGTTGAATCACCGTATTCACCTTTAGGCGTTATAAATTCTCTTGAAGCAATGAAAGACCAAGATATTGATGGTATAACGGTCTCATTCAATCCACAAAATAGACATATTTTTGGTGAATCTGTACAGATTATTCAGGATTAACATAAAGGACGTCCACTATGTTTTTTTCACTGCCTCAATCGTGCAAAACATCTCAATTCCAACTTATCCTTTTGATTTTGGCAACATGCTATATTACATTGTTGCTAAGCTGGAAGTATAAAGGACTTCATACGTCAGAAAATCTACCTGCTATTGAAGAAAATTCTCAAGCAATAATGCGCTATGCAAATGTTGTTGAAGTTGGTCTACACATTAATAGTTTTTTACAGTTTTCATTTAACAAAAATGAATTTGCAATTGATGGCATTGTTTGGTTTCGCTTTCCTGTCGGAACAGAATCACTAGAAACCATCTCACAATTTACGCTTAAAAATTCACTCATCCAACAAAATGGTGATGTAATCTACAAATCACCTCCAATTGTACGACTTGCAGGAGATCACGTTTCGGTTGCTTTCCATATCCAAACACTCTTTAGAACAGATCTTAATTATCGACTTTTCCCGATTGGAGATCATAAACTTAATTTAATTTTGCAAAATAGGAGCGTTACTCCTCAAGAATTAGTCTTTGTCTCTAAGCATGAAAATTTTGATCTCTCTGAAGGAATTTTAGTTTCCAACTGGACACCATTAAAAACAGAAGTTAAATCAGGTTATCTGAACGCTTCAATTAACCCCAACGACGCTTCCATGGATATCAGCTACCCATGTGTTATATTTTCAATTGATTTTCAAAATAGTGGCATGCGAGATCTAATTTCGCTCTATTTTCCAATGTTTGTTCTCTTTATTATTGGGCTTTTTTCATTTGCAATTAATATTGTTGATGTTAATCGGCTTTTGATTATCGCAACATCGCTTCCAATTTTAGTGCTCTTTAGAATGGTCATTGATGCACTTTCTCCTGCTGTGGGATATACAACTCACATCGATTTTGTTTACTACTTGCTCGTTTTCCTCTCTCTTCTTATACTGTTTTTCCAAGCGTATGTTGTATTATCAGTTCAACGAGCAGATAAGAAAACCGAAGTAGAACAACTGCATATGAAACGCACGTTAGAAAATGCAAATGAACTCATGTACATCTCTATTTTGGCTCTCTTAGTGATTCTGATGACTTACAACCACTTTGCGGTGTAAGACATCAGTAATTCATACATCTCCACTCCATAACTTAAAGTAGATAGTTTATGCCCCTATGTATCATTTTCATTGTGTACCAAGCGCTCCAATTGCTTGGTATCCCTTTTATTTTTATATACCTCTTGTTTCGAAAGTTCTACCAAAATAAGCAAGCAGTATTTACATTACAACGCTTTGGGTTTGTACCAGTTGCACCGCCTGATAAAAAAATTATTTGGCTTCATGCTGTTTCGGTAGGAGAAATGCTTTCGCTTGAATATTTTATTACACTTATTAAAAAAGAGATCCCAAATAGTTTTTGCTACTTAACCGTTGGAACAAATGCCGCAAAAAATCTTGCACTTAAAAATATTCGCGCCGATAGTATTAGTTTTATTCCTTATGATTTTCTCCCATGCATGCTGCTTGCATATCACCGCATTAAACCACATTCTTTAGTTATTGTTGAAGCTGAAATTTGGCCAAATCTCCTTATGCTTGCTCACATGCATAAAACAAAACTCTACGGATTAAATGCTCGCATTAACGATCGGTCAAAAACAAATACCAAAATATATCGTGGTATTTATAGAATGCTTCTCAACTGCTTTGATACTATTTTTGTGCAAAGCCATATCGATGAAAAAAAGTTTCAAGATCTCAAAATTTCATCTGAAAAGATTGTTGTTTTGGGAAATCTTAAGGCATACAATGTTGCGATAAAAAAAGCTGAATGCAAGGCTTCACTTGAAGAAAAAACGTTTGACAACCGAGCACTTCTTGCCGGCTCTATTCATCCCGGAGAGTTGAATTATTACATAGAACTTTTCAAAGAGCTTAAGCCGCTTTATCCAGATCTTAAACTTATCCTTGCGCCTCGGCACTTTACCTGGAAAGCTGATCTTGAAAAATCTTTATTCAACCAAAATTTTAATTTTATTATCTGGGATGCGCAGCATCCACTTCCCGCAAAGCAAACACTTAATCAACAACTCGCTGAGGTATTTATTAAGCATGATATTTTGGTTATTTGCGTTCTGGGCGAACTCTTTAAGCTTTATAATTATGCCGATATTTTTTTCTTGGGCGGTACTTTTGTTCCAATTGGAGGACACAATCTTCTTGAACCAGCGGTTTGGGGAACTCCGATGATTGTTGGACCAATGCATTGGGGCTGTCAAGAACATGCAGATGCTTTAGAACAAACACAAGCTTTATTAAAAGTTTCAAATAACCAAGAACTTATTCAACAAACAAAAATACTGCTCCAGAACAAAAGCCTTTTGAACACTATGCATATAAATGGACAGCAATGGCTCAACATTCAAGCCGATAATGTAATAGAAATTCTTGATCAAATAATAATACAACTCAAGTTATAATAAAAAAGCCCCGAAATTAATTCGGGGCTTTTTTATTAATTATTCAGGAATAATTTATTTTGTTTTCTTTTTCTTTGGTGCTTTTTTTGCAACTTTTTTCTTAGATGGCGCTTCTTTGATTTCTTCAAAAACATTCTTGCTTTTCTTCATTTGTGCTGCCTGAACAAATGGAGAACGAACTAATGCTTCCTGAAGAACTTCATCCATATTTTCAACAAAAACAACGTTCAGCGACTTATCAAGCTCATCTCTGAATTCTTTAACATCACGCTTATTACTCTGAGGAACAAGTGCTTTAGTTATCCCAAATCGCCATGCAGCTAAGAGTTTTTCTTTCAAGCCACCTATCGCAAGAACTCTTCCACGTAATGTCACTTCACCGGTCATTGCAACATCACGTCGCACAGGAATCCCAGTCAGAGCCGAAGTCAATGCAACGGCCATGGTGATACCAGCAGAAGGACCATCTTTAGGAATAGCTCCTTCTGGCACGTGAATATGAATATCAACATCGGCGTAGAAGCCCTCTTTGAGACCAAAGTCTTGTGCACGAGAACGAATGTAACTCATTGCTGCTTGTGCAGACTCTTGCATCACTTCACCAAGTTGGCCCGTCAATGTCAAACCACCTTTACCACGTAAAATGGTAACTTCTATTTCTAGAATATCTCCACCAACTTCTGTCCAGGCAAGACCGGTTGCTACGCCAACAGAATCTTCACGTTTTTTATCTTCTTTTTTGAATGGTGGAACTCCAAGCCATTCATCAATTTTCTCTGATGTAATAGCAACTTTTTTAAGTTGCTTATCTTTCAGAAGCATTTGAATACTCTTGCGTATCAACTTAGCAAGCACACGCTCAAGACTTCTAACACCGGCCTCTTTAGTATAATCTTCAATCAATTGCTTAAGACTATCTTCAGGGAAGTCTACTTGATCACTCTTAAGGCCATATTCTTTAGTAAGTTTTGGCAATAAGAAACTTTGAGCAATTGAAAGCTTTTCTTTTTCTGTATAGCCAGAGAGGTAAATGATCTCCATACGATCAAGTAACGGGTATGGGATGTTATCTACGACGTTAGCTGTCGTAACAAACATTATTTTTGAAAGATCATAGTCAATTTCTAGAAAGTAATCTGCAAATGCTTTATTTTGCTCAGGATCAAGCACTTCAAGTAATGCGGATGCAGGATCACCACGAAAATCCATCGACATTTTATCAATTTCATCAAGGACAATCACAGGATTCAATACTTTTGCTTTTTTCATGGACTGAATAATTTTGCCCGGCATTGCTCCTATGTACGTGCGACGATGACCACGAATTTCAGCTTCATCTCGCATGCCTCCAAGAGAAATACGAACTAATTCTCGACCAAGTGATTGAGCAATAGAATGTGCAAGCGAAGTTTTTCCAACGCCTGGAGGACCTGCAAGACAGATAATAGGTGAACGTTTAAGATTTTCTTGGGCAAACTTTTTTGCAGCCAAAAACTCAATAATGCGCTCTTTTGCCTTTTTCATCCCAAAATGAGTCGCATTCAAAATCTTTTCAGCAGCCGTAATAGAAACCTTATCTTTAGTCTCTTTATGCCATGGAAGATTAATAATCCATTCAACATAATTTCTACTTACTGATGCTTCAGGAGATGTTGGTTGCATCTGCTCAAGTCGCTTGAATTCAGATTCAACTTTTTCCATAGCCTCTTGAGAAAGTTTTGCTTTTTTCGCTTTTTTGCGCAGCTCATTAATTTCTTGTTGATGGTCTTCTCTGCCAAGCTCACGCTGAATTGCTCGCATCTGTTCGGTCAAGTAATAATCTTTTTGATGTTTTTCAACCTGACTTTGCACGCGTTTACGAATGCTTTTTTCTGCTTTGAGAATCTCAATTTCTTTTTTAAGCAAGACACACATGTGAAGCGCGCGCTCTTGAACATCATACATTTCAAGCAAATGCTGTCGTTCGTGAAAATCAAGATGCATCTGTACAGCAATAGTATCGGTAAGATGATCTAAATCTTCTGGCCCACGAAAAAGCGAAAGCACATCGGCAGTTGCCTTTTCATTAAGCTGAACATATTCCTTAAATAGATCGTACAAGTTACGCCAAAGCGCCGCAAGTTCAGATTCATTTTTAACCACCGCAGGCAAAATATCTTGCGCCATGACCGCTAAAAAACCTTCTGCTGGAACAGCTTCAAGCATTTGAGATCGTGTAATACCTTCAACCAAAACTTTCAATGTTCCATTCGACAAACGAGCAACTTGTAAAATTTGAGCTCGCGTACCAACATGAAATACATCTTCAAGCGATGGGTTCTCAGTATCTATAGATTTCTGAGCAGTGACAAAAACTTCTCGGTTACCACGCATGGCATACTCGACAGCTTTAATCGAAATATCTCGACCAACACCAACAGGTACAATACTTTTAGGTAATGCAACCAAATTTTTTAAGGGGAGAACCGGCAAAAAAACCGGTGATCCTACTATTATTTTTTTAGACTCTTCCATGAATACTTTAGATTCTTCCATGAATACTTCGTTAACCAATCAAAAAGCTCCGAACATGTGTAATTACTGGGTAGTGTACAGCACTCACCCTACAATGTAAACAGAAGTGACCTAAGCACGTCTCAAGCAGTTCCACAGTACAAACTAGATCTATCCTTGACTCAAAATGCTCAATGAATCGATTAAAATCGCTATAATTACACCCTAATAATTGCTTATTATGCAGTTTTTTTCACTTTCATCACACTGTAAAACATTTGACATTATCAACCAAGCCCATATACTGAAATTATGTTGCAATTAAGGTATTATTCACCTCTTTAAAGCACATAAAACATCTGAAGCTTTGTACATACGCTTTCCGGACTCATTAAAGGACCTATAAAAAGCTATGAAAAAGAGCCTATTACCTTATACCGTTCGACCGACAAAGCCCTTCAATATACTTCAAGATTACTTCCAAGATCAATTTGTTATTAATACAATTGCTCCATGTACCTTTACAATACAAATTTATAGAAAAGTTTACCGCTCATTTTCACGTCGCAGCGCTGAATGCCTAAAAAGTCGATGTAAAGAGCAAAAACGAGTTGACTTAAATATTATTTTGGGGAAACTATCTACTCTGTCCCTCAAAGGATGTATTTGACCCCTATCAAAAAACATCCACTGGACGGGTATAATACTGAAATTTATAACTATCTGAATAAAAACAAATAACCCAGGTAATTTTGGAGTACCAATGCGCGACACGCTTATTGCTAAGCTGAGTAGTTTATGGAGCATCAAAAAAGAGTTTCGGCTTAAGGTTTCTTACCTTACGCTAACCTTTCTCTTTATGTCTTCCTGTTTGGTCATTTGGCGACCTCTCAAACTTGCGGTATTCTCCAAAATTGTTGGCGCTTACCTAGTTCCTGATGCAAAGCTTTATTCGTTGTGCGTTCTTATTCCACTTATTCTTGTCTACTCCAAGCTTGTCGATTGGCTTCGGCGGCATCAGCTACTCTATTGTTTTATGGTCTTTCATGCGTTAGGCGGCATTATTTTTTATTTCCTCCTTTCGCACCCTGTGTATGGCCTTGCAAATACCGAAGTTAACTCTAATCGTTTGGTTGGCTGGGCGTTTTATTTTTTCATGGAAAGCTTTGATGCATTCTTTTCAACAGTTTTTTGGTCCTTTGCTGACTCTGTTAATACACCAAAAGATGCAAAAAACTTTTATGGTATTTTTGTTTCTGGATCAAAAGTTGGCGGAATAATTGCCGCAGGATTCTTATATCTTGTTATCTCACACACAACAACCTCTGAGCAGCTCTTACTCCTTCCTGTAGCCCTCCTAGTAGGTTGCTCGATGCTTATGGCTGCAGCTGGATGTATTTATCTTTTAGTTAAAGATGTATCAGACAACTTCATGCACGGCTACGAAATGGCTTATCAGCTTGAAACACACAAAGAAGCTGAAAAGCAATCACTATGGCAATCGATTAAAAGCAGCGTTGATGGCCTGGTCTTAATTATCAAAAACCCATATGTGCTTGGAATATTTTCACTTGTTCTATTCTATGAAATTATGATTGTCATGATCGAATATCGCGTTGCTGTTAATGCTGATGCAGCTCATGCAACAGTTGGTGGACTCACCGGATTCTATGCGCTTTATTACCTCCTTATGAATGCCATAGGACTCATTATTTCATTGTTTGGAACGACTCCATTGCTAAGGTTTTTTGGAATAAGAGCTTCTCTTTTTGCATTCCCGTTGCTCTGCCTTGGTATACTGCTCGTTACGTTTATATTTCCAACTGAAGGTATTATCTTTGCGTTATTTGTTGGATTACGAGCATTTAACTATGCACTCAACCATCCAACACGCGAAGTTTTATACATTCCAACAACTAAAGATATTAAGTTTAAGGCAAAAACTTGGACCGATGCTTTTGGATCTCGTATCGCAAAAAGCTGTGGATCCATCATTAACGTCTCATTAAAGGGCTTGCCTCAGTCGTTTGCCCTTTGTTCAACGCTCTTATTAAGCATTAGTTTTTCATCGCTGTGGCTTATTATCGTCTACTTCCTAGGAAGAACACTGCAATATGCGGTTGATAACAAAAAAGTTATCGGCGACGATGCTGCTATCAGTGAAGAATCGATTGATGCAAAAGAATTTTAGTTAAGATTAAAAGGATAGTAGGGAATCTCATGATTCAGAAGCTTGTCAGACGCCTAAGTAAAAACGAATTACAAACAGAACAAGACGACGCACTTAAGCTTATTTTTTTAGCGCTTACCAATTTTTTCATAATAGGCTCTTATTCAATACTGCGATCACTTAAAACTTCAATATTTCTTGGCTTGGTTGGCAAGGAATATGTACCACATACACGAATCATTACGATTATCTTACTCATTCCAACGATGATTTTGTATGCCAAATTGGTTGACCGCCTCAAGCGCTACCAACTTGTTTATTTCTTTTTAGGAATTTACGGAATATTATACCTTGTTTTTGCTTACTTCCTCAATCATTCGGTATACGGCTTGCACAATACCTTGACAAGCCCCTGGCGAATCTTGGGTTGGTCTTTTGAAATTTTCATGGACCTGTACCAAGTGCTTATTGTTGGAACATTTTGGAGCTTTGTAACTTCCATTAGCACCCCTTCATTTGCTAACAGTAACTATGGCTTCATTGTTGCGGCAGCGCGCATCGGTGGAATCCTATCAACCGGTCTTAGTATCCTTTTATTAGTTACACAGGCAAAACTTGAATCTTGGATTTCTATCCCATTTCTTGTTATTGTTTCTGCGTTTTTTTTGATCGGAGCAGCATTATGCATCTATTTACTCGCCAAGAAAATTTCTCCGAACCATTTGCATGGTTATCAAGCAGCGTATGATGCCGATAAAAAATCTGAACACTCCTCAAATAAACCAACTATTTGGGAGGGGATCAAGCTTATGATCACAGAGCCATATGTTCTTGGTATATTTGCCATGGTTTATGGTTTTGAAATTGTGAACGCCATTTTTGACTATCAGATGCAAGTATTTGTTTCCCTCAAATATAATAATGAAGTGCTTGCTATGACCAAATTCATGCTGTTCTATACATTATCTTTTCAAATTGTCGGCTTCTTTTTAGCATTCTTCGGCACCTCAAAACTCCCTAAAAAAATCGGCGTACAAAAATGCTTATTGCTTATGCCAATAACGGTTATTGCGCTCGCATTGTATGTACTTGCACTACCAAATCTTCTCACGACCTATATTGTCTGTGTTATCATGCGTGCAGCATATTATGGATTTAATCAACCGGTTCGAGAAATTTTATATATACCAACAGTTAAAGATATTCAATTCAAAGCAAAAGCATGGACCGATTCATTTGGTCGCTCATTTTCAAAGACCTCAGGATCAGTTGTTAATATTGCAACAATTGCTTCAAACAGTCCTTATTGTGCAATTCTCATTCAATCGTCATTTTCGCTTGGAATTGCCTTAATATGGGTCGTTATCGCATTTATGGTTGGGAAAAAGTATCAGACCACTATTGACCGCAATGAAGTTATTGGTAAAAAGTCGACCTGAAATAGTTGCTGTTTTATAAATATCTGGTAGAATTATCGGGTATTTATTGCATACAGTTATGCTTAAATTAAACGGTTTTTATAGTAAAACTTGCTTCTTAAAATCATGGGTGGTTACAGTCTTCTGTCATATACAGAAGATAACCTGTAAGAAGCGATAGGAATAACCCTGAAAGGATATGATGTCTCAGGAAACGAATATTGATTTGCAAGGCATGCTCAAAGCAGGTATGCATTTTGGCCACAAAACTTCTCGTTGGTCTCCAAAAATGCGTCCATTTATCTGGGGCGCAAAAAACAAAATTCATTTAATCGACATTTCTAAAACTGCACTCTTACTTGAGCGCACAGGAATGGTTTTGAAAGAACTGGCAAGCCAAGGCGGTCAATTCTTATTTGTTGGCACAAAAAAACCTGCACAAGCTCTTATCAAAGATATTTCGACATCATTGTCTATGCCTTATGTTATCAATCGCTGGGTTGGTGGGACATTAAGCAATTTCGATCAAGTTAAAAAAGCAATCACGCGTTTGCTTCATTTGCGTGATGTTATGAAAAAGCCTTCTGCTCTGTACAAGAAAAAAGAGCTTGCAATGATCCAAAAAGATATTGCTCGTCTTGAAAAAAATATTGGCGGCATTCTTGAACTTGAATATCCACCAGCAGCGCTTATCGTTGTTGATGCTAAAAAAGAACATTCCGCTGTCAAAGAAGCTTCGCGTCTTGGCATTCCGGTTATTGCGATGGTCGATACCAATACTGATCCAGACGGAATTACTTTGGTAATCCCTTCAAATGATGATTCACCAAAGGCGATCGCTTTTGTACTTGAATACCTTCAAAAACACATCAAAGAAGGTATTGAACTTTTTGCTGATAAGAAAAAAGCTGAAATGGAAGCTCGCCGAGCAGCCGCAGAAGAAGCTGCAAAAGCAAAACGAGTTCCTACTCCTCCTGCAACAGCTAAGCCAGCCGCTCCTGTAAAAGCTGCTGCTCCTAAAGCAGCAGAAGAAGCAACACCGGTTGCAAAAGTAGAAGACGCTCAATAGATTAGACAACATGGAGAGATGGCTGAGTGGTTGAAAGCGCACGATTGGAAATCGTGTATGTCTTGAAAAAGGCATCGAGGGTTCGAATCCCTCTCTCTCCACCATCCTATGCCCTGCGTGGCTACGGATGATAAGCCAATTAGGCAATAAACTAAGTATAAAAATTGGGACAACGTAAGTTGGTGCAAGGCACAACCTGTCAGGTCCGGAAGGAAGCAGCAGATGTTTTACACCGCTGTACGTTGTCCCTTATTTATTTATTAAAATATTACCTCGAAACGCTGATTAATAAATTCGAGGCAGACTATTCAATCGAAATGATATCGAAAGGCTCTTGTGAAAATTTATGCCATTCTTGCAAATCATGACAAAAATTCACTGAGCAGCCGTATATTTTACCAGGTTACCAACCATCTCATCCAAGATGGCCACCAGGTTGATATTCTCGATTTGTATGAACGCAAAGATGAAATTCCGTTTTACGTTGGGCATAGGCCTGACCAAATACCAACTCTTCATTCGTCAGCATTCTTTCATGAAAATAAAGAGCGTTTTCTAGCAGCAGATAAATTACTCATCGTTTACCCTATTTACTGGTATTCGGTCCCAGGGATTTTAAAATGCTGGTTCGACTTGATTACCACTTTTGCATGGAAATTTCAGGGCAAAGGCAAACCTCAACCCCTCCATCGCATAAAAAACGCTTTTATTATCAATTCTTCAATGGAATCATGGTGGTATCGACGCTTTTTAACAACCAATCCATCTCGTCGACAAATCTCGCAGACATTTGACTTTATCGGTATTCCAAACTACCATTTTTACGAAATTGGAAGCACGCACAAGCTCACGCAGGAACAAGTAACAAATCACATCAATGCAATTATCACCCGCAGTAAAAAAAATTTTATATAACATCACGGGGAATATTACTCCATGAGTACTAACGCTGAACAACTCAATTTAGCACGCAAATGGCGTCCAAAGACTTTTGATTCTATTGTCGGACAAGAAATTCCCGTTCGCATGCTTAAAAACAGCTTATATTTAAAAAAATTTTTTCCTGTCTATCTGTTTGCAGGTCAGCGTGGTTGTGGAAAAACTTCAACTGCTAGAGTATTTGCAGCTGCTGTCAATTGTCACAAACTGCCAGATTTTCACCTTGATCCAACAATACAAATACCTTGCCTCAGCTGCGAATCTTGCTCAGCAATGGCTCGAGGGCATCATCCAGATTTCATTGAAATTGATGCGGCTTCACACACCGGCGTTGACAACGTACGACAAATTATCGAATCTTCCAGCTATATGCCGCTCAGCGGACAAAAAAAAATATATCTCATCGATGAAGCTCACATGCTCAGTAAAGCTGCGTTCAATGCCTTTCTCAAAATTTTAGAAGAGCCACCAGTTTCAGTCCTTTTTATCTTGGCAACAACAGAAATTCAAAAAATTCCCCCAACAGTACTATCTCGTTGTTTTCAGGCATTATTCACTTCGCTCCATGGAGCTGCTCTCAAGACTCACCTTCAGTCTATCTGTAGTGCAGAACAAGTATCCATTGATGATGATGCACTTGATATTTTGATTCAGGAAACTGAAGGATGTGCACGTGATGCACTCAACCTCCTTGAAAGAGTTCGTTTTTCTGGAACTCATATCACGCAACAGACAATGTCTGAACTCTTGGGAAAAGTAAGTAATCAACTACTTTTCTCTTTAATGAGCGCTATTATAGAAAAAAAATCAGGGCTCGTACTTCAAATTTTGCAGGAAAATAACTTCGAGCAGCTAAGTGCAACTGCGCTGTGGGATGCATTAGTTTATCTTCTACGCACACTCATGTGGGTCTACTATGGTGTAAAAAATGTCGATCCACGCTTTGGCTCAGACCACCAGATCTTGCTTGACTTGGCACAAAAGTGCTCAATTAATAGGATACAAGTGCTTGCACAACTTTTATGGGGCCAAGAAGAGCTTTTCCTAAAAACTAACAAGAAGCATATTTTTATTGAGATGGTTTTACTACAAATGTGTCAACCAATAAAAGCTTCTAGCTTTGAAAAAAATACGATACTCCAAAGTAGTAACAATGCACCGGCTACACAACACTATGAAAAGCACTCAAGAGCTCAAACTCTACCAACTTCAGCAAAAAGTGCTTCCGATAATATGGCAAGCAAGCAGACGTTATCTCGCCCAAATAGTGAAAAATTATCCCATCAGAGTGCTTCTATAGAAAGCGATGCCCCATTATCACCATCAGTCCAAGAAACTACTTCTGAACCTCAAATTCAAGGGGAAGAAGCGATTTATCATGAAGTAGGCCCTTGGCAATCATTTCTTGTACGACTTGCTCAAGAAGCTGACCATCTTTTAAACTCAATTATCAGCCAAGCTAAATTTGTTGAGTACAACGAGCAAACCGATACAATCACCATTGAATTAAGTAATAATGGCGCTTTTTTCAGAGAAAAAGTCGATGAATGCTCGTCACAATGGCGCCCACTTCTCAAAGCTCATTTTCCAGGTATGCGTGATGTGCAATTCACCGCAAGAGCACAAGCCCCTTCAACCAGTCGCCAGCTTCAAGCTTCAAGCGCGCCAAATCAAGCTACAACTCAACCTTTTCCAGCATCACCTCAACGAACCACCGCTAAAACAGCCAGTCCTCAAGGATATGAACAGGCCATAAATATTCAAGATGCTGATAAATGGCCCATTGCCAGCTTGCTAGTTCGCCATTTTCCCGGTAAAATAAAACAAACTAAAGATTACAGTTAAAAAATTATTACCTAGAATATCATTCCATGGAAACCGTACAATCATTCCCCAAAATATTACTTGTCGGACGTACTAACGTCGGAAAATCAACGCTTTTCAATCGACTCGTTCAAGAGAAGAAAAGTATTGTTTTTGAACGCGAAGGCGTTACCCGTGATTACATTCAAGAAACTATCACATGGAACGACAAAACATTTGACTTGATTGATACTGGGGGCCTTGTTTTCGGGCGACATGTCGATGATATTCAAAAAAAAGTTCAAGAAAAAGTAATGCCATTGCTTGAAAAAGCATCACTCATTCTTTTTGTCTGTGATGTAAAAAATGGACTCGTAGAAGAAGATACAATTATTGCTCGCGCTTTGCATAAAGCAAAACGGCCAGTCATCCTACTCCTGAATAAAGCAGACAATCAATCAAAGCTTGAAGAAAATCAACCAGACTTCTATAAGTTAGGCTTTTCTGAAATGCTTCCAGCATCCGCTATTCATGGGATTGGCATTGGAACATTGCTCGGCAGAATTGTTGATCATGTCGAAGATCCAATTGAAGGTAAAGTTGAAAAGCCTCAATACAAAGTTGTTATTGTTGGCAAGCCAAATGCCGGCAAATCTTCGCTCATGAATCTTTTGATCAATCAAGAGCGCTCAATTGTTTCCGACATAGCGGGGACAACACGTGAAGCGATTGAATCAAGTATTTATTACTGCAGCGACCTCATTCAAATGGTTGATACCGCTGGGGTTCGCAAAAAGCGCAATGTTACGGATGATCTTGAATCACTCATGGTTAAAAGCTCTATGGAAGCTGTTCGTACAGCCGACATCGTGCTCATGATGATTGATGCTTCTCAGGGACATATTTCAGACCAAGAGCTTAAGCTTCTATTCTATGCGTATGAACAAAAAAAGATTATGCTCATTCTGTTTAATAAATCTGATTTACTTGATGAATACTCGCGTACAACGCTTGAGCAAAGTCTTGAAGAATATGATTTCATTTTAAAGAAAATTCCTCAAATCTGGACCTCATGCTTAACGAAGCGTAACGTCAACAAGGTTCTTAATGAAGTGAAAACTCTTTGGGAACGTTGCCAGCAAGTCTTTAACTCAACTGAAGTTAATGAAATTGTTCAAAATGAATTAGCAACTAAGCCTCTTTACCACACCAAAATTGCGCTACGTGTGTTTAAAATTCGTGTTATCAAGGGATCTATTCCAACCTTTGTTCTGCACGTTAATCATCCAGCTTGGTTTGGTGATTCTGAACAAAGTTGTATCGAAAATATTTTACGCAAGCATTTCGATCTTCGTGGATGTCCTATACAACTTAGTATCAGAAAAGTTTAATCATGACGTCGCTCAGTGTACGTAATCTGAGTTTTTCGGTTGGTAACAAGCAGATTATTAAATCGATTTCCCTTTCAATTAAACAGGGTCAAATTGTCGCACTACTTGGCCCTAATGGCGCAGGAAAAACAACACTCCTTAAAACGATTATGGGTGTCCTTAAAACACCTCTTTCACATATTGATTCTTCCAGCAATATTGTCACGTTCAATGATATCCATCTTAATCAACTCCCCATCCATAAACGAGCCGGTCTTGGTTTAGTCTACTTGCCACAACAGACTTCTTTATTTTCTCAGATGAGCGTCAACGACAATTTATGGCTTGTTTACGAATATCACGACTACTGGAAAAACCAATCTGCCGAAAGTTTTAAGCTTGAAGTAATGCAATGGCTTGAAAAAACTAATCTCTCTGAAACAATCAATCAAACCGCACAGTCTCTTTCTGGAGGACAAAAACGCAAGCTTGAAATTATTCGAGCGTTGCTCATGCGACCATCAATTGTTTTACTTGATGAACCCTTTGCAGGCGTAGATCCCAAGTCGATTTATGAGCTCAAAAAGATTTTTGTTGATATGGCGGCCTCGGGTATTGGTATTCTTATTTCGGACCATCACGTTGACCAGTTACTCTCAATTGCCGAGCATATTTTTGTCATGCTCCATGGCGAAATGATAACATCAGGAACAGTTCAAGATATCCTGCAAAGCAGTTATACTAGAGAAAGTTATTTGGGAAATCAGTTTTATGATGAAATTGCAGGTAAGTTCTTGCATCATAAAAAATAACGTTTTTTGAGAAAAGGAGTCTCATGAACATCAAAATAACCTTTCAGAATATGCCTCATTCTGATTCACTCGAA
>Ga0154020_10001671_pt1 | contig 27274 bp, 28 predicted proteins | sample Klosneuvirus_201_FD_109709 | JGI IMG/M metagenome (GOLD analysis project Ga0154020, IMG submission 109709) | Active sludge microbial communities from wastewater, Klosterneuburg, Austria - Klosneuvirus_20160825_MG | ecosystem: Engineered > WWTP > Aerobic digester > Activated sludge | place...
TATGCACATCATTACAACGTTTGGTATACAATACCAGTACTTAGTAGGGTCTACTGTCCAAGAACGCGTTACAGAAGCATATACTATCATTTCTAACCATGGCTAACGAAGCACACGAACATTTAATGCTATGCACCTACATTAAAGCGAACTACCCTGACGCCGTATTCACTACGGACCTATCAGGAATTAGGGTATCAATGGGTACCGCAAGAAAACTCCCGTCGCTACGATCAAGCAATGGGATACCAGACTTACTTATATTTGAACCACGTGGAGGATATCACGGGTTAATGATAGAAATGAAAGCAAGCGGGAAGAACGTCACAAAAAAAGACGGGACTCTAAAGCATGACGAACACCTCATAGAACAAAATGAAGTACTACGAAGTTTAAGACATAAGGGATACTATGCTGAATTTGCCCTTGGATTCTTACAAGGTAAAGCCTTAGTTGATTCCTATATGTCCGCTAAATAGTTATTATTTTCTGCTTGATGCAAGTAGTCGTATGTCTGTAGCCATGTCTTTAAAATCCATGCGTATATCTCGCACGCCTTCCTTTACCTCTTGCACAACCTCCTTCCAAAATTTGATCTCCTGTGCATGTGTTACCAGCATGATATTCATTTCTTCTTTGTCTTCCTCGATCCTGTTAATCTTTGATTCTATAGCTTGAAGCCTATTGCCTTGGGCTTTAATTTTTTGCAATATCTGACCGACAGATATGCCAAGAGCGATAAGTGTTGTAACAAAGCCAAATATTTGAATCATGATTTCAAGCGTCATAGTTGAAGAAGAAAAATACCGCACAGATTCTACTATGTTTCTCCGGTATTGGAAGACGAAGTTGCTTCCTGAGCAGGAGAATTATTTGTGATCTTATTCACGCTCTCACTTTTATGAACTACTTTAAGAGCGGCAAGTGCAATAGCACCCACAACACATATAATAGCAATAGTGCGATCAGTTTTAATGTAGTCATTAGCAAAAAAAAGTAGTATTACCCAGGACATATTATAAATTTCACCTTTAGCAAAATATTGCAGAAGCTGTGGGTTCATATTAAACAGGATTAAGAAGACCTAAACGGTCAAAAATAACAGCCCACTCTTCACGAGTAAGCTCTCTATCACAAAGCTCTATTTTCACGCCACACTTATGAAACGCCCATCTTAAATCTGCTGGCTTCATAGGAGACTTTGGGCTTTCCCAGTTTGTAATTTTCCCCTGGTCTTTAGCTTTTTGGACAGAGGCCATTGCCCATGCAGATATATCAGGCATATCACTCGCTAGTCTTCTCTTACAATACCCTAGAATATCGTCAGGGAGTAGCTTACCCCAACATGATTTTGGAGCGTATTTTCTATGCGGGACTACGTGGTTTTCCGGTATAGCATACTCACGCTGTTTCTTTTGGATAAGTAACAATAGAGACTCACACTGTTCTTTTGTAGGTTCTTCCGTATCAAAGTCACCGGTAAGACAAATACCTAAAGAGAAGAAGTTCATATTCAACTGTGATGTATGTGCTCCTGTTTCATTTTCCTTTCTTCCCTGCATAACAGTACCGTCCGGTTCAATGAGGTAGTGGTACCCAATCTGTCCCCATCCTTTTGACTTATGGTAGTTGTCGGTAGCCTCAAACTGGTGCGCATTTTTTGTTCTGCTTACCGCTGTGTGATGGATAATGAGGTTTTTTGGGTTGTTCATAAAGAGAGATAATGAATGGGTACCACTGTACCACGATTATTTTACTTAGACAATTGTTTTGCCAGTTGTTCTTCTGTTTCCTCACTAAACTCTTTGTACTGACGCAAATAGGATATTAAAGATCTGAACTCGTTTTGCGACATTGTTTTGTGATAACCCGCTAACACACTTACTTTGTCTGCAATCTTCTGCTCTTTGACAACTATCTTTGCAGGGAGGTTGCTACCGGTAAGGATTACTTGTTTTAAAAACGTATCATGCAACTCATTGACCTGCTTCTCATCTTTCGGATTAAGCTCACGTAAAGCAGCTCTAAACGTACTGTCAGTAGTCTCTCCATTATTCACTCGCTTTGCATAGTACTGAAGCACAGACTTCTTTTTATCTGCATCATCTTTAATGTAGGAATTGATAACATCAAACGCCTGCATAGTTCCAGGTATACCAAGAGCAGTAGCAAGAGCTTCCGCAGTCAATGATGCACCTTTCAACTGTTTCATTTGGGAGTCTGAAGTGAGCAACTTACCACCCGCAATAAGATCCGTAGGAATATCAAATACCGGGTTAGAATATCCACGATTATATTGGAATCCTCCTTTGATAATCGACCCAACAAACGGGACTAATCCAACCAGTTCAAACGGAGCACTCTTCATCACATTGTTTAGTTTCTCTTCAAGAGACTCGTCATCAGTTTCTCCCTTGATCATAAGATTGATCATACGCACAAGTTCCTGAGCAACAGCGTTGAATATAGGTATAGAAGCTAGAGCCATTAGTGCTTTGATTTTTACAGCAGGAAGACCGTTACGAACCCCAGATCTCCAGATACCCTGCTTCACCAAACTAAACAACCCCATGCTATACGTTTGGAATACCAGTAGCAACCGAGTCACATCACCACCCTTCGCAAGTGCAAGAGGCCTGTCTGTAACCTGGTTAGAAGACTGAGTAAGATTCATAAAAAAGTCAGCGTCAGCAGAAGCCTTTTCAGGAGGAACACCGTTCTTGATAAGCGCATTGTATACCCCATTTCGTACAGCCCCCGCAGTTCGTATATCAAACTCCTGTATTGCAGACATAGACATCTCAGCATACCCTTCACTAAACTTCTCCCATGTAGTTTTCTCATCAAAGAAACCACGTTGTGCAAGTTGTTTCAGTTCATACATATCAACAGTGCCAGCCATACCGGAACGTAGCATCAAGGCGTCCGATTGAGATAAGCTATCTTTCTTGTAGGAAGGGGTCACAAACGCTTTGCCTAACTCCTTAGTGATCTCCATAGCAACATCAGCACCATACATCATGTTGGCTGTCATAATTGCATTTAATCCAGCAGTAGGCTGAAGCAATACAGTAGAAGCTTTAAATCCAAGTATAGCCTTCGTAATATTATTCTTAAGTGACACAAGCCACGGGAAGTGATATGCACCTCGTGAACCTCTTTGCGCTACAATTTGAAGGTACTCTTTCCAGTACTGTGACACCACATCCCCAGCATGTTGCATGTATTCCTTAGAAGAAACGACCTGCTGTACGTTATCGATAGCAGGCTGCATATTGATATACCATAACGAGCTATTAAATGTTTCATACGCAAGAGCAAATATATCAGTTCGAGGACGTAATGTAACACTTGGTTTTCTAGAAACAGTAAAACCTTGTGGCACTTCAGACGTATGGCGTCCTCCAGTTTGCGCTACATCAATTTGTTCTTCGAAATCCCTCATTGTTCTATCATACTTTGCGGACACCACATAATTCTTCACCCGGTGGAAAGGCTTGTTTTCTCTTGCCTCAAAAGTAGAAGCAAGCCTCTCTGTAATACCGTACTTAGCATTGACATCCTGGATAATATCAACAACCGATTCAGCCATATCAAGCGTCACACCTTCTACTTCATTAGGGACCTCATCCCATCCGTACTCTTGCATAATAGATTCCGCTTGGGTCTTTGCCCCTTCACGCATACGAGCAATCAATGTGATATACGCCTGTTCATTGTCCGTATATTCATTCTTAATTTCACGCACCCGGGTAGTAAGCTCTTCCATAACATTGGACAAGTCTTTGTGGTGTAATTGTTCTGCTGTTTGTAGCTCCTTACCCATAGAAACATTAACTCCATCATACATTTTATCTCCATCAAAACGATCAAGCATATGGATAGGTCCCATGTAATCATACATAGACAATTTATTAGCTGCTTTCTTTGCACGATTGGAACTGTTTTTAGCAGTAGCCGGTCCAGCCTCTACCTTGCCATCAATATTAATAGTGCTCTGTATCGCATAATCAACAGCAACCTGTTTCTCAGATTCATCCTGGAACCGTTGCATTTCTAGCTCAAGCTTTCCAAGTTCAGCTATTTGTGCAAGTGTTGAATAAAGCTCTTGTAATTGCTCATTGTTCATTTCGGACAAGGCAACTTTACCAATACGTTCAAGCGTTTTATCGTACCACTCACGCACGTCTTCAGCAATCATTGCATCGTTGCGTACCATCTCACGTATATCATCAAGTTTGATAAGCGTGTTAGGAGACAGCGCAGACTGCTCAATAGCATCAAATAAACTTAGTAGTTCTTTTGTGCGAGCAAGTGACATCTTATCACCTTTCTGTGCAGCACTTCGTACAGACTTCCTTAATTTGTTGATACTGTTTAGTAAGTTCTCACGTTGTCTTTTCATCGCAATTTCTGCACGTATCTTTTCCCGGGTCTCTCTCGCAGCTTTCTTTGTGACTTTCTTAAGCTCTCCACTCATTCCTTTCTCTGGCAATGCATCCATTGCAGCAACCTCAGCAAGGTTACGACCAATTCTTCTAAACTTCATAGACTCCTTATGCTCTTGTAGTTGTATTTGTTTCTTTTGGAAATCGTTTCGCACAGTCTCCATTTGCTTTTTAGTCACACCAATATACTTGTCTACTTTCTTCTGTGTTCTTGCTAAGCCCTTGTATTCCCTTGCGAGTCGCGCCATCTCCGGCTGTCCTTGACCAATATACTCAACTGACTCTTGTATCGCACTATCAATCAGATCATCAAAGAATGTTTGTGCCTCATCAGTTCCGGACTCGATATATGGGTGAGTATCCATAATGCTGTTTTGGAGACTTGAGAAGTTATCAATGCTACGTATCTCGTCATCGCTCAACAACTGAGAATTCCGATACTCACTGAGTCTCTTTTCCATTGAGGGGTAATCAAGAGTCACAAGATCTCTTCGTTTCTTTGTTGACCGCTCTAGTATTGGATATATCTCTTTCGCAAGCATTCTCGCAGTAGACGCAATCAATGGCTTGTTAGAAGTCTCCGGATTAATATGCAACTCAAGATCAACCATACGTTCACCAACATCCTGCTGGACTTTATTAGTAAGGTCTTCCAGTTGTGTTAGTATAGATTCAGGTAGACCAATTCCGTATTTGCTAGCTAATTCAGTATCTAGATTGTACGCATACGATACAAGATTTGTAAAATCTTCTACAGTATTAATATTGATATCTTTTACTAGCGCTTTACTCAACATCTTTGAAGTGACATCCACACGCATTGCATCTAGTTCATCGAATGTGTCATGTTCAAGACGGAAAGCAATATCTTTAGTGGAAGCTATGTTATCAATTATTTCTTGTCGTTGGTTGTCATCTCTATATCCATACACGTCTTTTGCAAGATCATAACCTGATAGTAATTGGCGCACGGCACCAACCTCTTCTTCTGGGACAACTATTGCATCAAACTCATCAAACATCACTGCACGTTGAGGCTTAGCTTCCATATATGATGAAGGCAAAGACATAATTGCATCAGCAATTTCCTTTACTAAAACATGCTCATTGTTATCAATAATAAAGTCGTTTTGCTCAAGCGCTTTTTTCATAGATTCGGCTGTCTTGCTTTTCTTAGAATACAACACCACAGCATCAAACAAGCTTTGCATTATTGCAAAAAAATCAGCTCTTTCATATTTGTATTTTAGCGTATCACCAAGCTCAGCATACTGATCTTTTATTTTTTCGTATATTGCCTCTCCATTATCTTTTGATAGGAAAGATCCACGGTTCTTTTGCACTTGCTCTACCGTCACAGACCTAGATAGTTTGCCTCGTAATGTCCCAAAGTCAGAACCAAACAATGAACTTTCTTGTGCTTTCGTTTTTCCGGACATTGCATCAACCAGATCACGCAATGTATATAGAACCTTACGCTTTCCCTTCAAAAAATATTTATCTCCAAAGACATCTTGGAACTTGGAAGCAATCCACTCTTTAAATAACACTTCATCAATAAGTTCTTGAAATTTACTTACAGTAGTTCTCATATCAACTTTTGAGCCACGTGTTTTTAGTTCTTTATTAACTCCATATATAATACTATCTACTTCACTAAAACTTAACGAACCATCTTCATTTATATATTTTGATCGAATAAGATTCTGCAACCCCTCTAATTTTATGGAATTAATATACTTACTAAGCGCTTGTATAAATTGCTCACGATAAGCGCTACCAACCTGCAAATCCTCAACACTAGGACTTTTTAGTAAAGCGGGGTTCTCAGCAATCAGTTGTTGCAAGTTCAACCCAGGGGAATCAAGCAAGCTAGGTGAATATTCAAACTCGTGCGGTACCTTGTTTATATTTAAATACTCATTCAAAAACACAGGAGAATTCCAAAGATCATTTTGCAAAGATTCTATTGTGGCAGTATTTGCAAGTAATGCTTCACGTATCCTAGAAATCCACACATCATCTTTAATACTCTCTGGAGCGTTTGCTTTTATCTCATTTAAAATAGAGCTAGATTTTGCTATATCCACAGACGTAAGTTCTTCAGGAACCCTTGGTGTGTACGCATCCGCACTAAAAATTTTATTCCTTGCGTCTACTGATTGGTCAACCATGTTCTTATTCCCTACTAGAGTAATTGAACCAAATTCAGTAAATGGTATATCCGTTCTAGTGATAGCAAGAGATGGTACAGGTAACCCATCCAATGCTACAGATTTACGTAGATTATCCAGGTTAGTATTATGTAATACTACTAGATTCTTTTTGTCTCCTTCTAATCTCAACACCTCATCCCCCAAGAACATATCAACAGCAACACCATCCTTACCCATCTCAGCAAATACTTTGTTCTCTAATACTGTCTTACGTTCAGCCTCCTGCTTCATACGATCTTCTTGTTCAGCTTGGGTAAACGCCTGTCTTTCTTTCGGGCGTTTCTTTGAAAGTAAATCTTCATAGAATTGCGATACCTTATCACCTCGCACCCAGTTCACAAATTTCTTTACTTGCTGGAGTAAGTTACCTAAAAATTTACCGTATGTAGACGTGTCTTTTTCTTTCTTCGCTACGTAATCTTTCAAGTCTTCTACCAATCTTTCTTCAGCATCAATGTCTTTTTCAAGATTGTGCTGTGATTTCACTTGGTTCAATACAGAAGACCGGGACTCTGGAGTCATAACAGTCCGGAAGTACGCATGTCCTAACTCGTGCCACGCAGTATCCTTGTCTGCAATAGGATTTCCTTTTTTATCCTGTAGTAACTGGATTGTTTGCCCTTTAAATGACCCAAGCGCTCTTCTTCCTTCGACCGTGGCAATATGTTCCACCCATTGAACGTCCACGCCTAGATCGTCAGCAAGTTGGCGTATAGGCTTCTCTGCTTCTTGCTTCAAAGTTTCTTGTACACGTATGTCTTGAGACTTCTTATACAGTCCTTTCAAAGCGTTGATTTCTCCTTGCCCAGCAAACTTAGTTAAGAATTCTGCTTCACTCATATCTTGCGCTTCACGTGCAAGGTCTTGGTTGTCCATCACACTGGTCACACTTGGACGTGAGAGAAGTTCTTGTAGTGATTCATCAATCCGTGCCAATCCACCTACATCAGAAACGTTTTGATTCTGCATCTGGGTCTCTAACCATCCTTGTATCTTTGCAGCAACTTGAGCGCTTGCGTCTTCCGCAGTAGGAGCAATAACACTTTCACTGAAAGGAATCTGGAATGACATTCCTTGGACCATAGCCTTTCCTTCAGCAACCCATTGGTTGTCATCTAGTTGGGCAGTGGATATATCAAGGTTCTCATTTTGTATCTCGTTGAATTTGTTGTTTTGTAGAAACACATTGAGCGCATTCCCATATACTGAAGATACCTCATCGAGCTGTCTACGCGCGTCCTCAACTAAACCAGCGTATGAAGCCACATCGGGGTGTTCCTCAGCTAATTTGTTAGCCATTGTTAATGCCGTTTCAAGCGACTTCTTTTGTTCTGACAATCTATAAATTTCACCCACATTGGAAGTAGGTCCACTTGGTGGTGGCGTATTCCCAGGCTGTTCAGCTTCGTTCTCTTGAAATGAACCAGGAGCTAATGTGTCTACAGGGGCAACTGTACCGCTGAATGCGTCACCAACAACATCCATACCAGCTCCTCCAATAGCACCAAAGAATGCAGACTCAGGAACACCTTCAAGTATGTCCTGATTCCTATCAAAATAATACTTAGTAAAGTTTTGAGAGAGTTGTTGTATAGTCTCTGTCATACCTTCAGTAGCACCTGCTCTCAAAATATTGAGTGTTTTTTTGGGGAGCGTTTTTACGAAATCAACAGCGGCCTGTTTCATTCCCAACTTCATTACATTTTTAGGAGTAACTATCTTAGAAGCCACACCTCCAGGCATAATTGATTCTAGAACAGCAGCTACTGAGCCATAGAGAGTAGAAGCAGCAGCTCTTTGCCACTCTGGGATACCCATTTCTTCTAACTCATTGTATGTATTTCCTGCCTCTTGGCTAAATGCAAAACCATACGTACCAGCAGGACCAGCAGCAACTCCAGCGGCAATAGCACCAGCTATATTAGGAACAAGGTTACCTATGTTATACGCGAGATATTCTGGGTTGTTCCATCCTTCAGACAGTTTTGTAGGAGCGTTTTTTGTTGGGTTCAGTTCTGGACGTTCCGCAATATAGTTCTGCATCATATACTTCAAACTCTTTGCACCTGAATACGCTTCATTCCCAGGCAATCCACGATTAGCCAACATCTCAACAGTTCCAGCCCCACTTTCAACAACATTAACGACCCCCTTTTGTAATCCTTTCCACAGCTCTCCAAACATATTAGAACCATCATCAGGTCTGTACTGAGAGAGAGGTACTTCAGTACCAGTAGGTTTTGAAAGTGTTGACTCTCCATATAGCGGTATAGAATCAGCTTCTCCCCTACTGATTTTTAGTTTATTGAACTTCTTTAATGCAGGGTCTTGTACGGAAGGTATCAGTAAATTCCCATCACTTCCTTCTATAGCGTCTTTAGTTAACTGAGACCGTTGTGCAAGAGAAAGTTTCTTGAACTCTTGAGTAATGTCTTCCACCGGAGCAACCGGAGCAGAGGGTAGTGGGTCCACAGTTTTTCCAGTCAACGTAGTCTCCATTTTTTTAAGTTGTGCAGCCTTACCTATCGTAGGGTCTTCAAGGAAGTAATTCATAAGTATGCGAAAGTGATGTAAATAAACTACTACTCGTTAAAATAATTTTGCATCTTCAAAATAATGTCCAAAATTCTTATCAAAAGTATCTTTATCAAATCCTTTTTTCTGCCAAGCTTCTACATATTTAGTGTACTCCGACTTTGAAATTTTAGAACCTGAATAATTATACCCCTCACTTAATGATTTAGGTATAGAAGGAGCTCTGTTTTGCAAGGTCTCTGCCATAAATCCAATACCCTCACTTAACTTATCTGCTTGTGACATATTGTTTCTTGTAGCACTGTCTTTTACCTTAGTAGGACTTCCAAGATAGGAACCAGCATAGGATGAACTACGTAGATCAGCTATTTTACCATTTGTATCATAATACTCCAAATCAAGATGAGGCCCGGTTACGTTACCAGTCGCACCACTCTTGCCTACCACCGTTCCACCTTTCAATATAGTTCCGTTTTCCACTAGCACATCAGACAAATGAGACATACGCAATTTTTCTCCGGTCTTTGTGTTCTGTACAAGAACAGAGTTACCATATGGGGTCTTCTTATAGTCTTTAATATTTCCTCCCGTCACACCAGTCTTAGCATCCACTACCTTCCATTCTCCTTGTGGTAATGCAACCGGGGTTCCTACAGGTACTGAGAAATCTGTACCTTGGTTTTTGCCGCTCTTGTTAGCCTCTACCCCAGCCCCATATTGGACACCAAAGTGACTTACGCTTTTAGGTGTAGCACCAAGAGCAAAGTCAGGGTTTAATTCATACGTATCCGCATAGTCTTTGTCATAGCCCATTTCTGCTTTCTTCAAAGCATATTTTTTTAGTTCCATTTCATATGGTATTTGTGCAATGTCTGCACGATTCTTTATAATCTGCTGTTCTTTTTCTGTTATGTTGTATTTTTTAATCATTGTATCAAGTGGCAAATTGTCGACTTCATTTTCAAGCTTCTTTGTATTTAAGAAGTTCTTGTAGTCACTACGCCCTTGTACGGTTTGAATAGAAGTCTGTCCTGTCTTTCTATCTTGCATAAGTATTTCTACATACCGCTCACCATTAGGTCCCTCTACTTCGTATTGCGTCTTAATCTGTTTGTCAGGTTGAGTAGAAGCAAGATTGTAGAACGTACCAGCAGGAACACCGGCAAGCATTTCTTGTTGAGACCACATAACCTGATCTTCTTTGGTCATTTTCTGTGGGTCAAATCCTCCGGACGTAATGTTATTATAGAGAGTCCCAATGTTAGCACGTGCATCATCTCGCATTTTATCCATAGCTTGCAACTTAGCACTCTCCGCAGAAGCTTTTGCGTCACGAGCATCCTTTTCTTCAGCACGTACATCTTGTCTTACAGACCTAAACATATTCATCATTTGAAGTTGTTGCGAGAACTGTGTGTTGTAATCATCTTTTGCTGTTTCATAGTCATACTTCTTCGCATCCATGATTGTTTTAATCAGGTTGTTTTTAGTATTGAGTTCATCTAATGCTGCATTCTTTACTTTACGAATTTCATTAAGACGCGTGTTCTCCTGGCGTTCAATCTCTCCAATACGTCCAGCAGCCACATCAAGAGGGACAGATCCGTTTTGCATTTGGGCTTCAGTGCGCAATCTTCTGTTTTCAAGTATAGCGTTTTCTTCAGTAGAAAGTTTGTTAACACGATCTTGTATAGTCATTACATCGTTCTCTTTCATCAACTGTTCTTGCGTTGCAGCAGCATTGAATGTTGCAGTTGGCTTCATAGAGTCAAGAGACTTCGTCAAAAACTCCATGTATCCATCAAGAGGATTCTTAGGAGCAACTACCTCAGTCAATGCTGTTTGCCCTGGTACAGAATACCCTGGAGCAAGTGGTGGTGTTTCAGTAGTAGTAGTCGCTGAAGTTGCCTGGTTCTCGTTAATACGTTTGATTGCATCGTTTGCATCCGGAGCATTCGCAACAGACCCAAGCTTAAAAGCATCTACTCCAGGATAACCATTGGTTCCTATGTTCGGTTCTCCATTGGGTCCTACTACACGATTACCACCATACTTTATTTCATCACTTACAGGAGCGACTACCGGAGGAGTTACAACAGGGGCTTGCCCACTTACTCCTAATTGAGGAGCTGTAGCATTAGCAATTCCTGTCTGTTTCATATCAGCGGCTTGTGTGAGTGGTTCAGCAGCAGGGACAACACCATTGTCAACGGCGTCTTGATTGCGAGCTTGTGCATCTAACATGTTTTTAGGGAGAGCCATAGTATTAGGTTATTGAAGTAACTATTCCGCGGACAACTTGAATAGTGGGGGATCCTCCGTCCGCAACAAATGATCCAGTCACACCTCCTTTCGGGTAAAAATCTCCATTAGAACTAATAGCTGTACCGGCAGGAGTAGAAGTAGCAGCCTCAGAGTATTTGTTTTTCCCTGCCCATAATCCATCCTTGCTCATCTTAACAGAAACAGTACCACGTCCCAACTCAAATTCTTGTATGTCTGTGAGCTTTATAATTGGTGCATACGCTAGCTCAGCAACCTTCATTTCAAGTCGCTCCATCTTTTGTAGTAATCCTACATATGCGGTTTCAAGTTCTTTGTATGTCATTCAGTTTCGATGATTATGGATTCAATAGCCCACGCAGTACCAGTGGCACTACCAGAAATACTAACCTCTATCTTAAACGTATCTAGGTCTTGTACTTTTACTTGTGACTTTATGCATTTATGTACAGAGTCATCTTCAAAAGATAATGTATAGGTTGTTTCATCCACTGTGAGGATATTCCCACTCACTGTCCATGATGAAGGTATAGACCGGTACGGAATACTCACAGTCACACTTCCAGATATTCTTCTATCTAACGCAAAAAACCCAGTAGAAAGAAGGCATGTTGTTTCTCTACCAATACCAGAAGCATAGGTGTCAATTCCATACGTTGAGTTAGAAGCATCTACCCAAGCCACTAGGATAGTATTCTGTGGCGTCATTACGATAGAAGTAATGCGCATTGATTGTGTATTGGTGGAAGTGATATATGGCATAGTAATCACAGGAGGCTCTCCAGCAAACGAAGAACCAAACGAATATACTCCAAGCCATGTCGCGTTTGACGATCCAGATACAGTACTCAAACCAAACAACACACGCCCATCTTTGCACATGATTGAGTTTGGAAGTACTTCTAAAGATGATCCAGTAGACTCATAATCCCACCCCGTTGCTTGATTATTCTTTAAAGGCAACTGTTTTATTTTCTCTAGTTGGTAGTTAGATACCTGATAAAACGCGCATGAATACCCGGCACTTATAACAATAGAACCACCCACATTAAAAATTGCATTTACCTTGCCCTCATTAACCAAGTACGACTCACTACAAAGTGGGCTATATGTGTTCCATGTAAAGAGACGAGATCTACCAGTTGTATTAGTTGGAGTAGTAGTCCCTATGACAACCTCACGAGATGTCTCACCTAAACAGGTAATGCGCCATGTCCCAGTAAGATCAAAAGCATTGGCGGTGAATGTTCCAGTAGCTCCAACTTGTGCAATATATCTACCATCACCAATATACAGAGCGTCTATTTTCTGAAGCATAGGGTGGTATAACCCATCTCCAGCAGTAAATGACCCCACAGAAGTAACTCCAGCACCAAATGTCCAGGCAGTTCCTATTTGCCATTTATAAAGCGTAGTAGCGGTTGCAATGTAGATGTATCCATTATGTTCCGCAGCATTAAGTATATCGTTGGAACCCCAACCACCCCCACCACCACTATAAACATTTGTGTACACAGGAGTAGAAGTACGTTGCCATACAGCTCCTCCAGCCATAAATATGTATGTAGTGCCATCTGAACACATTACCATCTGATTAACCACTCCAGTGATAGAAGAACCAGAGTCTTTTGCGAGCTTTCTGCTTGTTTGTAGAATACCCTTTTCACTAAACGCATCAAATCCCTGCATCCACAGGAGACTGTTTTGATTTGTTTGGTAATGTCCATCTAAGATACCACCTAGATGGAAATCTTTTAGTGTAATAACTGCCATTAGTTTTTAGGTAAAGAAATCCAATCAGTGTCTACTTTACTAATACGAATCCAAACAGCATTTTGTGTGTTGAGTACTTCCTGCACATTTTCACTTATAGCAATTTCTTCAAGCACAGTAACAGTTTTTGCTTTATCAAGGTGTTCACTTACTGTGAATGTTTCAAGAAAGGTTTTAGTGAGAGCTTTATCAAGAGTCTCACTTATAGTGAATTCTTCAGAGTATGTTCTATTTTGTACATTAGAAGATCTCGTTGCTCCGTATTGCGCAGTACCTAGTTGTGAAGTTCCGTACATCATAGTATTTTATGAGAATGCTTTAATTAGATAGAAAGCTTGTTGTATATCGTAGACGCACCGTCTGTATAGTATGCGGAACGAGGCTTACCAAACCCAATAAGGGTAGATTGAGATATTTGCTTGGTAGTATCTAATGTCCCTGTGTGCGCAGCGAATCGTACATAGGGAGCGCTTGTGAATCCAGCATATATACCAGCAGAGTTAACCATACTAGTACTAGCAAAATAACTAGACCCAGTTACTGTGACTGTACTTATGCTTGTGAACGTAGTCCCAGAAAGAGAATATTTGATGAATCCAGCAGATCCATCAGCAATCCAAAAGTTTGTACCATCGAACCCAACAAACCCAGAAGCACCAGCAAAAGGTAGAGCCGTCCCAGATATTGTTATTTGAGTCCAGTTGCCAGCAACACTAATGTCACTAGAAATACTACACCTATAAATTTGCGCAGCAGTTGCTGTTTGTATAAGATACACATATATATACCCACCTACGATTATAGAGTTCAAGGTGTTGGTCGAACTTGCCCACAATGCGGTCCCAGCTATACTTTGTAAAGTCCCAGATTTATATAACAACCCTGAAGAGTTCATTAAATACACTATATTTGCTAAACTAGCACTCAACGTAAATGGAATATCGGAATATTTTATTGTATAACTAGTAGAAAGCCTAGTAATGGTAGCAGGATCATTCTGAATATAGGATTGTAATCTAAGATTTGTACCATCATAAATTACACATACAGAATCTCCTGCCATTATATCTCCATATACCAATGTTTCTCCACTGTTTTTATAAATAGTCTTTGCCCCAATACTATTCACATTAAGCGTACACGTATCTGTGCATGAATATCCAGCAAGAAAACAAAAAGTATCTCCAGCTTCATACGCAGTAATATTTGCATTTACTGAGAGTGTTTGCGCATTAGCAGAACCTCCACTTGTTGCATATTGACCACCTTTCCGTTGTATGAGTGTGCCAATATCCACAATTGTTTTTTCAGTCACCCCAAGAGATATCTTATATACTTTACTAGCAGTATTGTGTGCACTGGGAGAAGTTCCTTCTTGCGCATCTAAACAAGTAAACGCGTCACCACTACGTGCAGTTATTCTAAGTATTATTTTTGAAGGGTCGTCTGCTGGATTAGGGTAATCCGTAGAATTAAACAAAGTAACATTATAAGCACCTTCCGTAGAAGGGTCCGGGAACAATGCACCTTGCCCTGAAACAACATTAAATGAAGTAGCGCCCGATGCTATACCTGAAGCAAGCTCAGCTATTGCAAAATTTTTTACTGGATCGAGTCCGTATTGAGACATAGTACAAAGGTATTATGAGAGTAGAAACAAGCTGTACAATGAAAGCAAATCGACAGAAATAGCCTTAGCTTCCTGCAATCCTTTTAACCTACCCACAATAAACTCCTCTTCTTCGGAAGATAGGTCGATTTCAACAGTATCTACTAGGCCACTTGGTCGAATTGAGAATCTTTCATTTTCTCCTTTAATAAGATACATCTCAGCTTCTTTATCAGTGAGAGAAACCTTCCCACCAAGTGCTGTAGTAAGCATCATTTCTTCATAAGATCCACGGTCAGGGCAGAAAGAAAGAAGCGCGATACGTTCAGCAATGTTTAGTTTTTTCATATAAGTTAGTTAGTAGATAGTTCATTCTGTTTTGATGCACAGATACTCTGGAGGTTCTTCTGTGCAATAGAGTAGTCTGTTCCAGCACAAGAATAGTTATCGTGTGATTTTAAATGTGCTTCTGTTTGATCCAATACCTTTATATCACTTTCTTCATATAAACACACTTCTATTTTACCGTCGGAAGATGCATTTACATGACCATGTATCGGAGCAGTATCATCAATACTATGTTTCATAAGATGTACACCTAGTTCTTTTTCTATGTCTAGAACGTGTGATTCTAGGGAGTCTGTAATATCTGTGTTGAATTTGTAAGTAAGTATTTTCATAGAATAGTAATATTAAATAGCATCTGCTTTTACCTCAAATGACATAAAAACACAACACGTTCCAAACACTGCTGTAGCGGTCACACCTACCACACCTGAACCAAATATCCGGTATGACGGAGTTAGTGTCACAACGGTGCCATGTGCAGCTTCTGTTATTGCGCTCCCTAGGTTCAAGGTTGTGGCAGGGTTCCCATTACCTCCTACAAACTGTGCTGGTTGTATAGTAAATGTGGAAGTGGTAGATCCTTTTAAAACGGCGAGTTTAATAGAAGAAGGATACCCACCAACACATGATCCTAAAACATTTCCCAAAGAAGCAGAAGTGAAAGGATTTAGTGTAGTATCTGAAGAGTACATACCTCCACAGTCAATAGTTGTAGTATTACCAGCTCCACTATTTTTAACCCGTATTGTAAGTTGATCTCCTTTGAACGATGCAAATGTAGTTACATTAAGAACTGTTAATATAGTTTCTGTTGTTGCTGTAGTAGTTATCATCCCTAAGCTTGTTGCGTCCGTAACATTATACAATTCAAATGTCCCTGTACCCGCACTCACATGTCCAGACAACCTTGTGCCGCAGGACACTGTTCTGGAGGCAGGCAACGTCATTCTTGTCTGTCCCGCAGGCTCTTGAAAGGTATTCCCTACCGTATCAGTAGTCGTCACTCCTTGACTAGAAATATTCACTTGTGGGTCTATCATTGCTTGCACAATTGTAGAAGAACCACCTCCACCTCCACCACCAAAAACAGTTTTCAAATTACCTACAGTGATCTTCTTGCTATCCATAGCACCAAAAGGACTCTGCGCCGCATACATAACATCTGCATCCGCAAGTGTTGTCACTGCCGTAAGTTCTGATAATTTTTTTGCCATAGGTAGTTAGTATTAGTAATGCGACATTTTACTGTAGCTTTGGTAGTAATTTATCAAACATCTTTCCATCTAGAATACTTTGTTGTGCTGGTATATACGTAAGAAGAAGTGCTTTCTCTTGAGTAGTGAAATCTATCTCAGCGTCCACATATGAGTCATCCTGTATTGTTTCCATAATCTTATCAAAGATAGACTCCGCAGTTCTACGTGTAGAAAGATCGTACAGACGTGGTGTGTTATCTTCTTTCACCTGGATTAGAACATGCATTGCCTTGATTTCTTCTTTTATAAAAAACATAGTAGAAAGTATTTAGATAATAAAATTATACTGTTTTAATTTGTTCACCTATAGAGATGATCTCTTCTTTTTCGGTAGTAAGATCACTAATCTGAGTATCAATATTCTCTACTTGTTTGTCGATACTGTCAGGAGAAACAACAGTTTCAATCGTTCTTACAAGATACTCCACTTTCGTGAATCTCTTAAGTTTCACACCTTCGCCAGTAAGTGGAGAATCATACTCTTCTACTAGCACCTCAGAGATAGAGTTTGTTTTGCAGAACTCTATAAGGTCTTTTACTGCTTTTAGTGCCTGTTCATTAGTCATATGTAATGATTATTAAATAAGTGTAAATGTTTTTGTAATCCCGTTTATTCGGATAAATACTCCTGCTGTAGTAGTCCACATATCACCGTTTACGGGGGATGTTGGAGCTGTTCCGTGAGGAACATTGAGAGAAGCTCGAACTGTTGTGGAAGCAGACGTGACTACTTGCCCAGAAAATGTAGAAGTTCCCACGTTATTAATAGACATTCTTATTACGGGACCCGGCACACCAGCTTGAGTAGTAAGAAACTCTAAACGACCACCAACGTCGCCTGTAGCTGGCGTGCCTTCTACTACAGTTTGTATCATTGAGCTTGCTATATTATTTGTACCGTCTGAACCTCCGAACAATATAATACCAAGCCTATCCCCATCTTGTACCACCGTATTTGATCCAACTGTTGCACCCCTAGTTCTTCCAAACAATATAGATGGTGCTGTAGTTGCGTTAGATGACTCATTCACTACCAAACTCAAACTTGAAGAATCAAAGTCAATTCCTTCCATCTGCATAACAGAAAGCACTCCTGATTGTCCTCTTCGCGCAAAGGTGCCACCAATATTTACAGCCCCATAGAATCGAGCTGTAGTTGTACCAGTTGCTACGCTCATAATGTTGGCACCGTTTGAACTTGCAATAGTTATATCGTCAGTAGTACCATTACCATACATAACAAGTCCAAGGGCTGTAGTGTGGTAGAGGTATGCATTATTTGAAGCTGCCACAAAAGATCTTGAGCCAAACAAGCTCATCCCTCCAGAACTAATAAGTGAATCCGGACTAATCGATACTAAACTTGTAATACCAGAAACATATGCAGAAGAAGTCCCTAGAAATAGGTAAGAACCACCCCCAGTAGTTTCTGAAAAAATAGCAGCTTTAGGAAGCGTAGGGTTGTCAGTAGTTGATCTAAAGTACAAAGCTGGAGAGAAACCATCCGCCACATATGGAGAACTAACCACTACTGATCCTTCACGTATTGCAGCAATAATATCTGCTTGTATTGTAGAAGATGTACCAGTAAACAACGAAGCTCTTATGTTTGCTATGGTCATTTTCTGGCTATCTCCAGCACCAAACGGGGATTTCCCTACAAGGAACAAGTCGTTGTCTGCAAGTGATGTAGCAGCAGGTAGATTTGAAAGTTTTGAACTCATAGAAGTATATTAAAGAAGTAACTCAGTCCCATCCTCAAGTAAGAAGAATGTACCATCCTCTAAGAGTAGGTATGTCTCATCCGTCTCTTCTCCATCAGTACGACCCTGACGCTGAAGACCTAATTGTAATCCAAGACCTAGTGGCATAGACTAAAGAGTTCGGAAATAAAAACTCACAACAGCAGTGGCAGAATCTCCCTTGATATAGACAGACCCACCCTCACCCATTTGTATAACCTCACCAGTCCCAGCGGGGACTACAGCGTACTGAGTTGCAGTATAGGTAGCAGTAGAAGCTACACGCAAGTCTTGCGATGTATTTGTGATTACTAACTCTACAGCATTGCTTGGGAAAACAATAGTTGCTTCAGTGGTAGTTGCGCTGTACGGTGAGAGCTTTGGAGAAGCAGATGCGTCCGCACATACGAAACCTCGTGCTGTTTGTACCATTACATTATTCGCATCTTTTGGGAGTACTCTTTCAGCTGGCATAATAGTAGTAAATTAAGATATTTTAAATTGATGTATAAACTGGAGTTGGTCTCCACTAATTACCGGAATAGCAGTAAATGTTTTTCTATTTATCATTGTAACTCCAGAAACAGCATTGAATACCGCTGTCTCAGCTACAGAAAAAGAACTAGAAAATGTGAAGAGTTTTGCTACCTGTGCAGTATCATTTGTAACTGTAGTCGTCACAAGTGAACAAACTCCTGCCGCCCTACTACCTCCTCCTGTAGTTATTTCAGTTTCGAGAGACGTGTCAGTCGCAGCTTCAGCAGTTGTTCCTGTTCCAATACCTACAAAAGTAAATGCAGCAAGAGAACCTACTCCATTCAATAGACCAGCAAGAGCAGCCTTACCTACATTGGTAGTAATATTGTGTACTTCAGTTCTCCCAATAACTACACCATCTCTGATGTGGTCAATGAAAATGTTTCCTTTAATTGAGATATTTTCGTTCATGTAAGATAAAATTAGTAACTATAACCGTAATCTTTGGGGAAAGCACCCGCAGTTTTTCTGTCTCTGTTTGCATTGCGATAATTGCTCAATGCTTGCTGGAATAGAAGGTCTATATTCTGTTCCTCGTAATCAAGTGGGATTGGCTTATCTCGCGATGTCTTATAGCGTCTCGTAACTTTGTACAATAGAACTGGGTGGAATTCAGAGGGAAATCCAACGTCGGTAGCAGTAAGATCAAGTGAGATGTCATTAGTTGACACCAAATCACCAGTCACCCAAGTGTGAGGGTTAATGTTGTAGTATAATCGTAACCCTTGAGACACTGATATGATGGGTGACCCACTCCAAATATTAAACGATTGTCTATAGAGCGAGAATAAAACAGGGTCGTCATTGAAGTTCGCACGTATGTCGGTTTCTGTGGTTACCGGGGTGTCAATTCTATTAAAGTCAACTTCTTCTGCCTTACTCCAATTAGTCCCATTCAGTTTAATTTCTAACTTAACCATTCGATTAAGCATATTACTTGGTAGCTCATACACACGTTGATCAGCTACCAGGTTGGTATATGCAGTCATTTGCAATGCGCTTTCATCAGCCTTTACAATATCACCGGCCAACTCTTCTATACTAAGATTTACAAAATCCACAATCATCTGATCTGTGAAAATAGAACTCCCAGAGGAAGGTTGTGTCCGTGTTAATGTGCGCGCATTTCGCGTAAAAGTAACGTAGTTCATGGGTCACAAAGTAATATAAACGCCAGCTTGCTCCTCAATTAGTCTGTTACAGCAGTGTCTTTGATTATAGTAATATATCCAGTGCACGCAGCCCCATCAATAGTACCAGCAGAAATGTTAGCAACAGTAACAACTACTGAATCAGCAGCAGAAACGTATGCGTTTTTCCAGATAAGACCAACCTCTAGGTTGTCAGACTCGTGTGCAATCACTCTGTCTGTAGTTACAACACCAGTGATAGTCACTGTAATATCTACTTCAGCAAGAGTTGCAAGAGAAGTTGGATTCACAGACACGCTGTGTACTTCTATTGCTTCACCTCCAGCCTCAAGGTATTGGTTTAAAAGTGCCATAAAATAATATGGTTAAGAAATTATATTCGATCTAAGATTTTATTCTTAGTAGTTTCGTAGAGTAATGAACGGTCAACATCTTGCCCTGTTTCATTACGTCGTATCCGGTCAAATATTTCAGCAAACATCTTAGGTACTTCTACGTCCTTATCTCTAGGGACAGTGTAAGAATACTCGTTGATAGATGCTGTCATTGATTTTGAATTACCTTCAGTAGAAGGATAATACCGATGTACTTTTTCATCCATCATTGCCAGTTGCTCAGTTGTTCCAAGACTTCTATTCATAAGCGTTTGCTCAGTGATAGAAGGTGGGAGTATAACAACGGACTTAAATGGATTATCCATTGTAGGCTCTTCTACCGGGAGAACTTCCTCAACAGGAAGAACTTCTTCAGCTGGAAGAGTTTCTTCAACACTCACAGCTTCTTCTACCGGAAGAACTTCCTCAGTAGTTTCCACAGGAGTAGTTGCAGCAGACTTACCCATATACATATAGTTAAAAAATTAAGTACCAGCTTGATTTTAAACTAGGCAGCAACAGCATGGTTAAGTTCTACCATGAATGCAGCATTAAGGATTTTAGCAGTGTATCCTGATTTCCAACCGATAGTTCCTCTTTGATGCAACGCATCAGAAGCACCACCACTTCCTAACTCATTGATGATAAGGTTAGAAGTCAATGTGTCTACGTTCACCGCTCCAAACGCATCACGTCCGAAGATATGTGTTCCGTATACGTCAATTGAACCTGAACCCTGCCCTGCGAATACAGAAGCCTGGTTAGTTTGGATAAACCGTACTTGTCCAAGTGCTCCTACTTCTCCTGGCAAAGCTTCTCCAGGTCGAGCATATTTCTCTACAGAAACAAATCCTGTGAGAGTTCGCAATGTGTATGTAGTCTTTGGATGACAGATACCAATGTATGCTTCAGGAATTGGAGTAGTTCCGATCCCAGTAGAAGGCATAATGTTACTCTGCATGTAGTACATAGTATCATTAACCTCAAGAAGACGTACAGCCTTAGCAATCATAGTTGCAGTGATCAAATCCGCAGAAGTTACTGTTCCTTTAGTAGTAGCAGAACCTCCGTAGATGAAGTTAGATCCAGCTTCAAGAGCTGTTCGAGTAACTGTATCGAGAGTTTTTTGCATGTTGTATGCAAGTCGCTCTCCCATTTTCAAGATGATATTATCTACAGACATCTTTTTAACAACGTCTGTAAATTTCACATATTGACCGTATTGAAGTGCTGTAGCTGTCACCTCTGTAGTAGAAATATCAGCTCCTTCTGGAGTAATACCCTGTCCAAGTGGCGTAGTGTTCACATCAATATTTTCCCATCTTCGCCATTTAGCAGCCATAGATCCTCCATTTTCAGGAAGACTTACAGTTGATTCACTCTCTTGAGCGTAGCGAAGATAAACGATTCGAGATTGTGCTGTTCTAAGATACTTTTGGAAGTAAATTGCAGCGTACTCTGGCGGGATATCCGCAGTAGTAATGAGTGCCATGATTGAAAGCGATAAAATATAATCGCCAGCTTTTTTACAAGTGTTGTTTGATTGCAGCGTCCAGCTCCGCATCGGTCATAGAATTGACCCGGTCGACTGAAAGCTTGCTTGTTGCTCCTGCATCTCTACGTATCACACCACCACCCACGCGGGATTGTCGTGATTCACGTTCTTGAGCAAGTGCCTTTTCTCCGTATATCTTAGCCAGGTTCTCTTTTCCAACTGCTTCAAAAGCAACTGAAGAGAGTGGTAAGTGTTTACGGGAAGTATCAGAACCCCATGCAAGGATTTTATCTTTAAATGGTACAAACTCAGGGTTTTCCATAAAGAAGTCTCGCGCTTCCTGCTCTCTTGTCGACTTATCGAGCGTAGCAGTGAGTGTCCCTAGGCGTTCTTCAACTTTTTGATTCACAAGTGTATCAAGATCTTGAGTGCTAGATTCAGAGTTCTTCTGTAATTTTTCTTCCTGCCTTTGTTTGTAGTAGAAAGAAGCATCACGTACCGGTGGTACTTCAGGAGTCTCTTGTTTTGGCACTTCAGGTTCTTGTGCTGATTGTGAAAGATCGTTTTCGTTCTCCATAGAAATATGGGTTAACTCCTCTTGCGAGGGAAATACTCAGTGGTACTCCACTGGACTCTGTATCCCTACAAGCTGGCAAAGAGAGATACAGAGTTCAATAGACTACTTTGGAGCATTACGCATAAGTTCTTCATATTCCTCATCTATTTGTTTGTACGGACTAGATGTATATGACTGCATTACTTCACTATACGTGCTTTCAAGTATTTGTGGGAGCTGTTTAAGTTTCTCATAATGCATCAACTCCTCTTGGATTCTACGCACATCTTTCAAATCTTTGAAGGGAAACGTTGATAAATCTACCTTCATTTTTTCTTGTATTTCTGTAATTGCTTCTACAACAATCACCCATCCAGGATGCTCAATAAGAGCCTTTACACTTGCGAATTTTGATTTTCTCTGTTCTGGAGTCATCATGCTGTTTGTAAAGTAGTAGGTTGTGAATAATCTTGGCTAGGCATTGGTTGCCCTTGTTGTGCTGTCTGCATAGCTTGTTCAGGAGCTAGTGGAGACATACTCTTTTGTTGTAGTTGTGGGTTTTGTTTCTTATAGTAGAGGGCTTGGATATGTGCAGTTTTGTGAGCTTCTGCGTGTTTATTCTGGTTAGCTTTTGCATGTACTCGCAAGTGCGCATAGTCATCATCATCTGCTTTAATCCTTACCACCTCTCCATCATTGAGTAGCCTGTTTTCCTCCTCTGCTACATATTCATCAAGTGTTTTAGGGAAGAGGGCGTTGCGTTCCTCTTCAGTGAAGTCAGAGTATTGAGCAATCTTCATTAAGATATTTCGCTTGTCTACCGTAGGGTCTTGCGCTGTAGATGTGTACATATTTGAATACGCCTGTAATTTAGCGCGAGTCTCTGCCTCACTCATTGCCATTGATTCAATAATGATATCCGGGTCAGCAGCCATCTCAAGGTTTTCAGGAGTCATCTCTCTGAATGTCATAGAAGTGTCTCCAGTGAGCCGGACTATTTTCTTCTTACCATCCTTGAAATTCTTCTTCCATACTTCACGCCATAAGAACCAGAATTGCTTTTCACTCCAAGAAAATACTTTCGCATTGAGTCCGTATCGTGTAGCCACATTTTGTGCCACTTGAGCATTTTCTGTAGCTGATCTATTTTGTTGTGCCTGTACACCTTGCTGTATTTCCGGAGTAGCCGTAGCTCTCTGTGCTTCATTAGTAAGAGTCTCTATTGTAAACGATACATCAGAGGATATGTGAGCCTTAGGTATCTCTTGAATCACTCCAGTAGGGTTACCATTGACCGGGATAAACTGGTTAAGAACATACTCTTCAAGGTCTGCTCTGTTTGTAATCTTAGTAGAGTCGTAAGTATACCGGGAGTACACTGTGAATTTAGCGAGGTCTAGCATTACGTTCTCTAGTATTGCCATTGCTCTTTGCTTGTCTTCGGTGATATCAAAAATACTTTGGCCGTCCCATTGTGAAGAAACCGGATGTATTTTTCTGAGTGCGATAGGGAAATATTTAAGTGGCTTATTCTTACTGTCTCGCATCTCCTTAGATCCTATAATCTTTTGTGCATTCTCTCCAAAACACCAGTTCATAGTAGGGCATCCATTCTCGTTAAATGTCATCCACTGCAAAAATGTATAGACTGAGTTCGCTCCTACAAGTGTAGAACTTTGATTTAGTGAAGACTGATATCCTAGATTTTCTTTTCGTAAACGTGCGTTCTCATCAACAATACTCACACCGCCACCTTTTGTAAGCTCATCGCACGAACTAATACCATCAAAAATACCATCTTTAATGTATTGCTTCACTTCATACTCAGTCAAATATACATATCTTCCACAAAACCTAGTCTTCCCTTCGCCGTTCTTCTTACCTGTGATACTGATTGCGTCCGGGTCTCGAAAGAATGTATTAGGGTCAATTGTAATAGGAACCGGAGTGTCTGTTTCGCTATCCCATTCCCAAAGCAATACAAGCCCGTAGGAATACGCTAAAGTATCCCATATCCAGTCATAGTCTAACTCTGCTTTCCCCATCTCATCATAGCTATATTTAGCAAGAACGTTCCACCGGTCACCTTGTTCTTGATCTCCACCTGTACGGGGAGAGAACTTTACTCCGATTCTATCTTGATACATAGCAGCAAGAATAGTTTGGTGTATGGTAAACATCAAAGTACATCCTATTTTATCCTTCTCACGTACAAGGTTGTTTAATATCTTGAGCCGTCTGTTCCACTCTACAAATTTTGGATACATAAAAACATACGATACTTGGTACTCAGATTTGATCTGATTAAGAAGTTCCGTATATTCTTCAGTTGTGTAATCAACTACAGTCTGAGAAGAAGTCTCTTCATCATCCTGTGTCTCTTCTATGTTGAGGTCAGAAGGCAAACCATTCTTATCATTTTCCATGAAGAGTGATAGAATGTTGTCACATTTAAAATACGCTTTTCGTTAATACACGTCAAATGATTTTATTCCTCCAACAGCTTGCTGTACTGGCTGATTGTAGTGTTGTGTTTTATTCAACTCAAACCACATCCGCATCATCATCATGTCAGAGAAATCAGGAGACCTGCCTAGGTATTCTTTCACGATATCTTTAGAGATCACACGCAATGGGGACTCTTTATCGACATCAATTCTTTTTACCTGCTCCAACTCTTCAACGATTAGCCCTCTCATTTCCGGGTCTATAGGATTTACACCAATTAGCTCACTCTCTACAAACTCCGCTAGTAGGAAATAACACTGGCTCTTGAGACTTGCATAGTTTTGCCGTGGTCTGTTCTCATCATACTTTGTATCTGGGTGTTGTATTTGTGGGCTGTTGGCAATGAATCCTCTACATCCCACAAAGTTATCAATCACAGCACCTCCAATACCATCTTCATCAATGATAAACCTTTGCCGTGGTATGTTGTACTCTATAGCTATTGTCTTAAGTATATCTGTGGTCACTGCTGTGCTCTGCATCCTATATGATCTTATATCAATAAGCTGTAGCCCTCTCCATATCCCCACAACAGTTTTATCCTGTCCAAACCTACTTACATCTACACTTACATAGTAATCCATAGGATTGCTAGGTACCGTCCGGTCAAACAGAGCTATGATAGAATCGTATTTCATAAGCACTCCCGGGTCGTCATCGTACTCAAAGTTACCATAGAGCAATCTTTGCACAGTTACCTTGTCAGACTTCTTAAGGTTTTCAATATATTCTTCATCAACATACGAGTTATCAGTAACTAGTGAAGGTACAAAAACTCTACCCTCTACAAGTCTTTGCTCTTTCCATGGCTTGTAGAAATCCATATATATCCAGTTCTTTCTTGGATTGCAAGTATACAAGCTCTTTGGAATAGTAGACCACCCATTTCCGGATAACAAAGAGAAACGTCCCCTAAGCACATTAACAGCCTTCACACTTACCTCTTGAGCCTCGTCAATAAAACACCCAGTTAAGTCATAGGAACCCAGTCTATCAAACTCCGGGTCAGACGGGTTCTCACGTAGATCAACTAAGAACACCACACTATCATTTGAGAATGTGATGGTTTCTTGTTGTGCGTTATATACCCAATCTATATCTCTCCGCAAACCAAACTCTTGAGCTACTTTAAAGAACGTCCTTAGAGTTGTAGATTTAATACGCTTCAATTCCTTTCTGCCTATTAACCATGCAGAGCCAGGGTATCTCAAACAGTTTATAATAATCCATGAGCAACCTAGCCACGTCTTACCTCCTCTGGCTCCTCCTCCAAACAGTACCTCATTAGTATGGTCATCGTTTAAATACTGCCATGCTATCCACTGCTTAGGCTCCGGGGTGAATGTTATCTGGGACATTAGGTTGTATGATGGTTATTGTTGCAGGCAATGCTTTACCACCGGATGTGTGATCAATCTTCTCAGTGATACGCTGCTTAAGTTTATTGTACTCTCGTATAGCTCCCATCTTTGCATTGAAGTCAGCATGTTGAGTGATAAGAAAACTAAGTTGCTTATCTACGTTCTGGTCATTTAATCCTCCTTCAGTGAGCAAATCGTTTATACGAGCGATTACGTGAGGGTTTGTCAGGATCTCTGAAGCCACTGATCTTGCTGTTTGATTCCAGTTAGGTTTCGACATGTCAGGCTTGTATGCTTTGACATATGACTGTAGCCCATTACCAAAGAACTCTGTATCAGTTGCATACAGTTGGCAAAATAACTCTTGATTAGGATTCAGTTTTTTTTTCTCTTCAGCCATAGTATTGTAGCGGTAAATTCATATACATAATAGCATAACTCAACTAGTAATCAATAGGTTCATTAGGAAGAGGAATGTAACAGCCTAAGTCAGCACTAGCCCATTGCCTTACATCTGTGCAGTAGCGTTCAAAATCAAGGGTAGATAGGTCGGCTGTGCTTCCAAGCTTCACAAGCCCCGTTCGCACATCTTCCTCGGAAAGAAATTTAATCTTGATGCAGTCATGTAATTCTTGAGGTGTATATCCGGTATGTTCCGCAAGTATCTTAACTAGTACAGCCCAGTAGTACGAGTTCTCGTTCAGTGATCTAGTCTTTACTTTCTTCTTGATGGTCAAGACATACTCACCATCTTTTAATTCAGCAAGAGACTTTTGCAGTCGTACTTGGTCTATAAAACATTGTTTGTCTTTTGAGGTGAAAGGTATGGTGATCATAGAATTTCTTTGGCTATTGCATACAAGGTTTCAATGTCTCCACTCTGATCAACATACTCCAAGGCTGGCAAATTATTGCTCTTTGCTCTCTTACTTAGGTTTATCTTTGTCCGTATTGAATACTCTTTATACAACTTACTCCATACTACATTGTATGCTATGTCTGATTTTTGAGAGTATAAACGAACACATTCTACCACTAAACTACGTACTGTTCTTTGAGGAGCTTGTTTTATAGGTGTTGGA
>Ga0154020_10001672_pt1 | contig 27270 bp, 18 predicted proteins | sample Klosneuvirus_201_FD_109709 | JGI IMG/M metagenome (GOLD analysis project Ga0154020, IMG submission 109709) | Active sludge microbial communities from wastewater, Klosterneuburg, Austria - Klosneuvirus_20160825_MG | ecosystem: Engineered > WWTP > Aerobic digester > Activated sludge | place...
ACCGTCGTGCCGAAGGACCTGACCTACGAAGACCGCTACGCGATATACAAGTGTCTCGGCGCGCTCGTCGACGGGCCCGGGGGCCGGCGCGTAACACGGTTCGAGCGCGACATCAAGGGCCTTTCTCTCACGGTCGAGTACCGCGAGATCTCCGCGAAGACGGGCAAGCCGCTCCAGGCGAAGGCGCTCGCCTTCCGCACCTACGAGGCGGGCCCCGGGGCTGACCCGGTGAAGAGGCTGCTCGACGAGTGCCTCCCGGCGCGGAAATAGGCCAGGCCGAAAATGCCAGGCGCCCGGACGCCGCCATCTTTTCCGCACCCCGGCGGGCTCAGTGGCCGTCGCTCCCGGCGGGCTCAGCGACCGCCGCGCCCGGCGGGCTCAGTGGCCGTCGCTCCCGGCGGGCTCAGCGACCGCCGCGCCCGGCGGGCTCAGTGGCCGTCGCTCCCGGCGGGCTCAGTGGCCGTCGCTCCCGGCGGGCTCAGTGGCCGTCGCTCCCCTGCGGGTCGTCTTGGGGGTCGTTGGCGACGGGCTGCCGCCGGGCCGCGTCGAAGGCGGCGACGAGGGTGTCCATCACGGCGAGGGGGTCGGGCGCGTCGCGGGCGGCGACAGGCCGGTCAAATAGTTCGGAGTCCTCGGACGAGAATGCCGCGTCCGAAGCCGACGACCCGGAGGCCTCGTCCGACCCCTGGCTCGGGAGCGAGGGGTCCGACGACCCGCCGCTGTCGTACCCGCGCGGCCGGCCCCGCAGGGCGGCCTGGGCCGCCGCCGCTTCGGCAAGAGTCGTGTCCCACTGGTCGTCGGGGGAGTAGATAGGGTTATTCTTGAACTTTCGGTTGTAGGCCTTCCGGGCCGTCGCGTCGATGATGGGCGCCGATACCTTCAGCTGTTCGATCTCGCTCAGCTTGGCCTTCATGTACTCCCGCGCGTCGGCGCGGTCGCGGCGGGGCTGGGCGAGCTGGTACAACAGGTCGCGCCCCATTGTGGCGAAGCTCACCTGGGTCAGCACGCCGTTCATCTGCGTCTCGCTGAGCCGCCAGGTCGCCATCAGGATCGCGATGACCCCGACGGCGTAGCCGACGATAGCGGTGATGATGCGCGACCAGAGGGGCATCGACGCGTCTGTGGCGATAGAAACGAGGCTCGCCGTGCCGACGATCCCGCCGAGGACGCCGGACAAGATGCTCAGCGCGTCGCCCCAGCGCTTGGCGCTGGTCGCCATGCGGTCGTACATCCAGGCGTACCCCATCGCCTGCCGCATCGTCCGCCGGGCTAGCGCCTCCATCTCGGGCGTCCAGTGTCGCGAGCCGGCGTTCGCGCGGCGCCTGGGCGGCGTCACAGACCGGCTCGGGTTGCGGGGCTGATCATGGGACTGGCCGTTGCTCGGGCCCCGGGAGTGTCCGTGGCTCGGCCCCCGGGACTGGCCTTGGCTCAGCCCCCGGGAATGGTCGTGGATTGGGTCCCGGGACTGGCCTTGGCTCGGATCCCGGGACTGGCCCTGGCTCAGCCCCCGGGAGTGGCCGTGGCTCGGATCGCGAGAGTGGCCCTGGCTCAGCCCCCGGGAGTGGCCGTGGCTCGGATCGCGGGCGGGCGAGTGGCCGCGGGCGGGCGAGTGGCCGCGGGCGGGCGAGTGGCCGCGAGAGAGCGAGCGGCCGCGGGCGGGCGAGTGGCCGCGGGCGGGCGAGTGGCCGCGAGAGAGCGAGCGGCCGCGGGCGGGCGACCGGCCGCGGGCGGGCGAGTGGCCGCGAGAGAGCGAGCGGCCGCGGGCGGGCGAGTGGCCGCGAGAGGGCGAGCGGCCGCGAGAGGGCGACCGGCCGCGGGCGGGCGAGTGGCCGCGAGAGGGCGACCGGCCGCGGGCGGGCGAGTGGCCGCGGGCGGGCGACCGGCCGCGAGAGCGGCCATGATGTGGCCGGAGATCGTTTCGGCGCCCACTATCATCTTCGCGACCCCCGTGACCGCGGCGCTCCCCGTTGTCGTCACCGCCCTGCGCGGACACCTGGATGATCGGGAGAGCGTCCGGGGTGGCGGCGCGGGCTCGGGCCCCGCCGCGGGGCGGCTGGGGGCGGCCGCCGTCGGGGGGCGCCGCGGGGGCGGCCGCGCGCTGCTTGCGGCGCTTAGGGGTGCGGACCTTGGAATTCGCGCCACCGTCCCCGCTGGGCTCGCCGGCCGTATGCTTCTCGTCAGAGGGGGTCGACATGTCCGGGGGCAGGCCGAGGGAGTGCTATTCAAGGGCGGGCAATAAGGCCCTCCGGATTTCGGGGGGCGCCGGGAGGATCCCCGGCCTGGGGGCCCCTGCGCCGTTTAGGACCGAGTTCGTGGCGCTCCGTGTTTTGAACATTTCCCGCCCTTAGTATACGCCTCTACGCCCAGCACGCAATGGCCGGCAATTCCGTCGTCCAGTACGTGAGCTTCGGCCTCAACGGGGACGAGGAAATCCTGCGCAACAGCCACGCGGCGATCACGAGCTACGAGCTCTTCTCGCCCGCGGGCCAGCCGGTGCCGGGGGGCGTCTACGACCTCCGCCTCGGCACGACGGACCACGGGTACCTCTGCCTGACGTGCGCCCTCGGGAAGAAGCTCTGCCCCGGCCACCGGGGGCACCTCGCCCTGCGGGCCGCCGTCCCGCAGGCGATCGCCATCGCCGAGATCCGGCGCTGGCTGCGCGTCGCCTGCCTCAAGTGCGGCGAGATCGTCGTCGACCGCGAGAAGTACGCGCACCTCCCGGCCGGCAAGCGGCTCGCGGAGGCGGCGACGACGGCGACGGAGGGGAAGCGCTGCCCGCGGCGGGGCTGCGGCGCGATCCACCCGAAGATCGTCAAGGACGACGAGGACCACTTCACCTTCTGGGCTGAGCCGCCGGCGCCCGGGGAGAAGCGGGGGGCCCGCACGGGGCCCGCGCGCGCCGGGGAGAAGCGGGGCGACAAGCTGTACCCCGACACGATCCGCGCGATATTCGAGCGCATCAGCGACAGCGCCGTCGAGGCGATGGGCCGCAGCCTCGACGTCCACCCGCGCAAGCTCATCATCCGGACGATCTCGATCCCGCCGAACAACATCCGGCCCGGCGTCAAGAGCTTTGGGGGGGCGGGGAGCAGCTACCACGACAGCACGAACCTCCTCCAGCACCTCGTCAAGCGCAACAGCCAGCTCCCCGAGCAGCTGCCGGCCGCGATGGGGCCCCTCGGCCCCGGCGGCCCCGTCGACGGCGAGCTCGACCGCTCGGTCCAGAACCTGCAGCAGATCCACTACGACCTCGTCGTCGGGAGCAGCAGCACGAGCGTGACGCAGGGGAGCAGCGGCCGCCGCGGCCTCGTCGTCGGCGCGCGCCCCGTTCACAGCTTCCTGCGCAACCTCCCCCGGAAGGAGGGGCGCATCCGCGCGAACAACCTCGGCAAGAGGGTCTTCTTCATCAGCCGCAGCACCATCAGCGGCAACATGCGCTACCGCGTCGACGAGGTGGGCATCCCCCTCGAGTTCGCGCGGACCCTCCAGGTCTTGGAGGTCGTCCAGGAGTTCAACCGCGACTGGCTCATGCCCTTCTTCCTCAACGGCCGCCGCCAGTACCCCGGCTGCACCCACGTCGTCAAGCGCGCGACGGGCGAGGTCCACGACGTCGCGGGCCTGCGCGACTTCCGGCTCGAGGTCGGCGACGCCCTCTACCGCGACGTCGTCAACGGCGACTTCGCCTACTTCAACCGCCAGCCGACCCTCGAGCGGTCGAGCATCGGCGTCCACCGCGTCATCGTCATCCAGGACCCTTCCATCCACACCTTCCAGATGAACGTCCTCGCCTGCGAGTGGTACAATGCGGATCAACCGTCGAGGTCCGCAACAGGCAGCTGCCCCGAGAGGAACGACGCCTCTCTCGGGGGTAAACAGTGCAAGCGTCGTCCGGGCCCCGCCCGGATGTAACTGCCTAGTCGTGGCCGCCAAGGCGGCCTAGCGCCCGACGAGGCGCAACGGCAAGACTTCCAAACTGCGGGAAGTCCCTTAAGCGTCAGGTACCAAGCGCGCGCCGAAAGACGTGCGTGGCCGGGGTAATGACCTAGGGTACTGATGTATTAGAGTGATGCTGACTTGTACCATACTGACTTATACCTATGGTCGAGTACATCGACCAACTGATCGAGCAATGGGATGCTGCGCCCCACCCCCCTCAGCCCCTCAAGCGTTGCATAACGTGCCGGGTTGAGAAGTGCGAGGCCGAATACTACACCTACAAGCGAAACGGGACTCAGCGCCTCTTCGGAGCCTGTAAAGCCTGCACGCTCGCCAAACAGCGAGCGAGGCTGCAGCTACCTACAGGCGCTGCGAACCGTAAAGCAACAGTGGACAAGTACGCGGCAACGCACGCAGACCAAATCCGTGAGAAAAACCGGAGATACCAGAACACCGCGAACCGGCGCGCTGTGGAGCGCCGCAAGACTGACGTCAACTTCAGACTTGCAGGAGCCCTCAGGCGAAGGATCGTGTCAGCGCTCCACGGGAAGCAGAAAAGCGCGAAAACAGCCGAGCTCCTCGGATGCTCGGTTGAGTACTTCCGAGAATGGTTGCAGTTCCAGTTCGCAGGCACCATGGCCTGGGATAACTACGGCAGCCTCTGGGAAGTCGATCATGTGCGCCCCTGCTGTACCTTCGACCTCGAAGACCCCGCTCAGCAGCGCGAATGCTTCAGCTGGAAAAACCAGCGGCCGATGCTCATCTCCCCGAACCGGAGTAAGAATGGCCGCCCGGACAGCGAAGCGCAAGCCTCCCACCAAATAACACTCACGAAATGGCTCGAGACACACGAAGCACCACTCCGATACGTCTAGGGTAACAACCCTGACGATTGGGTAATCCGCATCCAAGCCCCCTACCACCGAAAGGTGCGGGAGAAGGTTCAGAGACTAAACGGAAGCCGGTCATCTGCATGAGCAGGTGGCTTAAGATATAGTCCGGCCCCCTGGGAAACCAGGGGGATGGTCGCAGTTCATCCGCAAGCGCCTACCAGGACTTGCGTGCGACCGGTCGTCCGTTCGATGGCGACCAGATGAACCTCTGGGTCGCGCGCGGGCCCGGGGCCCGCGCCGAGGCGATGATCATGTCCCGCGTCGCCAACTGGTTCATCAGCACCAAGACGAGCGGGCCCGTCAACGGCGAGGTCCAGGACTCCACTGTCGGCTGCTACGAGCTCACCCGCAGCGCCGTCGTGATGGACAAGTACCACGCCATGGCCCTCTTCGCCGGCGCCGGCGTCGAGCCCCCCCGGTTCGACGCCCGCCCCGCCGGCCACGTCTACACCGGCCGCGAGGTCGTCTCCCTCCTCTTCGCCGCGACGCCCGTCAACTACCGCCGCCCGCCCAGCAGCTACAGCGACGTCTACGCCCCCTACATCGCCTTCGACCCGAGCGAGACCCTCACCGTCGTCGAGCAGGGGCGCCTCGAGCGCGGCGTCCTCGACAAGCGGTCGATCGGCGCCAAGGCGTCCGGCGGGATCTTCCACCTCATCAGCCGCGAGTTCGGCCCCCAGCGCGCCCTCGACATGATCTACGCCCTCCAGCAGATCTCGCTCCAGTTCCTCCTCTACAGCGGCTTCACCGTCGGCACCGCCGCCCTCCTGCCGTCGCCCGAGGCCCTCGAGCAGATCCGCGCCCTCGTCAGCAGCGTCGTCCTCGAGTCGCGCGTCATCGCCGACCGCCTCCTCCGCGGCGAGATCGTCCCCCCCATCGACAGCACCGTCCACGAGTTCTACGAGCGCATGCAGATCAACGCCCTCAAGGTCAACGAGTCCGAGATCCTCCGCTGGATCCTCGGCACTATCCGCCCCGATTCCAACGGGTTCTTCCGCATGATCGCCGTCGGCTCGAAGGGCTCGAACCCCAACCTCGTCCACGTCACCGGCGTCATCGGCCAGACGACGATCAACGGCGAGCGCATCCGCGAGCAGTTCGCCTTCCGCCGCACCCTCCCCTACTACCCCCGCTTCGCCGTCGACCCCGCCGCCTTCGGCTTCGTCGCCAACAGCTACATGACCGGCATGCGCTCCGGCGAGTTCATCTTCCAGGACATGAACGGCCGCTTCGACCTCATCAGCAAGGCCCTCTCGACCGCGAGCACCGGCTACTTCATGCGGAAGGGCGTCATGAACAACCAGTCGAGCGTCGTCGACAACCTCCGCCGCGTCACCAAGGATACGAAGGTCGTCCAGTTCCTCTACGGCGAGGACGGCCTCGACAGCCGCGAGCTCGAGAAGGTCTCCTTCTCCACCGTCCCCCTCTCCGACAAGGCCCTCGCCGCCGCCGTCGGGCTCGACCTCGCCGCCGCCGGCGCCTCCGGCAGCGCCGCCGAGCTCGCCGCCGCCCAGGCCGCCGCCGACCAGGCCGTCGCCAAGATCCGCGAGGACCGCGACACCTTCCGCCGCGTCTTCGGGCGCATCGAGGCCGCGAACTTCGGCAAGACCTTCACGACCGACCACCTCATGCCCGTCAACGTCCGCCGCATCGTCGAGGGCGTCTTCATCGCGGGCGGTCCCGACGCGCCCGCCCCGCCCCTCACCGCCGCCGGCCTCCAGGCCCGCATCGAGCGCGTCTGGGACCTCTGCGCCCGCCTCCCCTACGTCCTCCTCAACGAGATCCAGGAGCGCCGCCGCACTCCCGTCCCGCCCCACAAGGCCGCCGCGGCCTCCCTCCTCTGCATGCTCGTCCGCGCCGAGCTCTCCCCCCGCGTCCTCGCCCGCCTCAGCGACGAGCAGCTCTCCTACGTCGTCGAGGCCGTCCGCCAGCGCTACTCCCTCTCCCTCGTCGACTACGGCACCGCCGTCGGCGTCCTCGCCGCCCAGTCGATCTCCGAGCCCCTCACACAGTACATGCTCGACAGCCACCACCGCTCCGTCGCCGGCGGCACCAACAAGTCGGGCCTCGTCCGCGTCTCCGAGATCTACGGCGCCCGCGACGTCTCCGAGGAGCAGTCCCCCGCCATGCAGCTCCCCCTCAAGGCCGCCGCCCTCGGCGACCCCGCCGGCGCCCTCGGGGTCGCCCAGGAGATCGCCAACAGCATCGAGTACGTCACCCTCCGCCGCTTCACCCGCCAGTACGACGTCCTCCTCGAGCCCTACGGCGCGCCCGTCTACCCGCCCTTCCGCGGCGACGCCTCCTGGGTCGCCGAGTTCGAGCGCGCCCACCCCCTCGTCCGCCCCCCCGGCGACCTCACCAACTGGTGCTTCCGCTTCGTCCTCGACAAGTCGGCCCTCGTCCTCAAGGCCGTCGAGCTCGAGCTCATCGTCCGCCGCCTCCGCTCCCGCCACCCCGGCATCTACGTCGTCCACACCCCCGAGGCCGTCCCCGAGGTCGTGATCCGCGTCTGGCACCGCGCCAGCCAGTTTAAGCGCGGCGGCGTCGACGAGGAGCGCGCCCGCGACCTCGTAGAGGAGACCCTCGACACCCCCATCCGCGGCATCCGCGGCATCATGCGCGCCTCCGCCGAGCGCATCGCCCGCCACCGCGTCGCCGAGGACGGCGCCCTCGTCGAAGAGGACCGCTACGCGATCATGACCGTCGGCACGAACCTCTATAGCGCCCTCCTCCACAGCGCCGTCGACACCACCTGCGCGATCTCCACCAGCGTCGGCGACACCACCAAGCTCTACGGCATCGAGGCCGGCCGCGCCAAGATCATCAGCGAGACCCGCTCCTTCATGGAGGACAACACCCCCAACCTCCGCCACCTCTACCTCTATGCGGACGAGATGACCCGCACGGGGCGGGTCACCAGCGTCGAGCGCGGCGGCCTCGGCGCGCGCGAGCACAACAACGTCCTCCTCCGCATGGCCTACGGCGCTCCGATCGGCGTCGTCACCGACGCCGCCCTCGCCGGCGCCGGGTCGCGCGTCTACGGCATCGCCGCGCCCCAGCTCCTCGGCTCCACCCCCCAGATCGGCACCCTCTACAACGGCGTCGTCGTCGACGAGGAATTTGTCCGCGCCAACACGCGCTCCGTCGACAGCGTCCTCGACGACCTCTGAGGCCCCCCTCCGCCGCCCGCCGCAAAATGCGGGCTCTCTTTTTGGCCGCCGGCTTCCTTCCGGGCGCCGACCCCCGCCGAGTTACGGGCGCCGTCCCCCGCCGAGTTACTGGGGGCGCTTCGCCTCGTACCCCGGGTGTGCCTGCAGCTTCGCGGCCTGGCCGACCTCGACGCCGAGGACGTACGTGAGGATGATGAGGAAGAGGCACAGAACGAGGATTGCCGCGGTGGCGATGTGGGGGTCCATTCCGCGGCGCCTATATGTGGGCGCGGGGAGTTGGTCGCGTCCGGGGCGCCGCGGCGGCGCACCCCGCGCCGGCTTTTTCGGGCCGGCTCCCCGGCCGGACCCCCGCGGACCCCCCCCCCACCAGCTTGGTGTGAGAAATGTGGAGCCCGTCCAGGAGAGCTCGACGGCGCGAAAAGAACCTTGCTCACTCACCCCCCAGCTCGTATTATAGACTTTGCGGAGCAGCGCGCGGAGTCTTATAACCCCAACTCCTACACGAATTCGACACCGAAAAGGTATGTCATACACCGAATAGGTAACCCAGAAAAAGAACGATGGTGTTCACGTGCGAGAAGTGCGGCGCGGCCTTCCCGACCAACCAGAAGCTTCAGCGGCACCTGACCCGCAAGCGGCCGTGCGACCCCGTCATCGACCGCGAGGCCCTCCCCGAGGCGCAGCGCAACAGCCCCAACCGCTGTCGCTTCTGCGGACGCGCCTACAGCAGGCCCGACAGCCTCAAGAGGCACCTCAAAACGTGCACGATCGCCAACAGCGAGGACGGGATGGAGAAGCTGTACGAACACGCCCTGAAGAAGCAGCAGGAGCGTTTCGAGGAGGAGCTGGCGAAGCGCGACGCCACGATGGCCGATCTCGCCGCGCGGCTCGAGCGGCTCGCGGCGATCGCCCAGCCCACGGCGATCGCCCAGCCCACGGCGGTCCAGCCCGAGGCGTCTCAGACCGCGGCAGAGGCTCGGGCCGCGGCCCCAGGCGCCCGGACGTTCGTCAATACGCAGATCGACGCGCGCGTAACGAACAACATCCAGGTCAACGCAACCATCATCGGCTTCGACCGCGAGGACCGGATCCGCATCCCGGCAGCGCTGGTGAAGGCCGCGTTCACCGAGAACCCGCGCCTCGTCGAGTACTGCCGCATGACCGACGACGAGCGGACGGACGCCGACAAGGCCGCGCCGTACGTGCTGGAGGCGCTCGTCGACCTCGTGCGCCGCGCGCACAGGGACCCGCTCTACCGCAACATCTACCTGAGCCCGAAGCGGGCAGACCAGGTGATGGTGTGCATCGAGGAAAACGGCCGGGAGGCGGCGGACGCGCGGTCGCAGCCGCGGCCGCGGTGGGAGATCCGCCCGCTGGTTGACGCGATCCGCCTTCTCTTCGACGGGGTCGCCGACAACATCCACAAGATAATCATCACCGACCAGGAGCGGTCGCAGCTGCCGTTCGACGTGCAGAGCGCGGCGTCGTGGGTCCCGAACCTGTACGAGGACGAGCCGGAGCGCTTCGTGCGGGAGGGGAGGGCCCCGATGTCGGCGCACCTGTCGAACACGCGGCCGGCGTTCGACATCACGGCGCTCGTCATCTCGAAGTGAGGGCCCGGCCGCGCCCGTCATTTCGCGGCGGCCCGGCGGCCGGCGTTTTCGTCCCGCTCGCGGGGCGGGTGGTACGTGACGCCCAGGAAGCGGGCGAGGTCGCGCTCGGTGCGGATCGCGGAGGAGCCGCGCACGCGCTGGCCGGTGCCCGCGTCGAAGACGCCGTACTGGTTCAGCAGCCAGCCCTGGCGCTTCGCGTGGGCGCGGGTGCGGATGTTGTAGGCGCTGCTGCCGGTGTAATGGAAGAGGGCGAAAGCCTTCTCCTCGGCGGTCGTGAGGAAGAGGTCGGAGCGGTAGCACGTCGGCCGGGCGCCGGGGGCGCCGCGGCGGAGGATCAGCGAGCGCCGCCGCGCGCCGGCGGCGTAGGTGTCGGCGATCTCGACGCGGTCGCCCGCGCGCGGCGGGCGGAGGGCGGCGGCCGCGAGGGCGCGGTCCAACCGGGCCTCGTGCTCGGCGGGGACGACGACGAGGAAGTCGATGTCCTTCACGCGGGGCGCCTGCCGGCGCACGCTGCCGACGGGCAGCACCTCGAAGCGGAGGGGGCGGGGGTCGCCCTCGGGCGTGAAGTCGAACACGAGGCGGCGCCTCACCTCGGCGGCGACGGCCTCGGCCGCGGCGAGCGGCGCGTTGCGCGCGGGGCTGTAGAGGACGCTGGCCTGCGACTCGCGCGGGAGCCGCGCGAGGACGGCGGGCTTCTTCAGGTCGGCGCGCGTGCGGACCCCCTCGCGCGCGAGGGCCCGGGCGAGGGCGGCCCCCTGGCCGCCGTGCCCGATGATCGCCGCGAGGCGGCGGACTGTCTTCTCGAACTCGGCAGCCGCGCGCGGCGCGGCTCGGCGCGACATCGGGCGGCTTCGTATGTAGGCGGCCGAAAAGGCGCGGGCGCGGCCGGGCCGGGCGAAAAGAGAGGCCATGAAGCCGGGGGGCGGGCGCTTACTTCTTGTTCTGGCCGGTGACGGTCGTGGCCGCGAGCTCGCCGAGGAGATCGTCGTAGTTCTCTTCCTCGGCGGCGGGCTTCGACGCGGGCTTCGCGGGCGCGGCGGCGGGCTTCGCGGGCGCGGCGGCGGGCTTCGCGGGCGCGGCGGCGGGCTTCGCGGGCGCGGCGGGGGGCGCGGCGGGCGCGATGTCGGCGGGCGCGGCGGGCTCGCTGTCGGCCGCCGGCTGGCCGTATCCGCCGCCGTAGACGTCGTCGTCCTCGTAGACGTCGTCGATGCTGACGGCGCCGCCGGAGGGCTTGTCAACGACGAGCACCTCGGCCTTCACGGGCATCGAGATGCCCATGTTGCTCAAGCAGACGCTGTCCATGTTGACAATGCCGTCGAGCCCGCTGCGGGAGAGCACGAACTTGTGGACGTTGTCGGCGTTGATCGGGTCGCCGTCGACCTTGCCCGTCTCATACTTCGGCTTGTTGGCCTCCATGAAGGGCTGGCTCTTGTCGAAGAAGGACAACTGGGCGAGGCCGGTCGTGGCGTCGAAGTTCATGGCGATGCGCGTCATGGGGTTCGGCAGGGGGAGCCCGGCGTTCTTCTTCGCCTGGTCGCTGATGTACTCCTGGACGAGGGCGGTGATCTTCACGTTGGAGGTGACGGTCGCGCCCTTGGTCAGCGCGTCGCTGTCCTTCTGGTTGGGGAAGATCTTGCGGATGGCGCTGACGTTCTCGGAGGAGATGATCATGTCGCCGGGGCGGCGGCCGCCCTGGGCGGCGTTGAAGGCCTCGAGGACGGCCTGGGCCGTCACGGTCTTGTCGGCGCGCTTCATCTCGGCGGCCTTCGCGACGAGGGCGAGGCCGCGGTCGACGCGCTCCTTCGCCTCGGCGGCGAAGGCCTCGCCGACGAGGGCGGCCACCTGGAAGTAGGGGCTGAGCTTGTCGTCGTCGGGCAGGATCGGCTGGCCGTCGGCGTCGGCCAGGATCGTGATCCCGTCCTCGGCCGTCTTGACCTGAGCGGCCCACTTCTGGATCTGGATCGAGGGCTTCTTGGTGCGCTTCTCGACCTTCACGTTGGGGTTCTTCACCTTCGCCGCGAGCTCGGCCACGCCGGCGTCGGTGCTGGGCATGATCTGGCCGGTGTGGCGCTCGCCGTTGATGCGGACCACCAGGCGGCCGCTGACGCCGTTCTCGTCGGTGTAGGAGACGGAGGCCCACTGGGTGCCGTTGTTGCCCTTGCGGGGCTGGACCCACTCGATCTTGAGGGCGGGGGTCCACCAGGCGGTGTCCTCCTTGCCGTCAGCGACGGCGGCGGCCTTGAGAGCCCCAAGGCGGGCGGCGACGGCCGCGGCGTTGAAGATGACCTTCTTGGCGGCGGAGGCGGCAGTGTTCATGGCTTTGCGTTGCTGAGACATTCTGAGACTGGCTGAGACGGTTAGCTTGATCCTCGCGGAATAACTGCCGGACGTATGGCTCTAATTACCCCCGCCTTCAATTTTCGGGGCGATCCGAGGCTTCAAACGGCATACTCGCCGTAGGGGCCGCGGGCGTCGAATATATGCATAAAAAGACGTCTAACGCCCGGGCCGGTCAGTAGTAGTCGCTGAAGACCATCGCGGTGACGAGGTGGGCGCGGCAGCAGTCGTGGACGATGCCGAGAAGGTCCAGGATGTCTTCGCAGTCAATCTGGAGGCCGCTGTCGACGGCCGCCTGGGTCGCGGTGGTGCCGCGCTCCTTCAGGATGGCGCGGACCCGCTCGGCGCGGAGGTGGCGGAAGATGTCCTCCTTGTCGCCGATGGGGCAGTCGCAGGTGAAGCAGAGGATCGGAACCAACATACCCGCGTGCGTATTACGGGCGCATAACCAAGGGCCGCCTCGGTTCAAATCCGGTGGCGCCGCCGCCGAAAACGGGCGGCCGGGCGCTTACTGGCCGCCGGCGAGGGAGAGGACCTCGGGCGGGAGCTGGCCGTAGGTCTGGGCGTAGATCTGGAGCTCCTGGAGGGCCTGGGGGCTGATGCCGGCGGGGCGGACCATGCCCTGGATGCGGTTCAGGTTGCCGAGCGCGACGGCGTTGCGGTTGTAGACCTGCCAGTCGGTGGGGTCCATGCTGCCCCAGGCGCCGCCGACGGTCTCGGGGGCGACGGGCATGAAGAGGAAGTCGGTGCTGTTGACGAACTTCGTCAGCAGGAGGAGCTCGGGGCGGGGGGCGACGTTGGTCCTGAGGTCGTCGAGGTTGCTGAGGCTGATCTCCGCGCTGTAGTCGTTGCCGGGCCACTTGTTGCGGAGGTCGCGCACGATGCTGGCGAAGACGTCGGTCGAGTAGGGCATGCCCCTCATCGTCTGGAGGGCCTCGTGGACGGTGAAGCGGAGCTCGTCCTGCCAGAGCTTCTTCGACCCGGCGACCGCGCGGAGGGTGCTGTCGGGGAGGATCGGGCTCATCCCCTGGATCGAGTTCTGGGAGGTGAGGACGGCGTAGACGTCCTGGACGAGCTTGGGCGCGAGGCGCGGGTTCTGGGTGCTGATGATCTGCTGGCGGACGACGTCGATCTGGGCCGCGACGGCGGCGCGGTCGCTGAAGACCTTGGGGATGGTCGGCGCGCCCGACTGGCTGTCGGTGGCGGACATCGTCTGCTGGTTCGGGAGCGCGCGGAAGACGGCCTTGTACTCCTCGACGGCGTTGCCGTAGGCGTCGGCGCCGTTCCACGCGCCGTCGCCGAACAGGATCGTGTCGGGGATCAGGTACTCGCCGCGCGTCTTGTAGGGCTCGAGGAGGAGGTAGAAGCTGACGACGGGGTCGTAGTCGAGGACGGGCATCACCGTCAGGAGGTTGGCGGGGTACTTCGCCTTCAGGTAGTTCAGGAGCGAGACGACCTTCGCGAGGTAGGGGTTGTGGGTGCGGCACCTGTCCTGCTTCATGCAGCGGTCGAACTCGCCCTCGACGTTCGTGGCGAGGAGCTGGCGGTCGGTGAGGGCGCCGTCGTCGCCGCCGTGGCGGGCGCCGCCCTGCTTGCCCTTGCGGTCGGGGGCCGGGGCCTTGTACGCCTCGCCCGTGAGCGGGAGCCGCCCCTTGGCGATGATCCAGACGGCGATGTCCCCCGCGCGGCGGGAGAGGGGGCGGAAGTCGTCGGCGAGGGTGAGCTCAACCCCGTTGGCGAGCTTCACCTTGCCGGCGTCGGCGCTCTCGACGGCGTACTTCACGCCGAGGCGGCTCCCGACGGGCCGGCGGTTGAAGTCGGCGCCGGAGATGAGGGCGTCGGGGACGATCAGCGACTCGACGAGCTTGACGGCGTCGTCGGCCTCGTCGGAGTAGGTCTTGTCGATGATCTCCTGGCGGTACGCCTTGTCCTTCGGGTAGAGGAAGGTGACGCCGGCGACGCGCCCGCCGGGGGAGAGGGCGCCCTCGAGGCAGAGGTCGCGGATCGCGCCCGCGAAGTCGGGGTCCTGGGCCTCGACCCACTGGAAGATGCGGCAGTGCTTGGACAGCTGTTGTTTCTTCTTGCTAGACATCACTGCGTCGAGCCTGGGACTGGAGTCGGCACGTAGTTACCGAGGTATACTATCGATACAAAACTCGCGTCGCACCTGTAAATAAACGTCGCCCGGAGGAAGAGGCGCTTCCGCGCCCCCGGCGGCCCCCCTGCGGCCCGGGCGTCCCGCGCTCGGGAATGGCCCTGGCGCGCCCCGGGCCCGGCCCGGCAGGCGCCAGGGCCCGAAATTGAAGAAGACCGGTCAGGCCCGATAACCCGCGCACATGACCGATATCACCCTCCGGGTCAGCTGCGACCGCGCCGCCGCCGTTAGCTTCAGCGTCGCCCTCGGCGGCGGCTGGGCGCGCGTGGTCTTCTGCACCCCTCCCGTCGCGGACTGGGCAGCCCACCTCACCCCACTTCTCGGGGCCGCCAAGGCGATGCTCGACGCCGTGTCGGCCTTCGTGGCCGTCGGGCGCACCCGGGTCTTCGTCGAGGGGCCCGACGCGCCCGCGGACCCCACCGACCTGACGGACCTGGTTGTCCGCACCTGGTTGGTGGTCACCCGCGGGGAGGGTCCGCCGTCCCCTGACCCGGCCCAGCCGGCCACCCCCGTTCCGGCCGCCGCCGCTCCCGCTCCAAACGCCTCGCGGGTCTCATGGCAACCCCCGGCGGTCGCCCCCTCCACCAATCCGGTCCAGTCCGGGGGAGGGGCCCGCAGGGGAGGGCAGCGCCCCGAGGTCGACGAGCGCACCGTGGCCGCGATGGTGAACACGGTGCGCACGTACGTCGGCCAGTATGGGGCCGCGCCGGACTTCCGGGCCGAAAAGGCAGCCGCCCGGGAGAAGGTCTACAACTACATCCGGTCGACGACCGCGCGCCAGCAGGCGCCCGACGCCCTCGTGGAGGCCGTGAGGCGCCGCCTGGCCGACGAGCAGTGACCGGCCACCAGAAGCCCCTCCGCGTCGACGGAGTGCGCCCCGGGTTTTTCTTGCGGCCGGCCGGGTGCCGCGGGGGCGGCGGAGGCCTTTACGTATTGGAGCTTTTTTGCGCCCCCAGTATACCCCGGACCGGCGCACCGCAAACTGCAAGATGGGATCAAGCCAGTCGACACAAACCGGATCCCAGGCCGCGGAAAGCAGCCTGGGACAGCGTGCCGGCCAGTTGGCGGCCAGCGCTAACCAGGGCGCGATGAACATCGCCTCCGGTCTCCAGACGGCCGCCCAGACCACGACGGCGCTCTCCCAGAGCGCCGCCGCCCTCGCGCAGGCCGCCGGCCCTGCGCTCAACACCCTGAAGCTCGCGATGGCGAACCTCCAGCGCCAGCAGGGCGCCACCTACGGCGGCGACGACAGCGACGACGGCTTCTTCGGAGGCAACGACGGCGCCGACCCCGCCAAGGGCCTCCGCGAGTACGAGGCGTCCCTCTCCGCCAAGGCGAAGGAGGACGTCATCCGCCGCCTCGCCCGCGCCCTGAAGCGTGCCGGCATCAACGTCGACCCCGAGGGCGACCTCGACGAGATCGTCAAGCAGCTCGTCGCCCAGATCCCCAACCCGAAGAAGGGCAAGACGTTCTCCGACGACGCCAAGGCCCAGGAGAAGGTCTGCCGCGTCGTCGCCGACGTCCTGAACGACGAGTTCACCCCCGGCGTGACGAAGCCCAGCGAGAAGCTCATCGACACCTCGCTGAGCGCCGTCGAGATCTGCCGCAGCGTCGGCGAGTGGGCCCACAGCTTCGCCGCCGGCGTCAACACGGAGTTCCTCGCCGTGCACGCCAGCGTCCGCAACACCCTCCGCCAGATCACGGTCCTCGACCAGATCATGCAGGAGATCTACAACAAGATCAAGAACCGCGTCGACCGCGGCGGCGACGACGACCTCGGGCGCGACATCGACCCCCTCAACGAGGTCTACCAGCGCGCGCAGAACGAGCGCCGCCGCCAGGAGATGGTCCTCCAGAACATCCTGAACGTGCAGCTCGCCCCCGCGGCGAAGGAGCTCGAAATAGCGATGCGCGACGAGTCGGAGCAGAACGCCCTCATCAAGAAGCTCGGCCTCAAGCCGGGCACCAGCGAGTTCGCCGACAGCCTCGCGATGGCGATCAGCGGCCTGGGCACCGCCGCGAGCGTCGCCCAGCGCGTCCACAGGGCCCTCAAGCAGGTCGGCGTCACCGTCCGCCAGTACCTCGACAGCGCCGAGTACGCCGACTTCCGCCGTGTCCTCGACGGCATGATCGAGGGCGGCAAGGTCAAGACCGACGACCTCGCGAAGTTCCTCGAGGCGATGGAGACCCTCCGCCTCAGCTTCGGCGAGCGCCAGGACCCCCGCTTCCGCGAGGCCCTTGAGGCGGTCGACAAGACCGGCGGCCGCGGCCGCCGCCACGGCGGCGCCGACGAGGAGATGTCCTCGATCGGCAGGCGCGTCGAGCGCGAGAAGACCGAAAAGAAGGTCATCATCCGCGACTTCGCGGGCCGCATGGCGCGCCACTACGATGAACTCCTCGCCGCCGTGAAGGCGATGGGCCCCAAGCTCGGCAAGGAGATCCCTCTGACCGACAAGACCGACGCCCTCCGCGATTCCCTCGCCCGGCTCAGCGATATGCGAGCCCAGTCCCAGCGCCTCGAGCTCGCCCTTATCGGCCGGTACGTCGACGCCGACGCCCGCGAGCGCAAGGAGCGATTCGTCAGCGCTCTCCGCGTCGTGTCGAACTCCTGCGCCGCGCTCATGGAGCTCGAGATGTACCGCCCTGCCTCGGCCCACTTCGCCCGCCTCAAGGCCGCCATCGACAGCATCGAGAAGACGATCGACTACTACGCCGACGTCATCACGAAGAAGTTCGGCGGCCAGATCGACGACGATGACGAGGCTGACATCTACGAGGGCGGCGCCCGCCGCGGCGGGGCCGACGACGACGTCGCCCTCCCCGAGATCTCCCGCAGCGCCCTCAGCCTCAACGAGGCCGTCAGCGAGTTCGCCTACTTCTACTACGTCGCCCGCGTCCGCGCGAACCTCGAGCAGACCTCCAAGGAGCTCGACAGCTACGGCGAGAAGTACACTGAACTGCTCGGCGACGCCGTGGCCGCCCGCCTCTACAGCCTCGAGAAGCAACGCACTGCCATCCTCGCACGGCTGGTCCCCGGCGCCGCGCTCAACAACGCCGCGCTCGCGGCCGTGAAGAAGTGGGTCAACGACGAGTACGACATCAAGGCTCGCTTCTACCGCGCGCTTCAGGCTATGGACCTCTACATGAAGGCCTTCACCGCCGCGATCGTGAAGGACCCCGACGCCGTGCGCGACATCAAGAAGATGCTCGACGGCACCCAGGTCATCGCGCGCTGGTTCAGCGAGAAGACCGGCGACTTCATCTGGAAGGCATTCGAGCAGATGTCGGCCACTGACTTTGGTGGCAACGTCGTTCCCGCCGCCGCTGGTACCGCCGTCTCGGACGACGCGGCCAATGCCAACCGCGAGCACTACTACGATCGCGTCGGAGCTGCCGCGGCCGACACCCTCGGAGTCCCCGAGCTCGGCGTCCGGCCAACCGGCGACGCCGCCGACCACGCCACCGCGGCCAAGAAGGCTGTCGGCGACGCGCTGGACTACTACCAGGCTCTGAAGAACCTCGTGAACGCCTTCGCACGCATCGGAGACAAGTTTGGCGGCCGCGAGCTCCGCACTCAGGTCTTCATGTCCCCCGCCCAGATCTACAAGACCCTCATCGACTACCTCAAGCAGAGCGCCCTGTCGATCAATGCCGGCTCGGAAGCTAACCCGCCCGCCGACCTCGACATGCCCCTGGTCGGCACAATCGCTCGCGTCGGCGCCGCCGTACCCCCCTATAACGTGTACTTCGGCTCCGTTCTCTCGGGCGTTGCGGGCAACTACGTCGTCGAGAACCGCTACTTCGCCCTCGTCATCAAGGCAATGGGCGCGAAGATCCTCACGGCACTCGGTGTGTACGACATGTTCGAGCGCACCTCGCCCCTCTACGACCTCACCCCGACCCGCATGATCATCGGCGGTGCCGAGGACTCCGACCCGGAAGTCATCGACAGGGCCGCCGAGCTCTACTACCGCTTCCCCCGTCTCGTTGAGTTCTACCGCATGTTCCTCCGCTGGGACGGCGAGGCGGGAGCTGGGGTCGTCGACGACCTCCGCATCGCCATGCTTCCCGAGCTGGAAGGCATCTTCTCGGGAATCATCCGCCTCGTCTTCCAGAAGGCGGTCTCGCCCGAGAGCGGCGACTACTCTGACTCCGAACTGCGCAGCATGGTTGCCGAGCTCAACCGCATCTACGAGTACTTCCACGAGAAGAACGGCGATCAGGCGCCCAAGGCCGCGGCCAGCGCGTTTGTGATGGAGATAAACCGCCGCTACGGCCTCGTCAAGAAGAAGGACATGAATGACTACTGGAACATGATTAAGCTCGTTCGCACCGGGCAGTCCCAGGGCCTCGTCAACGACACCAACTACGCGATCCTCCCCGACGAGGACGCGTCCGAGGTCGACCGCCGCGCGCCGAGCGACCGCTACGGCGTCGGGCCCTACGCCAGGTACGACCCTGCGACCGGGCGCCCCATCGACCCATCGACCGGCGCCCCCTACGAGCCGTTCTCCGGCCGCACCGAGCTTGACACCGAGGGCAACAAGGCGAAGGCGATGCTCCGCAACTTCCGTTCGCTCCTCGACAAGCAGTTCGCGGACGGCCGGGCCGCGTTCGGCAACACCTCCTACTCGCTTCTCATCCAGCAGGCCGAGAACGAGATCCGCCGCAGCGCCTCCCGCGAAGCCAAGCTCAAGGTCGCCTTCCGCCTCATCCAGGGCACCAGCGTCGTGGGCACCGATGCGAACAAGGCCTTCATGTTCCACGAGACTGTCGTGGTCGGCCTCAACGCCTTGAGCGCCATCGAGTCCATGCTCCGCAACTACAGCCAGCCGCTGGACGTTATGAACCCCGTCACCCTCGAGAACGTCATCATGGATTCCATTTACATGATGACGATGGACCAGGCCCTCGACGCCCAGGGGTCTCCCGTCACCGGCGCTCCCGTGGCCGCTCCCGTGGCCAACAACGCTGACAACGTCCCGCGTCTCCTGGCCACAATCGCCGCCCGCCACCGCGCTTACGCAGGCACGGGTGGCGCCGGCGCGGTCACAACCTTCGACCGGTACGTCCATGACGCCGCGTCGTTCAGCGGCCGTTGCGGCATCCCGCTCAACGCGACGCTCGCCAACGTGTTCGCGTTCCTCACGGCCGAGGGGGCTGCGTACAGTGCTGCTGTTGCTGCTGGTGGTGCGACCCTCGGCCCGGGAAACCTGCCCTCCCAGTTCGCCCAGTCTGTCGACCTCTCCAAAGACGGCGTCGCATTTGCCGCGACCCCCGGCCTCGTGCAGGCGGCCGCGACCGAGCGGTTCGTCCGCGTACTCCGCATGTGCGCCCGCGCCTTCGTGAACTACGGCCGCATTATGGGCGATTTCGTCGAGCAGGTCTTCGATCTCTCGACGAGCTCTCAGGGGTTGGTGGAGGTTCGCTTTACCTCTGGCGCCCAGCCCGGCATCCAGCTCGGCTTCTCAAAGCTACGGGGGCTGGCCGAAGGCATCCTCGCAGATGTCAAGTACTTCCTTGAGCAGTTCCGCCCCTTCCTCTCGAAGGAGACGATCAACCGGTTCGAGGCGAGCACTAATCCCGGCTCGGTCTTCTGGCTGGAGGACCACCTTGTTGACGAGATCTTCCGCGGGAAAACCGACGCGTCCCCGAAGGCCCTCGACGGCATCTCGCGCCGCACGAACCAGATCCTCCAGGGTCTCATCCGAGAGACCACTGTGCAGTTCGACGTGCTGACCAACGCCGGTCTGACTGCCGCTGGTGGTGGGCCGGCCGTCGCTGCGCGCGCCGCCATGATCCCCGCCCCCGCCGCGAACAACGCCTCGCGCTACGAGTGGTACGGCCAGGCATTCAGCGGCCTGCTGTTCTACAACGCGATCGACGGCGCTAACCAGTTCTCATCGGGCACTGGCATTGCAAATGCCGTTGCCGGCTTCAACGACAACGACTACAGCCTCAGCTCGAGCATCCTGGTTTCGCGGGGCGGTGCCGCGCCAGCGGCGACCGGGGGCGCTACGGGACGCTTCTTGGTGTACCGCTCCGACCAGAGCATGACCCCGCACCGCAGCCTCCTGTTCGCCTTCAACCAGCTCGTCCCGCGCTACCTATCGACCCTCACGGACGTCGCCGGGGGCCGCCGCATCTACGTCAACCTCATCAACTCCTTCGCGAACGGCACGGCGAGCCAGGCAGTCTCTCTCCCCGCGGGCAACACCTATCCCGATATCGCCGTGGCCGAGGCCTTCGGCATGCGAGGCGACCCCAAGCCCGGAGCTGTCCTCTTCCAGTCGCTCGCGTGGATCCTGCAGCGGTTCATGAAGGACGTCAACCCCAGCAACCAGGTGCCCGAGCACCTCGTCTCGACGCTCACCGACGTGCCCCTCTACATGAAGGAGGCTTACCGCGCCAACCTCCCAAGCTTCATCAAGCTCTTCGACCTCATCTCGCAGAAGGGCGACTTCGTCAAGCAGCTCATCCAGAAGGTTCCGATCCGCCTCGACCGCCCCGACCAGGGACCCCTCGCGGCGGCCGCCAACGCGAACCCTGTCGCCGCCGGCTCCAAGATCGTGGTGGCAAACGGCACCCTCCGCGCCGACGCCTCTGGCGAGTACCCAGCGAACGCGCTCCAGGCACTTGAAGTCTTCCAGGGCCCGCTCACTAGCGACCAGATGCGTTCGCGGCTCGTGGCGATCATCGACGCCATCGCAAGCGGAGCGTACACGCTCTCGAACGCCGCGTCTGAGGTGCTGAAGGAGCTGGGCGACAATCCTGTGTACTTCCAGACTCAGGAGGGGTCGATCGAGACCTACAAGATGCGCTACGAGAAGATGCCGCTCATGCCGCTCTCACTCTCGCTCTGGTTCCTCAGCGACATTCCCCGTCTCGGGCTTGCCGGCACCTCCGACTACAGCGATCAGAAGCTCTTCCCGCGCCACGCGCTCGGCTCGCCCGAGTTCAAGATGCTGTACGGCCACCGCCAGCTTCTCGCCCGGTCGTCCCCCGTCAGCTTCGAACAGGTGCCCGGCGTCAAGGCACTCCTCGCGGCGTACAACGGCGTGAGCGCAAAGCGCGAGCAGCTCGACGAGGGCCGCTTCCTCAAGTTCGTCCAGAGCATCGTGGCCGCCCTGCGATTCGTCGTCGACGCGCGTAACTACAAGTCCATGATCACGACGACCGACCGGCTCTTCAGCGCGGCCTCGCTCATCGGCGGCCAGCACGGCATCATCAACTACGCCGCCGGCGCACCCGCGCAGGGAACCGCCGCTTACTCGCTCGCCTCTCCGACGGTCGACGCGCAGGTCGTGCTCTCGGTCGTGGAAAACTCGAACCAGGACGAGGAGTCCAGCAAGATCTCCGACCGCGTCGGCGGCACGGTCGCCGGCGCCGCCCGCGGCCGCGACATGGAGCGCATCTACAACCTGATCGACATGAACATCATCCCGATCAACGTCCACGCTTTGATGCGCGACATCCCCCTCGCGAACCTGTACAACTACGAGTTCACCTTCGAGCAGATGATCGCCTCGATGTTCGGCGAGCAATCGACCCGCTTCACCCAGGCCGGTGGCCTCGCCGACGCCGACACCACGAGCACTCGCCAGATGCTCCTGCGTCTCCTCATCAACCCCTACATGGCGGTCACGCCAGAGTTGTACGGCAACGACGCGCGAAGCCTCGGCTCGAATGGCTTCGTCCATCGCATCTTCCGCGGCGACAACAACCTCGGCATGGGCCGTCCGAAGTTCCTCTCCGACCAGCTCTTCAACAAGGCCCTCTTCGGCTCGGTCTACCAGGCCCGGTCCGACTTCGATGAGGGTGGCCCCAGCGTCGGCATTGGCGCCGCGCGCGGCCGTGACGCCCACATCTACCCGATCCAGGCCGCAGCCCGCGAGCTGCAGGCGATCGACCAGGCAATCACGGCAGATCTCAACGCTTATCGCGGACCGGCCGTCACTGGTAACGCCGCCGGCCTCGCTGCCGCGATCATCAATGCCGCCGCCGCCGGCGCCGCCGCACAGGCTGCCATTCGAGATCGTGTGTACGACTGGATCTTCAACCGAGGCGGTCTGGGCGACAGGATCGCAAACTGGGCTGCCAGAATTGTGCGCCTTCCCGCGACCCTTCCGCCCCCCGATCCGCGGGCCGCAGTTCAGGCGATCGCCAACGAGCTTGATGGTAGCGGTAACGGTGCTCACGACCTTGTCGACCTGCTCGGGGCCATCACTAATCTCGGGCCCAACAAGGCTGCCATCATCGCCAACGGTAATTTCGACGCCACTGTTGATAGGCTCCTGGCCGAGTTTGATCGCGCCGCCGGAGGCACCCCTGCTAGACTGATCGCAGACACCCTCCTGCCGGCGACCGCCAACGGAGTCGCTGCCACGCTGATGGCCGACATCAACGCTGCCCGGCGCCTCGCACCCGGCGCCACAGGCGTGGCTGCCGCCGCCAACTGGGGGCCGCAGTTTGGCCGCCGCGCGTCCTACATCTCGTACCTCAAGACGCCGGCTGCCGACGCACAGCCAGACGAGGCAGTCGTCAGCGTCTCTCTCGGAGCTGTGTCGAAGGAGCGCCTACAGGACATCGGAAAGGCCCGGTTTGACACCACCTTCGTGCGCAACATCTTCTTCATCACGAACGTCGTGCGCCTCGTTCGCCTCAAGCTCAACCGCGAGCTCACCCAGAGCCGCAACGTTCTCGTCGCCTCGCACTCGGCCGTCGCCGCTGGCGTCACGGAGTACGGCTCCGACCCCTTCGGTCCGAACGAGACGCTCCTCTCGACCTACCCTAACGGGCAGGCCCGCTTCAACGACCAGGACACCTACTAAGGTCCAGGCCTCGGCCCGGCGCGGCGGCGGAACACCGCCTCGCTGCGCGCGGGCCTCCACCCAGCGGAGCTCCGGCTCGGCGGCTGCAACTGCAGCGGCTGCCACCGGGGCTCCGTATTTTGGACACCCTCATATAGCACGACATAGCGGACGATCACAATGGCGACAGCAAAACCGCGCGCCGCTCGCGCGGCCGCGCCAGGGGCGCGGCGCATCGTGTTCACCGGCGTCATGGCCGTGCCCGACGACTACGGCCGGCTCCGCATCATCCTCCTCGAGCGCTTCGCCGACGGCGCACCCGACAGCTCGTGGGCGATGCTGGCCCGCGAGCTCCCGAAGGTGGGCCCGGACTACAGCGTCCCTTACGAGATCCAGCCGGCCGACGACGAGACCCGGGGGATAGTGAGGGTGACCGTCCCGGCCCGGCACCGCAAGCACTGGGGGCCGGTAGCCGAGAGCCTGCGCGGGAGGGAGGTCCGCGTCGAGGCGACGGTGCGCCCGTTTCGGTTTGCGAAGCCGCAAGAGGGCGGCGGCGAGGCCGAGTACGCAGCGGGCGTGGCGCTCGACCTGGCGATGCTCGAGGCGCGGGCGCCCGCTCATGATATTTGAACGCGGGCGCCGGGTCCTATACCCGCCCCGCGACCCCCCGATGGACCCCTACGACCTAAGCCTCGCCCCGCAGGCGTTCGGTCTCAACAACACCGGCGTGATCTGCTACCTCAACAGCTTCCTGCAGATGCTCGCGGGCTGCACCTCGCTCGTGCGGGCCGTCCTCCAGAACGCGGACTACGTCTCCCAGACGCGCACGGGAGTGCGATGCTCGCATACTTTCGCGCATTCTCGGCCATAGACGAGGCGGGCCACGTCGTGGCGAGAGCCCAGCCAGCCCAGGACATCTCGCTGCTCTCGTCGAGCGTGCTTTCGGCCCTCACAGACGACCTCCGCGCGCGGCGGCCCTGGGTCCACTTCGGCGGCGGCCAGGAGAGCGCCTCGGAGGCGCTGGTCCACATCCTCGACATGATGGAGCCGCCGCGCCTCAGCGCGGAGGAGGAGGCCGCCTTGATCTCCAACAAGTCGCCCGCCGATGCCCCGCCGGGCCGGCCGGTGGAAATCCACGTGGCCTCCGCCGAGAGCCCTATCACGCGGCTCTTCCTCCACCGCTTCCGCTGCGAGCTGCACTGCCGCAAGTGCCGCAAGGTGGTCTCGAAGGAGACGGACTACGCCGTCGTCTTCAACCTCTTCCACTTCGACACCCCCCGGGTCCAGCCCGCGACGGTGGCCGACTTCTCGAAGGCGGTGCGGCTCCAGGTGTCGGAGACGAACGACTACACGTGCCCGACCTGCAACGAGAAGACGAAGGCCTTCCGCGTCTACAACCTGACGATGGTGCCGGAGATCATCGTATGCTCGTTCAACCTGTATGTCGGCTACGGCGGGGTGCGCCGCGCGCGCTACTTCCCCGAGCGCGTCGAGTTCCTGGCGGTCGACGGCGGCAAGCTCGTATTCCGCCTGGTGGGGCAGGTCGAGCACGCCGGTTCCCTCTCGGGCGGCCACTACTGGGCCCGCGGCCTCCGCGCGGGCGAGCGGATCCACCTCCTCAACGACACGGGAGTCTCGCCGACCTCCTTCGCCCCGACGCCAAACACCTACATGCTGGCCTTCCACTACGTGGGGCACGAGCCCGCGCCCACGCAGTAGTAAAAAGGCAGCGGCGTGCTCACTTGGCATTCGGGGCCGGCCCCGCTTTTTCGGGCGCCGCAGGGCCATTATCGCCGCCGGGGCCGGCGTCGCCGTCGGGGCCGGCGTCGCCGTCGGGGCCGGCGTCGCCGTCGGGGCCGGCGTCCCCGTCGGCCGAGGCGTCGCCGTCGGGGCCGGCGTCGCCGTCGGGGCCGGCGTCCCCGTCGGCCGAGGCGTCATCGAGGTCCTCGACGGCGTCATCCTCCACGGGGTCGAAGTCTTCGTCGGGCGGCTCGTCGATGTCGGGGTCGAGGTCCTCGATGGCGTCATCCTCCACGGGGTCGAAGTCTTCGTCGGGCGGCTCGTCGATGTCGGGGTCGACGTCCTCGACGCTGTATTCGGGTTCGTCCCAGAGACCCCCTTCGCGCCCGCCATCGCGGAGGGCGGCGGCAAGATCCGATACCGCGGGGAGGTGGGCCGGGGCGCCGAGCCCGCGCGATGCGGCGAATGCGGCATCACGGTCGTGGATTGCCTGGGCGAGGCGGCGGTCGCTCTCGGTGGTGGCAGCGCCGTGCAGGCCGCGCATCTCCGTCGCGGCGACGTCGAGGACACCCTCATCGCCCTGGACGAGGGCGCGGGCGTACTCCGCGACCTCATCGGAGACGAACTTGATGCAGCCGCGGATCACGGGGGCGAGCTCCGTCAGGTGGAGTATCGGGTCCTCGCTGTCGACGCCCTTGCGGTTCGGGATATCGCGGGCGAGCTCGAAGAGGCGTGTGAGGACGACGAGCATGCGGGCGAGGACGATGCCGCGGACGGGGTGCGGGGCGTTGACGTAGCGGTCTCCGAAGACGCGGGCGGCCTCGCAAAGCTCGCCGGACATCTCGGCGATAGCGGGCTGCGAGCCGGCGGTCAGCGCGGCGGCGTCGAGGCCCAGGTCCTGCAGGGCGCGGAACTGGCGGCGGTACTCGGCGTCGCGCTTGGCGGGGGCGGGGTCCATTTCGGCCGGCGGCGGGGGTGGTATGGGGCCGGGCGGGCCCCTTCAAATGCCGGGCGGGCCGGGCGGGCCGGGCGGGCCGGGCGGGCCGGGCGGGCCGGGCGGGCCGGGCGGGCCGGGCGGGCCGGGCGGGCCCCGCCCCAAAAGAGGGGATAGGCTCGCGCTGGCCGTCCGACCTTAGCCCCGGAAGTTGAACTTCTTGTTCTTCGCGAGGTCGTAGGTGTCGATCTCGGTGAGCTGGAGGGGGTTGTACTGGACAACGGCCTGAGGACGGCGGAGGCCCTGGAAGTCGATGTAGTTCTCCATGTCGAGGTCGTCGACCTTCATGGCGGTGCCCGACCAGGGCTTCATCTCCTCGACCCAGCGGCGGTGGTTGTCCCTCGTGCGGGGGTCGACGACGAGGTCGGTGATGAAGGAGTCGTAGTCGAGGGCGGGCGAGGGGGTGTGGTACTGCATCGTGTCGGAGGTGGGGTCCTGGGCGAGCTCTGTGTTGAAGCTGCCAGAGTTGTCGGTCTCGGTCGCGGCGAACCACTGCTCGCGCTCGGCCTCGGCGATCTGCTCGGGCCGCAGGCGGGCGCCCGCGCGGTGGTAGGCGTCAAGGCCGCGGGGGTGGCGGAAGAAGGGGGGCTGGTTGTGCCCGTCGTTGCGGTAGCCGCGGATGACGTCCAGCTGCTTGTTGAGCACGGTGTAGGGGTTGTAAGTCCCGCCCGGGAACTTCTGGTGGACGGAGGCGCCGCCGGCGGTGAAGCCGTCGCAGTCGCCCTGCTTCTTCTTGCCGCCCCCGAACTGGAAGGCGACGATGATCACCAGGACGACGAGGAGCGCGACCAGGACTGCGTCGTTGGACTTCATGGTTCCTCTGGAGCTGCTAGGTCTCGAGCGGAGCGGGTATACAAGGCACGTACCTTTGTCGCTGACGAAAACTCGGGGCCGGCCCGGGGCGGGCGCGAAAAGGCGGCGCCGCCCGGCGGGGGCGGAGGGCGGGCCGGCTAGAGGCCGGCGACGACCTCGCCGGAGGTCCGCAACTTCGCTGCGGCGTCGGCGATGAGCCGGTCGCGCCCGGCCCGCGGCGGCGGGGCGGCGGCGCCGAGGCGGCGGTCCCTCAGCCGGGCGAGGTGGGCCGCGAACTGGGCGTTGCGGCGGCGCGTCGCCTGGATGCCGACGGCGTTGAACCACGCGCGGCGGAGCTCGAGGAGGGTCTGCGCGTCGGCGTCGGTGACGCCCAGCAGGAAGGCGCCCGCGTCGGGCGCGGCCGCGTCCTCGGCGGGCCGGGCCTCGGGCGCGCCGATCTCGGGGTGGGCGGCGTGCTCCTCGAGGCGGAGGTGGTGCACGAGGCGCGAGAGGTCGGCCTCGTAGCGGGTCGCGACGTCGCTGACGGCGGGGACGAGCGCCGCCATCTCGGCCCGGGCCGCGGCCTCCATGCGGTCGAGGCAGCTCGCGAAGTAGGCCTCCGCGGCGGGCCTGTTCGCCGGCCGGCGGCGGGCGGCGGGGGCCGCCGCGGCGAAGAGCTTCGTCGCCGGCGCCTTTTTCGCCGGGCCCGCGGCGGGCGTGCCCCTCGCGGCGGGCGTGCCCCTCGCGGCGGGCGTGCCCCTCGCGGCGGGCGTGCCCCTCGCGGCGGGCGTGCCCCTCGCGGCGGGCGTGCCCCTCGCGGCGGGCGTGCC
>Ga0154020_10001674_pt1 | contig 27253 bp, 25 predicted proteins | sample Klosneuvirus_201_FD_109709 | JGI IMG/M metagenome (GOLD analysis project Ga0154020, IMG submission 109709) | Active sludge microbial communities from wastewater, Klosterneuburg, Austria - Klosneuvirus_20160825_MG | ecosystem: Engineered > WWTP > Aerobic digester > Activated sludge | place...
TATTCAATATTATAATCGATCAGAATATCTAATTTTGCTAAAATTATCAATTTTGAAACCTAAAAAGACCATTTCGGAAAGACTAACCACCAAGTACCAGTTGGTTATACGCAATGAAGAAAACCTGGCTGAAAAATCAACCATAGGATTTACGTATGCCAAAGTGATGGTTATTACCGCTTCCTTGTTTCTTATCCTGTTTGCTTTTAGTTTGTTTCTCTCAAAAACGTTGCTTGCCAAATGGTTTGATCCAAAGCACGCCCAAATGGAAGCAAACAAAAAATTATATGAGCTTGCATTAAAGGTTGATTCCCTTGCCGTGGAAGTAAGCCGCAAGGATTTATTTATACATAATTTTCAACGTGTTTTAAGTGGTGATACTGCAAGTGGTTTTACCGATCCGGCTGAAGTTTTAAGCGCGGAGAATCAACCCATAAAAGCCGTAGGTAATATGAAGTTAGCGGCTGCGGATTCTCAATTCAGAAAAGATTTTGAAAAATCTGAATTTTCGTTGGTTATGTTAACGAGTGGCAAGTATCGCGAACTTCAGGAGATCTTTTTTTTCACGCCTATTACGGGTTTTGTATCCGATCATTACGATATAAAAAAAGGACACTATGGCGTAGATATAGTTGCCAAAACCAATGAACCCGTAAAGTGTGTTGCAGATGGTACGGTGGTGATGGCCTCGTGGACACAAGACTCGGGTCACGTTATTGCCATTCAACATCGCAACAATCTGGTATCGGTATATAAGCACAATGCCGGATTGTTAAAAAAAGTTGGTAGTTTTGTGAATGCCGGTGATATTATCTCTATAGTTGGCAACAGTGGAGAGATGACCGATGGCCCCCATTTGCATTTTGAAATGTGGTACAATGGCAACTCACTGAATCCGGAAGAATTTGTAACGTTTTAACCCGAAAGCCATGTTAACATCAAAAGAACAGAAAAGAGCCGCAGACGAGATTAGTAATTCCAGTAACGTTATTGGGAAGGGAACTGTATTAGAAGGAAATATTGAGACTTTTGGTAATATTCGTATTGAAGGAAAAGTAATAGGAAGCATAAAATCTAAATCAAAAATTGCCCTCGGTCATTCAAGCCATGTAGAGGGAAACATTATTGCTCAAAATGCAGATATCGAAGGGGAGGTTAAGGGCAAATTAGAGGTTTCGGAGTTGTTGATTTTAAAAGCTACAGCTAAAATCCATGGCGATATCATTACGGGTAAACTAGTTGTTGAGCCCGGAGCTGCCTTCAACGGAAGTTGCAAAATGGGTGCTGTCATTAAGGAAATAAAGATTGGTGAATCGAATGGTATGCATGCTCTTCGTCCCGAAGAAGCCCGCTCCAATTAACATGGGTTACCGGTGACCAGTAACGGGTAACCAAGTTTCCATGAAAAAGCAAAATTCCTTTCTCAGGTATGGTGGCTTGGGCATTCAGATGCTTGCTACCCTTGGGGTGGGAGCCTGGCTTGGACTGAAGTTAGATCATTACCTGAACCTTAAATTCCCGGTCTTCCTGATCACATTTGTCTTTTTGCTTTTTGGCGGAATCATGTATCAGCTTTACAGAACTTTAAATAAAGAATAATCTTGCTACGCTTTCTAGCGAGTCTTACTGCCTTGGCTGTATTGTTTCTTCTAACCCTGTGGTTAGGATCGATTCAGGCCTGGTGGACGCTACCATTCTTTTGGAAGGAAATCATTATCTTCATATTCCTTACAACAACCTTCATTGTGTATAAGTTGGGTCAGATTAAGCGAGATCAACCTGCTGTTTTTGTTCAGTTCTACCTGCTTTCAATAGTTATCAAGATGCTGGCAAGCCTCACCTTTATTTTTTTTATTGCTTGGAAGGCTCCAAAGGAGGTCACCGGCCATGCGGCTTTGTTTATTACTGGCTACCTACTTTTTACTGCGCTTGAGGTTATCTTTTTGATGCGCCAGCGAGTTTAAGGTTTGGGATTTAAGTATAGTCGGGCTACCCAAAATTAGGGCAAAACATTTTTTTCAGATTGGATAATTGATACTTTTGCAGTCCAATTAAAAGCCTTTGTTTCAGTTGTGATGAATAAGCCGTTTTTTGTCTCAAGAACATCATTTTTAGCCCTTTTCCTAATCATTTTAACAGGTGTTTTCACGCCTGTTTTCGGATCGGATGAAGCAGGTCAGAAAGAGTCAGAGCCTGTCAATATCAGCGAGGTCATTTTACATCACGTTATGGACGATCATCAATGGCACTTTGCCGACTGGTTGGTTCTGCCGCTTCCCATCATTGTATATACAGAAGAAAAGGGGTTGGATATTTTTATGTCCAGCAAGTTTTATGATCATCATAAAGAAGTAGAATACAACGGTTATAAATTAGAACACAACCATATTACCCTTGTCGAGTCAGGTAAGGCAGTATTTGATCTTTCGATCACTAAGAATGTTTTGATGCTGCTAATCACCTCAGGGCTATTATTATTTGTTTTTGGCTCAGCGGCCAAAAGCGCTAAGGCCAACAAAGGGAAAGCGCCTAAAGGTATGCAATCATTCTTCGAGCCAATCATTCTTTTTGTAAGGGATGAAATTGTTAAGCCAAACATTAACAGTCATCATGTTGATCGCTTTTTGCCCTATATGCTCACGCTATTCTTCTTCATTTTGTTTGGTAACTTATTAGGGCTCCTGCCGGGTGCGGGTAACCTTACTGGGAATATCGCGGTAACGATGACTTTAGCCGTTCTTACATTTCTGATCACAAACTTTAATGGTAAAAAAGCATATTGGGGTCATATTTTCTGGACGCCCGGAGTGCCGCTACCTTTGCGGATTGTAATTCTGCCAGTTGAAATTATAGGCATGTTCACCAAGCCATTTTCATTGATGATTCGATTGTTTGTAGCGATTACAGCAGGCCATATTGTATTGCTTGCCTTGATTTGCCTCACGTTTATTTTCGGAAGTCTAATCGTAGGGTTTGGCTCCTCCATCATTGTCTTGTTTATTAATCTTATAGAATTATTAGTAGCTGGAATTCAGGCTTACGTGTTCACGATGTTTTCATCGATGTACATTGGTATGGCTGTAGAAGAAGGACATGATCATTAAAAAGATATTGAAGAAATCCGTTCTGAATTTCAGCGCGGTGTTGTTTAACTTAAATAAATAAAACTATGTTGTTCGCACTTTTATTAGACATTAGCTATGCAATCATGGGCGCGGGTATTGGTGCTGGTCTGGCTGCAATTGGCGCTGGAATTGGTATCGGCCGCATTGGTGGTTCTGCTATGGAAGGTATGGCTCGCCAGCCAGAAGCTTCAGGCAAAATCCAAAATGCAATGCTTGTTATTGCAGCACTTATCGAGGTGGCAGCTTTGTTTGCACTCGTTATCTGCTTGTTGATTTCATTCAAAAGCTAAGATTAAAAAAGAGCCAGCCTGAGCAATGGGCTTGGGCGGTTCTTTTTTTGATTAAGTGAACACAAGAAAGGTTAAAAAAAAAACTTATGGACTTGCTAACCCCCGGCTCCGGCCTCATAATTTGGCAGCTTTTTATTTTTGTATTGTTGGTACTCTTGCTCGGCAAGTTAGCCTGGAAACCAATTCTTGCTTCCCTGAAAGAAAGAGAAGAATCAATTCAACAAGCGTTGGATTCGGCTGAGAGTGCCAAAAAGGAAATGGCCAGCTTGAAAGCAGACAATGAAATACTTTTGCGTGAGACCCGTGAAGAGCGCGATAAAATCTTACGCGATGCGCGCACTGCCGCTAACCGCATTCATGATGAGGCGCAAGTGGATGCCAAGAAAAATGCAGACCGCATGATTGAAGACGCTAAGTCTATTATCCAAACAGAAAGGAACGCTGCCCTTCGTGATGTGAAAGAGCAAGTGGCCATGTTCTCCATTGAGATTGCGGAGAAGCTGATTAAGAAAAACCTTTCGGACGACAAGACGCAAAAGGAGTTGGCCAATACATTTATCAAAGATTTAAAACTGAATTAACGCATGGCCGATGTAAGGGTAGCTTCCCGGTATGTCAAATCGCTGCTCGGCTTAGCGGTAGAGCGAGGTTTGCTTGAGCAGGTGCACGAGGATATGCAAGTGCTGGAAAGAGTTTTTGCAAATAGTCGCGATCTGGTAAACATGCTCCGCAGTCCTATCATACGTCACGAAAAGAAAAGAGCGATTCTTGAGAAAGTATTTAAGGGCAATATAAACAGCCTGTCCTTTGACATTATTGATATTCTAACCCGAAAAAATCGCGAACGCCTATTACCTGCTATTGCGACAGAGTTTCATGTGGCTTATAACGAGTATATGGGTATTGGCAAGGCCACCATTACAACCACAGTACCGATGGATGCTACTTTGAAAGCAGAAATCGAAGCTATCGTTAAGCAACTAAGTCACAGAACCGAAATTGAGTTAGAAGAGAAAGTTGATAAAAATTTAATTGGCGGCTTTGTGCTAAATGTAGAAGATAAACGGATTGACGCCTCCATTAAAAGCAAGTTGAAAAACCTGAAATTGAAGTTTTCTCACAATCCGTACTTGAAAGAATTTTAAGACAAAGAAAATACACACTCATAACATAACCGTTTATGGCAGAAATCAGACCCGAAGAAGTATCAGCAATATTGAGAGAGCAACTATCTCAATCACGTACCGATGCTCAATTAGAAGAAGTAGGCACTGTGCTAACCATTGGTGATGGGGTTGCGCGTGTTTATGGACTTACCAAAGCGCAGGCGGGTGAGCTTATTGAATTTGAAAATGGACTTAAAGCACTTGTTCTAAACCTCGAAGAGGACAACGTTGGAGCCGTATTGTTGGGTGATGGACAAGGCATTAAAGAAGGCGCCACGGTTAAGCGTACCGGCCTTATTGCTTCTGTTAAAGTAGGCGAAGGTTTATTAGGTCGCGTAGTTGATACGTTGGCTCAACCAATCGATGGCAAAGGACCTGTAGAAGGTCAGCTTTATGAAATGCCATTAGAGCGCAAAGCGCCAGGTGTAATTTTCCGTCAGCCGGTAAATGAACCATTACAAACAGGTATCAAGGCAATTGATGCGATGATCCCAATCGGTCGTGGACAGCGCGAGTTAATCATTGGAGATCGTCAAACGGGTAAGACAGCCGTTGCGATTGATGCCATCATCAACCAAAAAGAATTTTACGAAAAAGGCGAGCCGGTATATTGTATTTACGTTGCTATTGGCCAAAAGGCCTCTACGGTTGCTAACGTAGCCGCTACGCTCGAGAAAGCAGGCGCCTCGAAATACACGGTAATTGTTTGCGCATCGGCATCAGACCCTGCGCCTATGCAATTCTTTGCACCGTTTACCGGAGCAGCTATTGGTGAGTTCTTCAGAGATACCGGCCGGCCGGCATTAGTTATTTATGATGATTTGTCGAAACAGGCCGTTGCTTATCGCGAAGTGTCTTTGCTTCTAAGAAGACCTCCAGGTCGCGAGGCATATCCTGGCGATGTATTTTATTTGCACTCGCGTCTACTTGAAAGAGCTGCGAAGATTATTAACAACGATGGCATTGCAAGTAATATGAATGACTTGCCACCGTCATTAAAAGGGATTGTTAAAGGTGGAGGTTCGTTAACTGCACTTCCGATTATTGAAACTCAGGCGAATGACGTTTCAGCTTACATTCCGACAAACGTAATCTCAATCACCGATGGTCAGATATTTTTGGAAACGAACTTGTTCAACTCGGGTATTCGCCCAGCGATCAACGTAGGTATTTCGGTATCGCGTGTGGGTGGTAATGCTCAGATTAAATCGATGAAGAAAGTGGCGGGAACCCTAAAGCTTGATCAGGCTCAGTTCCGTGAGTTGGAAGCATTTTCAAAATTTGGTTCTGATTTGGATGCGGTAACAAAACTGACGATAGAACGTGGTCGTAGAAACACAGAAGTATTGAAGCAGCCACAATATGCACCAGTGCCAGTAGAAGATCAGGTGGCCATGATTCTTACTTCAACGAAAGGATATATCGATCGGGTTCCTGTTGAAAAGGTAAAAGATTTCGAAAAGGAATTCATTGGCCTGATGCGTGCGCAGCATAAGCAAGTTATGGATAATTTCAGGGCAGGTAAGTTTGAAGATGCGGATGTGGCCTTAGTTAAGAAGGTGGCTACTGAAATGGCGTCTAAGTATTGATTTAGAAATTTGAAAATTGGCCGATTTGAAATGAGTTCAGTCAGACTACACTTTCAAATCCTCAAATTGGCTAATTAACTAATTAAGTATGGCAAGTTTAAAAGAAGTTAAAAGTCGGATTACCTCGGTAATCTCAACGCAGCAGATCACCAAAGCCATGAAGATGGTGGCCGCTGCCAAGTTGAGAAAATCGCAAGAACGTATTACCCAGATGCGTCCATTCGCCCATAAGCTTAACCAACTTTTTCAAAACCTATCCGCTGCGGGGCAAGGCGAACAGGCCTGGTATAATGCTACACGCACTGAAGAGAAAATATTAATTGTGGCCGTAAGTTCTGATCGTGGACTTTGCGGTTCTTTCAACAGCAGCGTACTTAAAGCGGTTATCCGTCAAATTACGGAGAAGTATGCTCCTCAAGCAGCCAAAGGTAACGTAACTATTTTGCCCTTAGGAAAGAAGGCGTTTGAATTTTTTGGCAAGCGCAACAACAAAATGGTTGCTGATTATTACAATGTGTTTCAGGGGTTATCTTACGCCAGTATTTCCGTTATTGGCGAATACCTGATGAATTCATTTAAGCGAGGCGAATACGATAAAATTGAAATCGTTTATAACGAGTTTAAGAATGTTGCTACACAGATTCTGCGGATTGAGCAGTTTTTGCCCGTACAAATACCTGAGAAAAAACAAAATGCTGTAGAGACAGATTACATCTATTTGCCTGATCAAAGTGAGATTGTAACGGGCCTGGTTCCAAAAGCACTAAAGATTCAATTGTTTAAATCAGTATTGGATTCTAATGCCGCAGAGAATGGCGCGCGCATGACCGCTATGGACAAGGCAACTGAAAATGCTGGAGATCTCTTGAAAGATTTAAAACTGACCTACAACCGCACTCGGCAGGCGGCTATTACAAAAGAAATATTGGAGATCGTTGCAGGAGCAGAAGCGCTAAAAGCTTCTTGATGATTTAATAAAATAATTCAAAGCTCCCCCACCAGGAGCTTTTTTCATTTATGAAGGGAGTGGATCGCTTATATAAAGTATTTAATCTGCTTAACCTGGATGTAGTAGTAGGTGCGGTTATCTCTGCACTCTACTTTGCAAAGCTACTTGCTGCAAAGGTTAATGTGTTTGGCATACTTGCACTGGGGCTTACCGTTTGGATAATCTATACAGCCGACAGATTATTGGATGTTAAGAAAATGAGCGCAACACCAACCTCCGAACGTCATAAGTTTCATCAAAAAAATTATAATATTCTTTTTTCCTTACTGGTTATTGTCACAATCCTTGTCGGGATATCCATACCGTTACTTAATGAACGTGTGATTATAGGTGGGCTGTCACTGGCCGTTATAATCGGGCTCTATTTATTTTTACAAAGGTATTTGCCCTTAAAGGAATTTTTTGTGGCAGGGCTTTATACTTTTGGCGTGCTTCTTCCATCATGGAGATTAAAAGTGGATTTGATTTCTGGAGATCATGTTCTTCTAATCGGGCAGTTCTTTAGTGTGGCACTGGTTAATCTATTACTCTTTTCCTGGTTTGAGTATGAAAACGATCTTCAGGACGGACATTCTTCCATAGCCATTCGATGGGGAAAAACACTTTGTGCAAAACTTATTATCATACTTGGCATTATAAGTCTTTGCCTTTCTGGTTGGATGATTATGTATAGCCCGTACATAATGGCAACGTCTATTTTCCTATTAATGATGGCAATTCTCATGTGGATGCTCTTTTTTCATTCATACTTTATAAAAAACGCCCGTTATCGTCTTTTAGGCGATGCGGTTTTTTTTCTCTCTTTAATTGGATTGTTTCTATGAGTGTGCGAGTAGCCCGGGGCTTTGACAGGTTGGCGCCATTTTATGATTCACTTGCCAGGTTGATTATTGGGAAAGGCATCAAACAATCGCAACTACACTTTTTAAATCACCTGCGCGACAAAACCAAATTACTGGTTTTAGGTGGCGGCACTGGCTGGATTCTTCCTAGTCTTTTTGAGATTAATCCTAAATTAGAAATTGACTATGTAGACATTTCGCCACGCATGATTGTTCAGGCAAGGAGAAAGGTGTTACCGAATAATAACATTCAATTTATTGTAGGAACGGAGAAGAACATCCCGCAATCGGATTACGATTGTGTAGTTACAAATTTCTATCTCGATCTTTTTGATAATGATAAACTTGATACGCTAATACCTCAAATCAGAGGAAGATTGCTGCCGGAGGCCTATTGGCTTGCAACGGACTTTGTCAGTATCTCTCGTTGGCACAAGATAATCCTCTGGCTAATGTATTATTTTTTCCATGTGACTACCGGCCTTAGAAATAGAAAGCTACCAAGTTGGCGCATAAAATTAACCAAGGCAGGAGGAACCTTGATTGATCAAAAAAATTTTAGTTATGACTTTATTCAAACAATAGTTTTTAAGTTTTGAATTAGAAGGGGTAAAATAGTGAGACACCTACTATATTGCTAACAACCAAAGTACTATGATAAAGTGGGGATTCTCAGGCATTTTGTTGACATGGGTAATTTCATGCAACCCATCAAATCCTAATTCTGAAATGGGGCCGCCTGTTTTACCCGATCGTGTTTTAAATGCTGCCTTTCTTATTGTAGATGGTGTTTATAATTCAGAACTAATGGCGCCACTCGATGTGTTGCATCACACCGTTTTTCATACAGAACATGGGATAAAAGTTTTCACCGTAGCGCTTGAAAGGGATACCATTACCTCTTTTGAAGGACTTCGTTTTTTACCCGATTATTCATTCGACTCAGACACTATTCCTCCAATCGATATTTTAATTGTTCCAAGTGCTGAGCATAGCATGACGTCAGATTTAGAGAATACAAAACTTATCGATTTTGTTCAACTAACCGGCCAGAAGGCGCTTTATGTCATGTCGTTGTGTGATGGTGCATTTATTTTGGCCAAAGCAGGTTTGTTGGAAACGCATCAATGCACAACATTTCCTGGCGATATCGAAAAATTTAAAACCACGTTTCCAACCTTAACGGTACTTAAAGATGTAAGCTTTGTCCACGACCGGAGTATGATTACTTCGGCCGGAGGTGCAAAATCCTACGATCCGGCCTTGTATTTGGTAGAGTTACTTTATGGCAAAGCAGTAGCGGCTAAGATAGGTAAAGGGTTAGTGATTGATTGGAACCTGGCCACAATTGAGCACACACGTCTTCCATAGACATTATACCATTAATAAAGGAAACTTACGCTTCTCTTACGTTTGCCCAGCTTATTTCCAAAATCTATTTAACTTGTCCTTTCGCTTAGAACTAAATGAGTATTCCCAAGAGATTTCAGACTCTTAGTATGCAACAAATCATTGATAACCTACCGGTGGTTGTCTTTGAATTTACGGTTAACCCGGATGGGTCGAGAGATTTTACCTACTTCAGTTCGTCATGCGAAAAAATATTGGGTGTACCTGGGGATATGCTTTTGAGTGGATCGTATCCCATGAAAGAATTTATTCATCGGGAAGATTGGGATCAGTTTGAGGTTTTGGTTGGGAAGGCAATTAAAGAGGTTGCGCCTTTTAAATGGGAAGGCCGAATTTTCAATGTACATGCTGAGGTTAAATGGATAGAGGCCTCCTGTGAACCTGTTAAATTATCGGACGGTAGGATAGCGTGGAGTGGCATAATCAATAACATCCGCGAACGCAAAGAGCTTGAACAAAGAAGCCGCGAGGCGGATATCCGTAATCTTAAAACCGAAACACTTTTTTCTGAACTTTTTAATAGTTCGCCTCTTGCCATTGTAATGCTTGACGGTGCTGGCAATGTGGAGCGAGTAAACCATGGATTTGAGTTGTTATTTGGTTACACCATTACGGAACTTCGAGGCAAGAGCCTAAACCAATTTATAGTACCACAAGAGTTAGAGGCTGAGGGAAATGATCTAAATTCCTTGATTTCTTCAGAACAAATTGTACGCATTGAAACAATACGCTTGCGCAGAGATGATGAACAGATACCGGTTATTATCTATGGTGTGCCGGTTCACTTGGAAAATCAGGCTATTGGAATATTTGGCGTGTATGTTGATATTTCCAATCAGAAAAATATTGAAGAGGAGCTCAAAATTAGAAACTCTGAACTGGACAACTTTGTGTATAAAGTTTCACATGATTTGCGCGCTCCGTTATCATCCGTATTGGGCTTGGTTAACCTCGCCCAAATGCCGGGGAATAATGACGACCCGGCAGCCTATCTAAAGATTATTGGTGAAAAGGTGGGGCAACTCGACCACTTCATTAGTGATGTACTCAGCCATTCCAAGAATCTGAAACTAGATGTAAAAACAGGAGCTATCGATTTTCAATCCATCATTGATAAAACCTTTAAGGATTTAAGCTACATGCGTGGTGCCGATAAATTTGAACGAGAAATTTCTATTCAAGGATCTGAATTTTCAAGTGATCCATGGCGCATCGGAGAGATTTTCAGAAATCTGATTTCAAACGCGATCAAGTACAGGAAGATAGAGGGTGAACATTGTCAGGTTTCAATCACGATTGAGATTACCGCAGAACAAGCTAGTATTGTATTTACCGATAATGGCATTGGTATTGGTGAAGAAAGCCTGAGTAAAATATTTGAGATGTTCTATCGGGCCAGCGAGCAATCGGAAGGTTCCGGTCTGGGACTTTATATTGTAAAAAATGCTGTCGAAAAACTGGATGGGCAATTGAATGTTAGCAGCAAACTGGAAGAAGGGACTACCTTTGAAATAGTCCTTCCGAATAAACATGTTAATTCCTCGGTGCATGCGGGTTAAAGAAGTAGTTACTACTGAGGATAAAAAGGAGTTTTTGTTATTTCCGGTTCGGTTATACAGCAAAACCAAAAATTGGATTCGCCCGCTAGATGCTGATGTAGAGGGCGTGTTTAACCAAGAGACGAATAGGACCTTTCAACATGGCGAGTGTATCCGATGGATATTGATTAGTGAGGCCGGTGAAACCATAGGTCGTGTAGCCGCATTTATAAATCAAAAAACAGTAAGCAAAGGAAACGATCAGCCAACCGGTGGAATTGGTTTTTTTGAATGCATGGAGGATGAACATGCAGCCAGAATGTTATTTGACCAAGCCAAACAATGGTTAATGGCGCATGGTATGGAGGCAATGGACGGGCCTATCAATTTTGGAAACCGCGATCGGTGGTGGGGCTTGTTATTAGAAGGATTTGATCGTGAACCCAACTACCAGTGCAATTATAATTTTCCTTACTATCAAAAGTTTTTTGAAGACTATGGATTTCAGGTTTACTTTTATCAATTGACGTTTGGCCGACCCATCCAAGGGCCCCTTGATCAACGACTCTATGATAAAGCTGCTATTGTTGAAAAGGACCCCGATTATTCCTTTGGATATATAAAGAAGAAAGACTGGGGGACTCTACCACAGAAAATAAGGACAGTTTATAATCAAGCCTGGGCAAAGCGTGGAGAAATACCGGAATTAACCGAAAGCCAGGCCCGGCATTTAGTGAAGCAAATGAAGCCCATTATGGATGAAAAACTTCTTTGGTTTGGATACTACAAAGGCGAACCCATAGCTTTTTTTCTTTCCTTGCCTGAAGTGAATCAGATTTTTAAGTATGTTAACGGAAAAATGAATTGGCTTGGCAAGTTAAAGTTTGTGTGGCATACACTTTTAAAAACGAATACGAAGGCCTTTGGTATCCTGTTTGGTTTGGTTCCGGAACATCAAGGGAAAGGTGTGGATGGCGCCATTATCGAAAACTTCAGAAAGTATGCCCAGGGTGGCGGGGTTGCTTACATCGATTATGAAATGAACTGGATTGGAGATTTTAATCCAAAAATGATTCGGGTGGTGGAACAAATTAATGCACCTGTCGTAAAGCGACACGCAACATATCGTAAATTGTTTGACGAGACCAAGCCATTCAAACGAATGCCTATTATTAACTAATTATGCAAGTAGAGGAGGAGGAATCCCATTCAGGATTTTTGATTCGTAACCTGTTAAAGGGACTTGCTTTCTTTTTCGTTATTGTTATTGCTTTCTATTTTCTGGAAGAATATATCCAGGATAATTTCCAGTCACACATTGGAGATATTCGGGCCAACCCGGGTATTCTTTACGGCATATATACACTTTCCGAAATTGTGTTTGGGCTTATACCCCCTGAACTTTTCATGATGATCTGGATACTCGATAAGATTGAGGTCTCAGGATTTATTATTAACCTTTCCATTTTAACAACCATTTCGTATGGAGCCGGAGTACTGGGATATTTTATTGGAAAGAATTTTTCTAAAACTCCTTTTTATCAAAATCGCATTCGCGAAAAGTATTTGAAGCAGTATGAAAAGAACCTAAAAAAATTTGGGGGCTATCTGGTTTTTGTTGGTGCGGTAACGCCAATCCCGTTTTCAGCTACGTGTATGCTGGCCGGCTCAGTGAACATGCGGTTTAAATATTTTCTGTTGATTTGTATTTCGCGCGTTTTGCGATTTGTGGTATATGGTTGGATGGTTTGGAGCTTCCCGAGTTGGTTTAATTAAGCGTGAGTTTATTTAAAGTTTGAAGTGTCGTGCTTTTCATCATAAAGTTAGGGCACGTAATTCATTTCTTCCGACTCCCCCTGCCAAGTTATGTTAGCCGTTCGTTGCTTTTATTTTTCTGCTTGTCCGTTATGCTTAGGATCAAAATCCACCATCCATTCAATACCGTATTTATCTCTAAAACAGCCAAAATATGAACCCCAGGGACTGTCACCAATAGGCCCTTCTATTTGTCCTTCTGCTGAAAGCCCATTAAATAATCTTTCTGCTTCTTCTTTACTTTCCGCACTTATTGAAATCTTACTTCTGTTCTCATTTTCGTTTGTTTTCCCCAAAATTTCCGGAACATCATTTGCCATCAGCATATTACATGTACCGATAGGCAAAGAAATATGCATAATTTTATTTTCTTCCTTTTCCGCAATCCTGAATTCAGGACTTGCAAGGTCTTTGAAACGAATAATCTTTGCAAACTCTCCGCCAAATACTGATTTATAAAAGGTAAATGCTTCTTCGGCATTTCCGTTGAAGTTGATGTGAGGATTGATACGTGCCATAATTTTATATTTTGGATTGTTAAATTGTTTGCGCTATTATTTGTTTTGACAAACTTTCCCGATAGCACTGCCTGCCGGCAGGGAGGTATTGGGATCATTTTTGCGATAAAGTTGTCAACAGATCTTCCAAGTAATTCAATGTCATAGTAAATCCTCCTTGAAAGCCCATTTCAATCTGCTTCTCCAGGCGTTCAAGAGATTCATTGTAAATGGCAATGCTAACTTTTGTTATACCATTTTGTTCTGTAAAATTCAGATCCCAATCCGAACCGGGTAATTCAGGGTTTTCATCTTTATCTGCAAAAGCATTCAACAGTTTGAAATTAGTTTTTGGAGTAATAGAAGTATATTTCTGAATGGACCAATGCTCTTGTCCTTCGGGGCTTACCATTGCATAAAATCTTTTCCCTCCAACTTCAAAATTCATAACTTTTGTTTTGGATATCCAAGGCTTTGGTGCCCACCATTGATCGAGGATTTCTTGTTTAGTAAATGCATCCCAAACCAAATTAAGTTCAGCACCAAATTCTCTTTTAATAAAGACGGTTTTTGTTGATTTGTCAACGATAAATTCAAATAGCAAATCGTCTTTCCCCGCCTTGCGGGATTTCTCTTCGTTCATCATTTTTTCTGTTTTTTAATGGTTGATAATACCTTGTCAAGTTGATTAAATCGGGCTTCCCAAATTTTTCTGAATTGTTCAATCCATTTGTCAATCTCTTTCATTTTTTGAATTTCAAGGGAGTAATAAATTTCCCTGCCTTGTTGCTCTTGTTTTACCAGTTCGCATTCTGTGAGTATGCGAAGGTGTTTAGAAATAGATTGTCGGGAAGTATTGAAGTTGTCGGCAATGGCGTTTGGTGTCATTGCTTGCAACGCAATTAAGGCGATAATGGCCCGTCTTTTCGGATCGGCTATTGCCTGAAAAATGTCTCTTCTCATTTGTCCTATTTTTTATTTACGCAACCAATCGGTTGCAAATATATGTGCAACTATTCGGTTTCGCAAATTTTATGAAGTGATTTTTTCTAGATTGGGAAAAGCTAGTCTAATCTATATCAGAGAAATCATTCATCAGCTGAACAAATTCTCGAAGGTCTGATGCTCGAGAATCGATCGTATTTTAAATAAAGATCAATCAGGCTTTAATATTATTTTTTCCTTCGCAGATTGCTCTACTTTTTCTTTGCTGAAGTAAACCGGAAAGTGTTGATCGCTTGCCCAAAGCTCAAAGAGATTTTTATAAAAGGGGCTTGCCGGATTTCCACTTTGGCCTGGCGAATTGATAAATAAAGTTTTATCCCAATCCGAAACATCGGCCACCATTTTAAAAGTAGCACCATGACTTTGATTATCGCTGTTGCTGGTAACACCCGGTGTCGAACCCGAACCTCCGCGTGGTATCGAACCTGTTTCTAAAATCTTTCGGATAGAATCATTTACGGCATTATTCAAGGGGTGCTTAATCACTACATGATGATAAGCAGTTTGTCCGTATTGCCACTTACTTAAATCGTCACCTAATTTTTTGTGTAACTGTGCTGTCGCTTCTTCGAGGCAACTCAGCAAAAATAAATCGCGGCCTTTAAGTTTTGGATCATTGGTTTCGATCCATTGAATGGCGCGTTTTGTAGAAACAGATTTAAGAACGGCTTGTGCTTTTTCCGGAACAAAGATTTTATGCGTGCGATCCAAAATCACTTTTTCCCAGGCGGCATACACCGCAGCTTCAACAGAATTTTTATCCATAATAAAATCCCAGCCTAAAAGCATCGATTTTATTTTTTCTGTTTCTTCTGTCTTCGTATTTATTCCTTTCAAGTACGGAACCAATGCGCGGGCGGGCAATGATAAATAATCAGCTTGTAATCGTCTCATCTCTTCTTGTGTATGCTTTTCCTTGGCCACAATCACTTCGCTAATCCGGTTCGCACGACTACTATCCGACCATTCCCAGCCCACTGCATTTCGATGGGGATAATCAGCCGCAACTAAATTCTCATTAGCAGTAACCCAATATCCTTTTTCAGGATTAAAAGTATTGGGCAAAGATTTGATAGGAAGAAAACCATCCCATTCATACCTGCCATCCCCGGGAACGGGGACAAGGCCACTCCAATTTTTTCGTATCGGTGCAATGCCCACTACTTGCCAACCGATGTTTCCTTTTTTGTCGGCCCAAATCATATTTTCTCCGGGTAGGTGACTGAAGGAACAAGCTTCACGAAACTCTTCCCACGTGGTGGCACCATTCATTCGAAGACTAGCCATATACGGTGCTCCACCAGGCTGTAGCCAAGCACATTGAATTGCATACGCTTTATTTCTTTTTGAATCTACGTAAGTAACCGGACCATGCCGCGTGTACTTATGTTCAATAAACACATCGGCAGATCCTTTGACATGAATGGTGTCGCGAATAATTTTCAAGTCCTCCCAGCCATTGTTGTATTTATATTGGTTTAGATTTTTTGGATTTAAATCATACACCATAATATCTTCGCCATCAATGCCAAATATGGTAAGTCCCCATGCGCCAAAGTCATTGTGCCCAATCGATACACCCGGAATAGTAGGTTCACCACCACCCACTACATTCCAGCCCGGAGCATTGAGATGGACCATGTACCGCAATGAAGGAATTGCTAAAGCGCGATGTGGATCGTTCGCCAAAATAGGAAATCCACTTTCAGTTTTTGCTCCAGTCACTATCCAATTATTGCTACCGATGGAAGTTTGTTCGCGCGAAGTCATTTCTTCATAGGCGAGGTCATCCTCGTGCACGGATCGCTTAAACTTTTGTTGATCTGTAGTTGAGTAGACAAGTATGTCTTCCGGTTGAAAAGCAATGGGTTTTCGAAACGCGTCATACAGTTCGGTGATCGGTTCAGCAAGTCCTGCAGGATCAATGGCAGGATCAAGAGTAATGATTGGGTCACCGGGTTCGAATACCCGAATCTTTTTTACTTCTTCGGCACCTACTTGTGCTACCGCCCGGCCAATAACAAGTTCGCTGGATAGATTGCCAAGTAACCCTTGATGGCGGGACACCACTAACTCAGGAGTCCATCTACCTGCTGTTATACCAAGTAATTGAAATTCTAAGGGTAGGAGTGTAGAATCTTTTTCTGTTTCGGCAACGTAGGCATTGATGCCTTCTGTAAACGCATTGATAATGGCAACCCCTTGTGGATGATAGTGATTGAGTTCTTTGTTTATATCGCCTCGGTACTTAAATAAACGAACCCCGATGTCGCGCTTTAATTCGCGTTCACCCAAAATTTCAGAAACAGTTCCGCTAGCTTGCCTGCGCCACATTTCAAACTGAAAGAGCCTGTCTTTGGCGGCACTATAGCCTTGCGCAAAAAAAAGGTCGTGTTCATTTTGTGCATAGATGTGATTGACCCCAAACTCATCGCGAATGATCTCAACCGGTTTTTCTAATCCGGGTACAGAGAGTTCGTTTTTTGGGCCTGATGATTGTGAGCAGCCAATAACAATTAGCAGCGCGAGGAGCGAAAGGTTTTTCATAGTATCCGGTTGGTAATTAAAACTACGCGATCGGATTAATAAATAAAATAAGAAGTGTGATGAGTGGAGTTATTCTGGCCACAGATTTTTTTATTCTCTTTAAGAGCACCTCTGTGAATCTGTGGCTATAATTTAAGAAGCGGCAATTTTGTCCACAGCCTCTATAAACCGATCCAAATCTTTGGTGGTTGTGTAAACATGGGGTGTAACGCGCACTGCATTTATATTTTCCCACTTAATGGAAACCGTGTGAATTCCATATCCGGAAAATAGTTTTGTTGCAATATCACCCACATCCATACCCTCGATACTAAACGTACCGAGGGCACAGGAATATTCAGGCTTAAGAGAGATGTGAAGTTTAACCCGTGGATTTTTAATGATGGCATCGCACCAGTAGCGTTTCAGATAATGCAAACGTTCTTGTTTTCTTTTCCCGCCAATGGCATTATGAAAATCAATTGCTTGACCGATGGCTTGCTCGGGCGCGAAAGATCGGGTGCCTAATGCCTCGAACTTGCGGATGTCTGGGCTAATCGGTTTATCATTGGGAAAGATGGGCCATGTTTTTTCAACGAGCGGCTTGCGTATATACATTAACCCTGTACCAAACGGTGCACACAACCACTTGTGTAAGCTAGTACCAAAGTAGTCGCAGTTCAAATCTGAAATTTTATAATCAAGATGCGCAAAGGAGTGCGCGGCATCAACAATGGTAATGATACCACGCTTGCGTGCTTCGGCACAAAGTTTTGCTGCAGGTAGTATTTGGCCTGTCCAGGTTATTAAATGAGTGATGTGCCAGATTTTTGTTTTGGATGTAGTAGCATCAATGTAGGCCTTCACCACTACGTCATCATTATCAACGGGCAGGCTCAGGTTGATCCAATTAATTTTTACTCCTTCCCGTTGCTCGCGTTGCTTCCACGCGTGAATCATATTGGGGTAATCCTGTTTGGTCATCACAATTTCATCGCCCCGCTTTAAGTCAATGCCCCAGGTAAAAGTGCCAAGTGATTCAGTGGTGTTTCTGTTGATGGCCAACTCTTCATTGCTTACACCGCCAAGATCAGCCAGTTTTCTTCTGAGTGGTTCGCGACCTTTATCTAAAATTTGCCACATGTAATAGGTTGGGGCTTCGTTGCTCAAGTGATAATAGCGATCCACGGCATCTTGCACCACTTTGGGTTGTGGGCTTACACCACCATTGTTCAGATTAACGATGTTAGGTGTAACGGTATACGATTGCGCCATGCGTGCCCACAAATCTTCATCGTTGGCAGCGTCTAGTGGCGATAGTTTATTGAGAGAGAACAAGGCATCTGAAATATCTTCCGCCAATGCCTGGCTGGCAAATGAGGTTAACGAAAGTGTACCGGCTGCACCTATTGATTTTTGAAAGAACGATCTGCGGGAGGTCATGGTGTATTGATTTAAGAAAAATGAATGTAGGAGTTTATGACCTTAATTCATACATACTTTATCTGTAGGGTATTAAGATGCAACTAATTCACATTATCCAGCAATCTCAATTTGGTTGCTTTCCAGGCTGTCGTAGCGACAACGGCTATCGTCATGCAACCCCCAAAAATTACAGAAGGCACTACGCCAATAAGTTTTGCAGCCACACCCGATTCCAGCATACCGATTTCGTTTGATGAGCCAATGAAAATACTATTGACAGCTGATACCCGGCCTTTCATATTTTCTGGTGTGAGTGTATGAATTAGTGTGCTGCGAACAATAACACTTACACAATCAAACATGCCGCTTAATACTAAAATGCCCATCGACAACCAAAAGTTAGTGGATAAACTGAAGCCTATCATGCATAATCCAAAACCAGCTACGCACCAAAGCAAAATTTTTCCAATTCCCTTTTTGATGGGATGATGCGTGATGTATACCGCCATGCTAAGTGCACCAATAGCGGGGGCTGATCGTAAAAATCCAAGACCAATTTCACCTACCTTAAGGATCTCGGAAGCGAAAATGGGAAGTAGGGCTACTGCTCCACCAAACAGCACCGCGAATAAATCTAAAGTAATAGCACCCAGTATTATTTGATTGTTAAATACGAATTTGATACCGGCTTTTATTTTTTCTGTGATGCCTTGCTCCCTACTGGCCGGTGGTAATGGTCGATTGGGTATGGTAAGATAACAGAACAGTGCCGAGACCACCAGCAGGGCATCGGCCGTATACGCCGCGGTAATTCCAAAAAAACCATAAATCAATCCACCAATCATGGGGCCGCCTACGGAGGCACTTTCCCAAATAGTACTGTTCCAGGTAATCGCGTTTTGATACAGCGACCTATCGACAAGCTGGGGCATGAGTGAAAAATTAGCAGGCGAAAGAAACCCGCGTGCTATGCCACTAACAAAAATCACCGCATAAATGGCCAAGGTTCCGTTTTGAATTAAGAAGGCTCCAAGGTTGGTGGTAAAATATAGCAGCGCGGCAGAACAGAATGCTAAAAGCGTTACACACCAAATTATTATTTTTTTGCGTTCAACAATATCGGCAATATGGCCTGCGTAAAGAGAAACGGTAATAGCAGGAATTGCTTCAGCCAATCCGATCAACCCCAACGATAAGGGATCTTTAGTCAATTCGTAAATCTGCCAACCAACTACCACTCCTTGAATTTGAATGGCTAGCGTGATAAAAAGTCGTGACAGAATAAATAATCGAAAATCTCGAATGCGGAGAGCTGCGTAAGGGTCGGGGGATAACATTTTTAGCTTATCAATATGAACATTGCGCCTTAGCGTCCTTGCGGTTAATGCCTAAACAATTTCTCAATCGCGTCAATGGCTTTTCGTTGGCGGCTTTCCCGATCGCCATAAATTTCAACAAAAGGTACTCCGCTATCTGCTACTTCCTTTTTATATAGTGTCCATAAATCTTCACGCTTGTCGGGATGTTCGCGCTGCGGATCCGTTTCCCACGGAATGTCGATATAACATAACAGATATAAATCGTACGTGCGCACACTTAGTCGATTTAGAATTTCTTCATCGCACTTTCCGAATTTATAATTGCTCCAGATCTTGATGGTGAGTAAATTGGTGTCACAGATCATCAAGCGGTTGGCATCCCGCAACCATTCGTCTTCCATGCGCAACTGACCATGGGCAATTTTTAAAAGATCATTTTCCTTATAAGGCCTGCCTAATTTATCCAGGTAAGCGCGGGCATATTCCTGAACCCAACAAGTTGAGTAGTGATTAGCCAGAAATCGTGAGAGTTCAGATTTACCTGTGCACTCTGGCCCGGTAATACAAATTTTTTTAATCTCAGCGAATTCTGCCTTAGAATCGAGCATAGGCTTACTTTTTTGCCAAATTAGCTATTTAAAAGGTATTTGGAAGGTGAAACACGCTATTGGGTTTCGCCAATCAAGATTGGATAATTATCTTTCGATTAAATCGTATTAAGTGAAACGCAGAAGAGCATTAAAGAAGATTGGTCTTGGTATCTCGGCAGGTTTGTGGATGCCAGGCGTTCTGTTGTCTTGCAAGAAGGACGACCCGGGCCCCGAAGTACCCTATGAGGATACCGTTGTAATAATTGGTGCGGGAGCTGCCGGTCTCTACGCGGCTGATATTTTACATGCCAAAGGCATTAATGTTATTATACTTGAGGCGGGCAATCAATTAGGAGGTCGGGTTCGCTCGTTACGAAATCAAACAGAAATATTAGTTCAAACTGCAGCCGATTTTCCAGTAGAGCTAGGAGCTGAAGTTGTGTATGGTACCGACTCGGCTATGGGTAAAATTGTAAGTAAGTATAACCTATCTCAAATAGATTTAACCACGCAAGCTGTTGAGCAATATATTTTAGATACTACTGCTAAGTCGAAAGAGGGGTGGGGTGCCGATCTGGATTTAAATGCGGTTTTGAATTTCGTTAACGGCTTGCCAACGTATTCGGGTGGCGATGTTTCCATGAAGCAGGCGGCAGGTGTAAGCACCCGGGCTGATGCATTGCTTAATTCAATGGCTGGAAATTTCTATGGTTCATCGAGCGATCGTGTTGGTGCTAAGGGCGTAAGTGGGGATCTTAAAATAAAAACTCACGACAATAAGCCATTTATAGTTAAAACGAATCCGTTGCAAGATTTGCTTTCTTCGCGGTTTAGTCAGATTGTGGACAAAGTGCAACTGAATGCAGTTGTTAAATCTATCAATTATTCGGGTGATATGATTGTTATCACGGATAAGGATGGAAATCAAATTGAGGCTGGCAAAGTTATCGTTACAACTTCTTTAGGCGTGTTGAAGAGTGGTGGCATAGCCTTTAGTCCTGCACTTCCCTCAACCAAGGTTGCTTCTATGAACAAGATTGGTATGGATTCTTCCCTACGAATAATCATAGATTTTAAGAAAAATTTTTGGGGCGATAATTCTGGATATATTTGGGGCGGCACCACTGGCCCCATGTACTTTAATGCTGGAGTGGCGCGCAGTGAATTTTACAGAACCCTTTCCATAACGATTTATGGTCCAAAGGCGCAAGAACTTTCAGCGCAAGGCGATGCGGTCATTGATACAATCCTGGCGGAATTAGATTCTATTTATGATAATCAAGCTTCCTTGTTCATACGCAAAGTGATTAACGATGATGGAACCGAAGGCGACCGGGTTTGGTTTAAAGCCGATTGGGGAAAAGATGAATTCTTTAAGGGAGGTGCTTCCTATCTAATGCCGGGCGCCACCCTGCAAGACCGTGAGAATTACGGAGCAGCCTTGAATGATAAAGTTTTCTTTGCGGGAGAAGGTACGGATACGCAAGGTGATGCGGGCACCTTAAATGGCGCACTTAATTCGGCTGAGCGTGCAACACAAGAGTTGATTGACGCTATTCTCTCAGCTTAGTTGCCCACAAAATTTAAATTACGGACACCGGCAGCCCAATATAAGGTAGCCTTCATTTTTTCATACTCGGCTTTTAACTTCAGCAGTTTAGATTGTGATTGAATAAGCTTATCCTGTTGAACGTTTATTTTAAATAAATCACTTTCGCCATTTTCAAGATTAAATATTTCGGCATTGAGTAGCTGTTGATAGTATACCGCCACAGCATTCTGTTGTTCTAAGATTTGATTCGTATTGACCAGCTGATTAAAGATCATATTTAACTGGTTGATTATTTCCCGTTCGGTTTGCGTGAGTTCATAGGTAGCACCTTTGATTTTTATTTTTGCCTGGGCCAGTTTAGCTCTTTCTTTACGGATTAAAATAGGCATGGCAAAGTCTAGTCCAAACTTGTAATCATTCAAAAAAGTGAAGGATTGAAAATCTCCGGTTGGGGTAATGGGTTGATTCAGAAAATTATAACTGAGGTCGAGTTTAGGCTTAATGTATTCTGCTGCCAATCGCCTATCAATCTCCAGTTGATCTAACTTAACATTTAACTTGGTGAGTTCGGGATGGTTTTGTTTCGCTTGTAAGGAAAGTTCTTCCAGGGTAGTAACAGAAAGTAATTCGCCATCGCTTTGCACGAGTACAGGGGCCACCGTATTGCTTAACTGCAAAGGTTGTTCCTCCGCATCCCACAAGTAATTCGAAATTTTAACTCCGCTATTCAGAAAATCAAGGTAAGCTTCTTGTCGCTCAACAAGCCGTTGCTGTAGCGTAATTTTTGCCTGGATGGTGTCAAGCGTAGAGGCTTCTCCAAATTCAGCGTTCAACTTTACTCTGCGAAATATTTCCTCTGCTATTAACGTGTTTTGATTAAGCAATCTGTAATTATAGTAGGCATAATACCATTGCCAATAATCTTTGGCTGCATCCAAAAGAATTTTATTAATCAGTTTAATTTGCTCGGCTTCTGCTAACTGAGTAAATAATTTTGCTTGCTGCACAGCCGCCCTACGATCATCTGTAAAAAGACCTCTTCCCAGGGGAAGCGATATTCCTGTAAAGAGTTGACGATTATTATCGGATGCTGGGAAAGTTTGCTCAGGATTTAGAAACACGCCTGTATTTTGCTCAATACCAATTTTTGGATCAATAGGAAACCAGGTAGGTATGGAAAAGGAGGCGATCCACTTACTGTAGTAATCTTTGTCATCAAACTCTTTCATGTTTAGCCGCGTCTCCAGTTTGGGATCGAAGGCTCCACGTGCAAAGCGAACCTCTTGTTGTGCCATGTCAGTCAACAATCTGTTTTGCTTAACCAGTGGATGGTACTCGAGCATAGAAGCGTATAAATTTTCGATACTAAAACCAGTGATGGTATCAGGAAGTATAAATAGAGAGTCAAGAGCACCTTGGCCTCTGGAACTGTTTACAGATAGAAATAATAAAAACAGACAGATCAGTTTTTTCAAGATTGCCATCATTTGGTGGGTTCAACGGGCGAATCGTTCTTTGATTCTTTTTCACTTTCCACAGGTGCTTGATACAGACTTGGAGGGAATCCGTTTAGTTGTCGCCACATTTCATACCAAACCGGAACATTATCTAACATGACCCAGCCTTGCGTGCCCGACCCGTTTCTGATTTGCTTAGGCCATTTCAAATCTTCCGTGTCGGGCTTTACTAAAATGCGAAACTCTCCAGGTCTTGAGTTTACGAAATCAATTACTTCTACAATTCCGCCAAAGGAACCCACCGAAACACTGGGCCAGCCACTGAACTGTAAGGCTGGAAATCCATCAAACTCAATTCGAACTTTTCTTCCCTTGCTGATGAGGGGAACATCCATAGCCTTTATAAACATTTCCACGGCAACATCATCTGATTGTGGCATGATGGTACAAACGGGCTCTCCCTCTTTAATGGTTTCTCCAATTCCTGCCTGTGTCGCTTTAACAACGTGCCCTTCTTGTGGAGCAAGAATAAAATACTGTTGACTTCGAATTTCCATATTAGCTAGTTCATTGCGCATCTTGGCAAGATCAGCTTCTGTGTCGAACTGTTCGGCAAGCGTATTGTTTAAATCTGATTCTGCTTTGCTAATCTTATCAAGATATTCCGCTTGCACCCGGTCAATCTCAATTTTGGCATTGATTAAGTCTGCTTCAGCACCCTGATATTTATATTCAATATCCTGATATTTAGTAAGAGGAATGTTGCCGGCCTCAAACAAACTTTTATTTCGTTCAAATTGGTTTTTGGCATTGTTAAAGCGCACTTGTTCCGCTTCTAATTTTGCTTTCGTCTGATTTACTTTTGTTTCCATACCTTGCTTAAGAGCTTTTATCTGTCTTCGAAGCGCTTGTGCTTTTAGATCTTTGGAGTTTAAGCTACTTTCCTTCGAAGAAATTACTTCACGCAAGCGCACTAAAAATTTTGGATCAAAATATTTTTCCTTCACCTCGCTTACAATGGCAATGGTATCCCCCTTTTGCACCAGCTGGCCTTCACTAACTTTCCATTGTTGAATTCGCCCAGCAATAATGGTCTCTATAGTTTGTGGCCGGTTAGCAGGCGCAAGTGCTGTTACTTTTCCGTTTCCTCGGATGTTTTGTTGCCAGGGAAGAAATAAAACAATCAGAAATAATATACCCATGCCTAAAAGCCAACGAGCCAGTATTTTGCCGGCCATAGGCGTATCGAGCGAACGCAACGAATACAACCTGTCTTGGGGCATCATTTTTTCAACAGACTTGGATGAAATTTTTAACATGTCTTAGCTGATCAAATCTTTTAGCACTTCCGTTTTTAATAATTCTTCCATAGTGCCGTTTGCCCGGATTAGTCCATCATCCAAAACGATAACGCGATCGCAAGCACTCATAATTAAGGGATCTTTGGACGAGATGATGACGGTTGATTGTCGGTTGCTTCCAGTAACTGCTTTTAAGAGTTCAACCTTATCTGATTTACTAAGTGTAATAAAGAAGTCGTTAAGGATTAGCAATTTAGGTTTTTTTGCCAGGCAACGAGCTAAGATAAGTTTGTGAATAACCGTTTTCGTTAAGCCTTTACCTCCACTGAGTATATGTGTATCAAGTCCATTTGGCAGGGAGTTAATAAAATCGCTTAATCCAACCTGGTTCAGTGCGTGTATAGCATCATGTGCCGTAGTGGTAGTTCTGCCAAGGGTAACATTTTCTAACAGCGAGCCGTCAAATAAATCTTCTTGCGAGATATTTTTAGCAACCTGATCACGCAGGTGCGTAAGATCCAGATCGCGCATAGAATAGTTATTCACGGTTACACTGCCTTCGTAGTCTGAATACAATCCGGCAATAATATTCATAAGCGTTGTTTTGCCTGAATTGCCAGCACCCGTAATACAGACTGTTTCACCGGATTGTATTTCAAGATCAATTCCTTTGAGCGCATAGTAACCTGAAAGATTATATTTATACTTCAAATCCTTCGTTCGAAGTTGGAAAGCGTGTAGTTGTGTGCTTGGAAAATCAAGACCACCAACTTTTTCAATAGGAAGATCGGTAACGTGAGCAATCTTATCCACAGCCGCAAGCAGGTCATAGACAACGTCCATGTACATTATAATTTTCTCAACGGCATTCAGAATTAAAATAATCACAATTTCTGAGGCTACGAATTGCCCCAGGGTGATTTGCCTGTCTACGACTAACAACGTTCCCATAATCAATAATCCACCTGTAATTAGTGCTTTAAAAATTACGATGAATGAAAACTGAGTTACTAAAACCCTAAAATGAATCTTCCTGTTCTTGAGGTAATTATTAAGATTATAGTCTGTTTTACGAATTGGCAAATCCGTGCTTCCGGCCAGCTTGAAAGATTGTAAAGCTCTGCCAAGTTCTTCCAACCACTGGGCTACTTTATATTTATATTTAGATTCCTGAATAGATGAGTTAAGTCCCCGCGGTCCGGTTATATAGAAAATCATAAATAACGAAGCCAGAAGGATCAATCCAAAAAAGACAAAGAAGGGGTGATATAAGGAAATTAAAAGAAGACCAAATAGAATTTGAATGACAGAAGAGGATAAGTCAATTAATAATTTAGGTAATCCTTTTTGAATGGTGATAACATCAAAAAACCGATTGATTAATTCTGGGGCATAATTTCCTTGAATGGACTCTAGCCTTATCCGAGGAATTCTAAAAGCAAATTCTAATGAGGCTTTTGTAAATATCCTTCGTTGAAGAAATTCCACCAGACTAATTTGAATCACCTGTAATCCCCCACTTAGCAGAACACCAAGGATAATAAGTCCAATCAGGAGGTACACCGAGCTAAAAAATACTCCCCCCGATATTAATTCAACTGTTGTTTGAATACCCAAGGGTATCACTAAACTAACCAGACCAATAATGATTGCATAAAAGAAAATGTATAGGATTTCCTTTTTCTCAGTGCCCAATAATTTGAAAAGCCTTTTAACCGGATTGGGAGTTTCTCCTTCATGGCCGTCCATGCTTATTGGACTTTCGTAGGCAAAAATGGCAAAGAATTCTATCTCTCCTTTTTCATTGGTTAGTAGTGAGAGCTCTTTTAGGTTAGAGATTGTGTAGGTGATATCATTACCTGACTTTATTTCGATAACTGAAATTTTATTTTTAGCAGGTATTAATAATACAGGACTTATGTCTCCGTCTTTTAAAAAAGTTAGAATGGGGTTCTTTTGGCTTTCAAAGAAATCGACAAGGGCAGAATCATCCAGATGATAATCCATAAAGAGAATTCTCATCTTGTTACCGGCTTCGGTGAGATCACGCTTGAATTCGGGCAAGTCAGTTTCGAAGTAGGTCCGTTGATTAGCCTCTACATGGTGCAAATCATCGGTTGAGTAATCGTGTTTAAGTGCGAAAGCAACTTCACGCAGGCAGCGAACTAATTGATCGTTGTTTAACATCTCTTAGGGCTGAATAGATTTGAAAACGAGAGACTCAAGAAATTGCTCAAGTCTGAGATACCGATTATCGTCATTACCAATATTGGTGAGTGATGGGAGGTGATCCGCAAAAAAGATTTGTTGTTTGGCAGATATTAATACTGTACTAACTAAGCTGCAAGCCGATGGATAGTTGGGATTAATCTGATTAATCCATTCAGCAATTTTCCTGCATAATGATTTAAACCCGCCAAATAGCCCTTCCTTATTATCACTATCTACTTGCTTGGTTAAATAAGTCTTGTCCAATTCGGCCACAACAATGCGGTGCAAGGCTACTTCATCAATAAAATCAAAAGCTTGATCATATTTTTTTTCTTCAACAATAATCCGAATGGATGTTTTTAATTTTTCCCGTGGATCTGTAAGACTATTCGTAAAAAGATCTATCCTATATTCTAACCAGTTCCAGTACCAGCCAATTAAATATAACAGCAGCCGATGCTTGTTTTCAAAGTACCTATAAATGGAAGCTTCGGTAGAGTTAATCTCTTCGGCCAGTTTTTTAAAAGTGAATTGCTCAAATCCCAACCGATCAATCATTTGAACACTGACCTGAATGATATTTTGA
>Ga0154020_10001675_pt1 | contig 27247 bp, 28 predicted proteins | sample Klosneuvirus_201_FD_109709 | JGI IMG/M metagenome (GOLD analysis project Ga0154020, IMG submission 109709) | Active sludge microbial communities from wastewater, Klosterneuburg, Austria - Klosneuvirus_20160825_MG | ecosystem: Engineered > WWTP > Aerobic digester > Activated sludge | place...
ACGTTTTGCTCAACGTGCTCACTTGTCTCAGCGGTTCGAACCGACACCGTCACGGGGTCGTGTAAGAGTTGGTCGAGGATCTGTGAGATGTCTGGAGTGATCGTAGCAGAAAAGCATAGTGACTGACGCTTCTCAGGCAGTGCGCCCATAATGAACTTAAGATCTGGCATGAATCCCATATCAAGCATGCGATCAGCCTCGTCTAGAACGAAGAAGCCAACATGGCTAAGGTTGAGGGCCCGCTGTTGCATGAGATCCTTAATGCGACCGGGAGTACCGATAACAATTTCTGGATGGCGCTCGAGTTGGCGAATCTGCGGACGAATATTCGTACCACCGACACAGATGGCTGAGTACAGCTTCATACCATGAGCGAATGCACGAAATTCCTCATCAATCTGAACGGCGAGCTCACGAGTTGGAGCAATAATAAGCGCGGTCTGACGAGTATCTTCCGTCTTAAGACGGTGAATGATCGGCAACAAGAAGGCAGCCGTCTTACCGGTACCAGTGTTAGCCAGACCGATAATATCTCGGCCAGAGATAGCTGGCTTAATCGCCTGATCTTGAATAGCTGTCGGCGTCTTGTAGCCCTTGCGATCGAGATTAGACTGGAGATCTGCCTGCAGACCAAAGTCTTTAAACTCGTGCTTTGACTCATACACAGTCTCTTCAAGCTTGGTTTGAGCAGCGTTGACGTATTTAGACGGGTCGATAAATTGCTTACCGCGTCCACCTGATTTCTTACGACCTCCGCCGTATCGTGGCGTGTGGCCCGATCGTGGGCGACTAGAAAATGAACGATTAGTCCGCTGGCGCGGTGAATATGCTGACATAAATATGTTTCTTACCTTTCCGGTGCTGTGCGTACAAAAAAGCGCGTCCTTATTGGCTTCTCATCGATGAACAACGAGATGAGAAAAGGCGCGTTTTTACGCAGGTCCGGCTCGGTATTCAAACTACAGCTGTTTAATTGCTAAATAACCATAACATAATTATCAAAATAACTCAACCCAGAGCGGTTAGTAGATAAACGGAATGAGTCGTTTCACTTTCCTCGTGTAAGCTCGATAGCCAGCAAAGCGCGTCAACAAAAAATCTTCCTCGAACTCTAGTTTCAGAAGTAAATCAACCAACAAAATAATCCACGCAAGCATTCGCAAGGGTGTCGCCTCCATTGCCAAGCAACCTAACCCGAGGAGCAGCAGACTGGCGTACATTGGGTGGCGAATAAACTTATACGGACCACTCGTCACAAAATGAGCTCGAGGATCAAGGGTTGGCGTGATTCGAAAATGAGACCGGCGAAGCGCCAGAAAGGCCCAGATGCCAAGTAGGAGTCCGCCACTCAGCAGCAGAATATCGGGCAGATCAGTAATCGCTATCGTGCCCGCAACCAGCAGTACCCCAAGTGATACAAATTGCACAATCACGTAGCCAGCCCCGGTTTGCAGCTCAACCTTGCTACGCGCGGCCATTACTCTGTTCTCAGCGCCTCGATAGGATCAAGCTTGGCGGCTTTTCTTGAAGGCAACCAGCCAGCAAATATTGAAACGATCATCAAAATCACAACTAAGCCGACAATTTCGAGCGGCTTAAAGATCAGGAGATTGTTCCCATCCCCAAGCTCTAACTGCTTAGTAATCCATGGATTCAGGGCAAAACCAAGCACTACCGCCAACACAGAACCAATGGCTCCACCCAAGAAACCGATCCAAGCAGCTTCTAAGCGGAACAGCCGACCGATATCACGCTTGCGCATGCCCAGCGCTTTCATGAGTCCAATCTCGCGAGTTCGCTGCAGGACACTGATATACATCGTGTTAATAATGCCAAAGACAGAGGCAATGATCGCGATAGCCCCGAAGCCAGCGACTATCCCCTGCAATACACCAATAATATTCGTGAGAAACTCTTGAGTGTCCGCAACTGACTGTGCCTGAAAACCGAGATCTTTAATCCTGGCCTGAGTCGCCATCAAGTTATCCTCATTAGTACCATCCTGAACCTTCACGTATACAAAATTATATTTGCGGTAGTTCTCAGTCCCTTCGGTTGCTATATCGTTAATGCGCTTTGCTTCAGCGCCCGGAATAAAAAGGTATAATTCTGTGCCAGGTTGAGCGGTAGTTGGCTTTTTTGATACCGCCACAACGGTAAACTCTTCACTAACAGTACTGGCTTCAGCCTGTGCGGCAAACTGCTCGTTTGACTGAGGCAATTGACCCTGAGCAGCTTGTGCTCGGAGCTGATCTGGAGTCACCGCTCTGGGAATTGCAAAGGTAATTTTTTTACCGACAGCTGCCTCGGCACTCGTGAACCCTAATGGCTCTAAAAATCCCTCGGGTAAGATAACGTTTTTACCTTCAAATGGCTGTGCCAATTGTCCCGCAAGAAGATCTGGTTTTTGCGATGGATTAAATTGCGACGCCGTGGCAACAAATTTCTTCTGACCCTCACGTGTCACGTAACGCAAATTTACTGATATATCTTCGCGGACAGATTCTACACCTTCAACTTTTTGCAATTTTTCAATATCTGCATCAGTAATTCGCTTGATTTGGATTGCGGCACCGCCACCTGACGTTATAGAGCCGAAACTAGGATCATATTCGCGAGGCTTTGTGGTATCACCTTGACCGAATATGGAATCATCCGCTGACACAATCAGCTCAGCCGGGTCGAAATTGTCGGCAATAATATTATTCACAAAGGCAGTTGCGCCATTACTGGCTGCCAGAGTCAGTGTCAGCGCGAAGGTACCAACCGCGATCGCCAAAGCAGTCAGAACAGTACGACCCTTAGAGCTCTTCAGGCTGCGGGCAGACCGACGGATGAGATCTCGGAGCATCATGCTCGGGCCTTTGCTTTCTGTTTCAGCTTACTCATCCCAATTACATCACGAATCTCACCGTCCTTCATATGGATCTGCAACTGACAGCGCTCAGCCAGCTCAGGATCATGGGTCACAACAACGAGCGTACAGCCAAGCTTTTGATTGAGGTCGAAAAGGAGCTTAATAATCAGTTCCCCGGTTGCGCTATCAAGGTTTCCGGTTGGCTCATCGGCAAAAATCAGTTTTGGCTTATTCACAATCGCACGAGCAATCGCCAGCCGCTGTTTCTGACCGCCCGACAAATTAGCCGCAAGTGAATCGGCTTTATCCGCCAAATCAACTGCCTTTAGAGCTGCCAGCACTTTCTTCTTGCGGTCGCGCAACCCAACTTTGGCTATCTCTAGCGGCAACATCACATTCTGGAAGCAGGTCTGGTTAGCTTCAACAAAAAACGCCTGAAAAATAAAACTCATTTCATTCGCACGAAACTCATCCATCTCACGAGCCTTAAGGCTACTCAAACACTTTCCGTCAACATGCACCTCGCCATCCGATGCATGATCGAGACCGCTCATAATATGCATGAGCGTTGATTTGCCCGAACCGGACTTACCGATGATGGCAGCCGTTGCGCCCTCAGGAATCTTTACGCTGACTTTATACAGCGCGGTGAAAAGACTATCGCCTTTTCCATAGGTCTTTGTAACATTTTGAACATCTATCATATGTAGTTAGTATACCAGAACTACTCGGCTAGTCACCAAGCCTTGAACATTATCGAGCCCGCTCGATGAGTAAGATTTTTTGTTTGCGTGAAAGCTTTTTGATCCGTGCTTCCTCTATCTGGGAAGCTGACCGCGAGACATATGATTGTGCGTAGACCAGCTGTACAGGTCGTCTCGCTCGTGTATACTTCGCGCCTTTTGGTGACAGATTATGCTCTTTGACCCTCCGGTCTACATCGCATGTAACGCCCGTGTAAAAAGTGTCATCCGAACAGCTTAGAATGTACACAAAATAAGTCGACTTACGCAGAATAAACTGATTCCCTTTTGATGCCCTAAGTATACCCTAATCAGAAGCGCCAGACTCCAGCCAGCGTGACTTCGTGAGATTTTATGCATATGTTACAGGTGATCGTTGTTTCACTAATCACAGTTATGCTTCTATTGTACGCCTTAGAGATTAGCACCTGCAAATCCATAGCCATTCTGGTTCTGCTATAATTGCAACTATTATGAAGCCGCCCGAACCAACCGCGCAGCCACCAGCGCCAAATCCGGCCCAAAGCACGCCGCCGACCAGCCCACCGGCACCGCAAACACCTCCACCTCCAAATAATCACGCCAAATCCAGGAGCACCAAAAAGGTTTTTGTCATTTTGCTCGTGATCATGCTGCCGATACTGTATCTGGGGTATCGAATCGGCCTGGGCTATTACTACAGTCCTGCAGTAGCCTACCAACGTGACGCCAATGAAATTGAAACAAGCCAGGCAAAAGCTGCAGCCAGTTCGCAGCAGCTCGCCGAGAGCATTAGCTCAGAACTCATCAAGTTAGCACCCAGCATTCCGGCAGACGCAATGATTACCCCCGATACAGTCACCTATCGTCGTAACGCCAGCGGAAAAATTGAAAAAATACCCAATCCGCCCTATATGCCTTATGACCAACAAGAACTCAAAGGAACGCTTACTCGCATCGAGCCAGCCCAAATTTATGACGCGTGCACCGCAATCACGAGATACTCTAGCCAAGGGAAATTTGACCCCACTCCAGCAAAAAAGCTTGGTGCTTACGCCGACTGCACTGTTCAGAACTCGCAATCATACATCTGGACCGGTAGCCGGGAAAAGCTCATTGACCTTGTCTCGCTCGTGAATAACAACTTAAGCCTCAATGTTGATCTCAAGGACTCGGCGATCAAATATAACGGTGGTGACTGCCCGACGCAAGAGATTACGATAAACACTTGCACAAAAATAATGATTTCTTCACCGCTAACCTACGCCGATGACAATAAGCGGTCGCCTGCTGATAGCTCCACCCCGGATTGGAAAAAAATCTTCACCAACCAACAGTCAGGAAAAGTAAGTGCACTCCCGAGCGGACCAAAGGATGACAACCGCTACATTCTGACCGTCTCCTCATACAACCGCTACCATGTCCTCTACAATCGATCTTATTAAGGACTAATTCTTATCATGACCGCTAGTACTAAGGCAGTTGCCCGCATACCAATCTGGCTATTATTTGTACCCTACATCATCGTTCCGAGCATGCTTATCATCATTCTCGGGAATTACTTCGGTAACTTCGGCCTGCAAGCTCGCCTCCCACAATCACCGGAACAAATATTTGTACTCGGAATTATTTTTGAGAATCCACACATCATTGCGAGTAATGTCATGCTACTGGACCGCGAATATCTCACATACTACCGTCGTGACCTCATCATTCGCCTTGGCCTCGTCGCGGCGATATCCATACTAGTTATCGCAGTTTTGGGGGAGCGAGCATTCTATACGCTCTTCTACGGCTGGACGATATATCACGTAGCGCGCCAGCAGCTAGGAATTGGCAAGATGCTGAACCGTGCGTCGTCGCGTCTGTACGCAGTTTGGAGCTGGCTATTCATCGCTGGCGCACTGATGGTTGCCGTCGGCGTTGGATTCTTTAAAACAACCAGCCTTCCACTATCGAGCGACTTGCTGTCCGCAATAATCATCGCTTGGACGGCCCTCGTCGTAATTGCAGGCTTACTCTTGTGTTTTCAGATAGACAACACACCGGCGCGGCTGTTTCTGATCGCTAACGTGAGCCTGCTAGCAGCATCTACACTAGCCTTTCTCGCAGGACTTCCTCTCCTCGCGATTCTCTTACCAAGAATTGTGCATGACACGACGGCATTTATCATCTATATCAATCACGATACTAACCGCAATACCCCTGTAGCGAAGCATTTTCTCTACAAGACATTTCATGGCGTACTGCCGATCTGGCTAACCCTGATTTTACTGGCACTAATTTGGGGAGGCCTAGTAACATATTCGGGCTTCAACTGGATGATCCTCATAATAATTGCCTTAACGCTCGCCCACTACACAACTGAGGGATTCACTTGGAAGTTCGGCAGCCTACATAGGAAGTACCTGCATTTTCAGCTCTCTAAATACTCTTAGCCACGATGCCGCCATGCTAAGTATTTTCAAAAAAAGTCATATGATTCCATTTATGCTCGACTTCAAGCCTTTCGAAGCAGTACTCTTGTAAGTATGGCTCAGACTGCCGCAACTATTCAGCTCTCAAACCGAGCGTTTTTCTACTTCGCAGGCTACTACGCGTGGCAATTCTTCCGTAAGTTAGTCTTCATCGTCCTTATTGCCATGGTTGCCGTGACTGCCTATCGGCTCATCGGCTCAGCCGAAGTCTTTGGTATGGCTGACACTGAGATTGCAAAAGCGTTCGCGGCACCACTGCCCAAGGTGGCGGCTATTTTCTTTCTCGTTACCTGCGCGTACGCAATAATTCGTGCTAGCATTGCCTCGAAAACTACCAAATACACACTCACTCGCAAAGGCCTAATCGTCGAAACTGGCTGGTGGTCTCGCAAAACAACAATCGTCGACTACGCACAAATTCAGAAGATGACCATCGTTACAAACCAGTTCGACCGAATCTTTCATGCCAGATACATTTATCTCGATATGATCGGTGGCGGCAGTGGCGTTATCCTTGAGGCGGTTGACGCAGCGGCAGTTGACACAATTCAAGCTCGTCTAACAACGATTTCGCCGGCACTCATTACCCCACCAAAAACGAAAGCCTTGACCAACAAAACAACCAAGCCGCGCACAAAGAAAATACCCAAAACTCCTGCCAAGACACCTACAAAGAAGACTGCACCCAAGCCAAAATCTAAGCCAAAGAAGAAACCTACGCCCAAAAAAACCAGCCGCCAAACTCAAGCCAAACGCTAGTCCTGCGGCACCTAAATGCGCTAGACTGTTACCAACATGTCACAAGACCCCTCATTTATTGAAAATACCGTCTCGACCGTCAGGCGCTTCCGCGTAGTTGCAGGCATTGCCGCGACTACTATTGGTATCGGGTCAGTTGCGTATCATTTCATCGAAGGCTGGAATTGGCTTGATTCGGTCTATTTCTCAACAATCACTCTCACCACGATCGGCTATGGTGACTACACACCGACCACAAATCTTGGCAAACTTTTCACAATCTTCTATGTCCTCATTGGCGTCGGTATTATTGCTGCAACGCTCAACATATTACTCAAAGGCGCGGCAGCCAGACGGATCGATAAGCACCGTTCGCGACGCGAGATAAGTGAAGATTTGAACGGAAGCTCCCACTAAAAAAGCCCCGGTTACAGGGGCTTTTTTAGTGCGTAAAAATTACAGTCCTAAAATCTGCTTCTTCTTGGCCTGGAATTCTTCATCGGTCAGGATACCCTCAGCCTTGAGCTGACCAAGCTTTTCAAGCTCCACATAGGGATCTTGCTGTGCTACAGGTACGGCCTGTGCTTCGACAGGCGCCTGAGCCGCAGCATCCTTTGCGGCGTACTTCTGGGCCTGCTTACGCGAAACTTTATTCGATACTGCTGTCGCTGTCCCAGCAACTACGGCGGTTCGCGCCATTCCTCTTAATAGTCCTGGCATTACTCGCCTCCTTTCTCAGTTAGCTCGGCATACGCCTCGGGATGAATCCTGCCTTCGGCTAGTAATACGCCATCAGCATTTAGGATCGCTTGCTTCAAGCCTTTTGCCCAGAGCTGCTCAACGATAAGTAGCCCTGCCGAGCAATTATCATCGAGCACTTCCGCTACTTCTGCAACGTCCTCGTCGGTAATGAGCCCCTGCTGTTCGCCGTACGGGAACACCTTAGCAAGAGCCGTGTCATCGGCGCTTACTTCGAGCATTGTCACCTCGCCAGCCTCATCCTTGACGATCATCGCCAAGTCTAACACCTGGATCACACCTTGCTCAACAGCATCGGCTAATTCGGCGAGCACCTCACCTTTAAATTTATTGCCGGGAAATCCGACTACAATATAATCAATTGGACCACGCATACTAGAACTCCTATCTACACTATCTATTATACGCCTTCCGGCAAAGTTTTTAGCTATTCGGCAAATTCACTGATCGACGGGCTTGGTGAGAGCGTCGATGAACTGCCTGCATCCGACGGGCAGGTTATTGTCTGTCCGTCCACAACATGTATGCCAGGACCGAGTTTTTCACACTCTTGGAGCCTGCTAACGGTTAATGAAATAATTAAGAATGCGAGGAGGAGACCAACAACCATCGAAATGCTTGAAACGATAATTGCCGCAAGTGCCAAGCCATTTTTGTGTCCGGCTTTCTTGCTCTTCGAGCGAGCCATGAGTCCTAGAATAAACCCAATCAAAGGCGCGATAAATGCAAAGATCAGCGCTGCGATCCCCATGCCCTTTCCAGGATCTTCTCCGCCGGCCGGAACTGGCTGCATCGGCATAGCGGCCTGTGGCGCAGGTGGCGGAGCTGCAGGAGGAGCGGTGGGCGGTACAGGTGGCGGTGCGGGGGTACTCGGTGGTGTTGGATTCGCAGGTGGAGTTGGAGGCATCAGAGGTTATTCCTTTATAAATAGTATTAATTCTTATGCTATCACAACAGTGTCACTCCTGAAAACCCTAGCAGTTCACCCCAAACTTGAGATGTCCTCTTGAGGGAACCAAAAAGAAACGGCTTTCGACCTACTGGGCACCAATCAGGTAGCGCCGCATTTCTTCAGCCATCGTCTTCATTTGATACTTCGTCGCCACATTATTACTCAAGTCATCGAGTGCTTTCTGACGACTACCAAAGATTGCAATCAGACGATCACCACGCTCAGCAATCCGTTTACGCAGGCCGTCTGGGTCGCGCTCCTTAGCCTGTGTAAGCGCCAACTGCAATGTAGACTCAAGGTTATGTCGAGCTGCAATCGTTGTGATAGGTGTCGCTGCATCGGCGGTATAGGCCACTGGAAAACTTGCAACAACCGAATCGGCTAGCTCGACGCCAAGATTCTTGTACAGATCTGCGTAGAGTGCCTGTGGGTTTGACGGGTTCGCTTGAATAGCAGTTAATGCGTCATAACCGGTTGCCACATTTAGGTAGATGAAAAACTGCTTCACATCAAAATATGCGCCCTTGTTGCCAGAAACTTCCTCTGCCTTACGCTCCTCAAGTAACATTCCTAGATCACCTCGGCTCAAAGGACGCTGGGTGTGTGAATACTCATGAATAAAATAGGCTTCGGTAATAGCATTACTACTCAGTACAAACTCGCTGGCGAAGGCCTTGGTAAATGCCATGAACCGCGCATTCGGATACGTCTGTACCCAGAGCGGCGGTATCGATCCAGTAAAAAGCATATCTTTCTTGAAAGCTTCTTCGTCTTTCGACTTCACATCGAATTTCATAGCATAGACATCAAAGCTATTCGTCTGTCCTGATTCGAGCTTGAGTGCCTGCCGAGCCTTCGCCTCCAAACCACGAGCTGCGACCGTAGCCTTCACCCGCGAGGTGAGCTCGGCATCTTGATACTTTTCATAAATCGTTTTGGCTTGATCAGCTTCTGGCATAACCGCATTCTCGTCAGTAATCCCGTTTGGTACCGACACCAAATCATCCTGCAAAACGCTGTAGATTTTCATGCGCGTCACTGATGCGTCAACTCGACGCGCAACATATTCCTGAGCCGCACTCAGGATGAAAAGCTGCTTCACGGTGTCATTGGTAATCTCAAGATCACGAAAACTAAATTCTCGCGTCAGCTCACGAACTGCCTCGACGGTTGCGTCACGATTCTCGCTAGTAAAATCACTGACACCTTGATCTCGCCAAGCATCATAGGCAGTTGCTAACCGCTCGTACTGTGGCTTTGGCTTCGCGGCCTCACGCTGCTGCTCAACTATCCCGCCAGGACGGAGGAAGATATAGCCCACCCCGATGACGAGCAGACCAATCACGAAAGATATCAGAAGACCAATAATCAGCTTCTTGCTTGGTTTCTTCGGTGGCGGCGCTGCAGGTACTGGGTTTAAACCACTGGCGGTACCGATTGGTGAGCTCGGCGGCGTGTTAGTCGCCGGAGGAGTGGGCTGTGGAGCGCTGGGTGGCTGCGGATTCTGTGGAGGCATAGTTGTGTCGTGTTTTTATAAATAAACCTTATGTTACTTCACAGTATACCGGTTTAGCTACCATTTTATAACTATCATCAGCGTTCACGTAGACGCCCTCCCTCGAAACCAGTTATGATGAAGACATCATGCCACGTACTGCCACGAGCCATCACCCCGCAATCAGCATGAAGTCTGTCTCTAAATACTATGGAGATATCGCTGCCCTGGACTCCATCGATCTATCTTTGCCAGCTCGATCAATTATTGGACTCGTGGGCCCCAATGGTGCAGGTAAAACTACACTCTTGCGCCTCTTGCTCGGACTCACTGAGGCTACGTCTGGAGAACTCTCAGTATTAGGACTCAATGCCCGTGAGCGCACGCTGCAAATACGCGCTCATGCTGGATACCTGATGCAAAAGCCGAACTTTGACTCATGGATGAGTGTTCGGTCAGTCATTGAACTCTCAGCCCTGCTTTCGAATGCGAAGCTAGATCGAGTTAATGAAGTTATCTCTCTCGTTGGCCTCGAAAAGCAGCAAGGTCAGGCTGTCGGCTCACTCTCAGGTGGGCAGCTGCAGCGCCTCGGACTAGCCAGCGCCGTTGTGCATGCCCCCTCCCTACTTATTCTTGACGAGCCCGCTGCCTCACTCGACCCAAAGGGACGTCACGATATCCTCGAACTCATCCACTCTCTCAAGACAACCGGTACCACCATCATCTTCTCGTCTCACCTACTCCACGATGTGCAACGTGTTTCCGATCACATTGTAGTACTCAACGAGGGTAAGGTGGTGAAATCCGCCAGTGCAAAATCCCTGCTGCGTCATCAGGACCTAGAGACGATCTTTCTAGGGGCAACCAAGTCATGAGTCAATTTTCGGCTCTCCTGAAAAGACGTGGGCTGGCACTTCGGTTTTCTGGACCGGGGCGGCTACAACTAGTGATATGGCTATTCGTCTGGCTCCTTGGGGCTTGGCTCATACAACTAGTGCTCGACCTCTTAGGCTTTGCGACGTTTGGTATGAATGCCCAAAAAGGATATGAAATCGCATCGCTCGCAATCATGTTCCTACTCCAGCTCTGGGCAATCATCTCGGGTGGACAACTTATCGAAGACGATGCCCGAGGTGGTAAACTCGACTGGCTGTTTGCCAAGCCACTTCCACTATCAACCTACGTGTCCGCGACCTACATGGCAGAAGTGATCTGGCTAGGCACTATCTCTCTTGGCATCGGGCTCGTTAGCTTTGCGCTCGCTCGACTCGCCGGGCTCGCCGCGATGCAGCTCTCCGAAGCAGTTATTTTTTTCACAGTGGCTTGCCTAGGGCTAAGCTTCTGGACCGTACTGACGAGTACGCTCTCACTGGTTCTTCGGTCAGTCCGCGCCGGGACATTTACGGCGTTTATTGTTCTTGCGGTCTCTCTCACGACTCAGAATCCCCCTATATGGGCACAATGGCTCAAACTCAGCCCAACGCATCTCATGGGCTGGCTTGAATCAATTATGCTCAAAACTCCTGACCCCGGTACACTCCTCCTCACGAGCGTACTGACACTGCTCGCTATTATTATCCTGGGTGGAATTTCCGTTACCAGCTTGCGACGACGCTTTATTCAGTAGTACAGTAGAAGTGAAGAAAGCGGCGCTATAGATGAAGTTATCGATTTTTTGGCGCCTTGTCGCAACCACAGCGCTAGCTGCTTTTGCTGGCTGTGTCTGGATTATTATTGACCTAACAATTAGTACTCCCTTGCTACTCTTACTGACACTTACTACAGCAGGCGTGAGCTGCTACGGCGTATGGCTCATTTTCACCGGAACCGGGGCGCGCCAGGCTTGGGGCTGGGTAGTTGCGCTGACTTCAGTCATTGCCCTGTTTATAGAAATAATTTTCCTGATCAAAAATAGCCTCGAGCTCGGTCAGCTCATCCTGCTCGTCATCCTAGCCACAACCTACGTCCTGCTATTGCGGATTTTGCGACGTCAATATTGGATCCAGAAACGCGCCCTCAAACAAGATGAGCTCTCAACAACATCATTTAAGCAACCAGTACTCATCATAAATCCTAAGTCAGGCAACGGTCGTGCCATTAAAGCCGGTATCGACCGCCTAGCTCGTGATCAGGGCATTCGCGTCATGGTTACCAAAAAAACTGATAGCATTGAAGGCCTGGCGCGCGCTGAGGCAAAAAAAGGCGCTGATGTTCTTGGAGTTTCTGGAGGCGATGGGACACTTGGTGCAGTTGCAAAAGTAGCGCTCGAGTGTAATCTGCCACTCGTCATCTTGCCTGGTGGCACCCGCTGTCACTTTGCCCGTGATCTCGGTCTCGATCCGGAACAAATCGTCGACTCTCTCGCCAGTTTTCATGGCGTGGAGCGGCGAATTGATGTGGGCGATATCAATGGACGTATCTTTCTGAATAACGCATCGTTCGGACTCTACGCCGACATCGTCGACGAGCCAAACTATCGCGAGCACAAAGTCGCAACTAGTCGCACGGTACTGAAGGAACTTCTCGACGGCTCGCGCCCGCGATACTCGCTCAACTACAAAGATGGCCAAGGAAAACGTCACGCAACAGCTACCCAGCTACTCGTCGGCGTAAATGAGTACCAAACGCTCAAGCTCTTCGAGCTCGGTCACCGCGACAAACTCGACGCAGGTGTCCTACAAGTAACTGCGATTACTGAGCTTAATGACCAAACCATTCGCCAACTCATGACCACCCTAACACTGACAAAGTTCTTCTCAGACAAGACTCCCGATAACTTCCAGCAATGGACGACTACTTCTTTCACAGTTAATAGCAAACAATCCAAACTCATTGTAGGCGTAGATGGCGAACGCGAAGCCTATGCCGCCCCGGTGAAGGTCACGATACGGCACAAGGCGCTGCGCGTTATTGTACCGCCAGAAGGAATCCGAGACCGCCGTCATTCACCGATCGGCCGAAGAGTAATCACCAAGCTCCTCGAAGCCGTGAGCGGTCGAGTTCGGTGATAAATACCTGATGCTTTCTGCCATATTGACTCAGCTGACGCACCGGCTCACAATATGCCCAGACCCAGTAACACAATAATTAGGAGGCTCTATGCTAGCAACTACCCTACTTGGCTACACAATTAATACCGTTTGGTCCATCATCGTACTTATTATTTGGATCGCGATTGCTTTCTGGCCAGCCCGCATCGCCAGCCGCAAAGGTCACAGCTTCATCCTCTGGTTTCTGATAAGTATTCCATTTTGGTGGATTAGCTTTTTCGTGGTCCTCGCCCTCAAAGACAAGTCCACAGCACCAACTGTAATCGTACAAAATCCACCTACTGAATAAGCGTTAGTTCAGGCTCACACTAACTACAACTTGCGGGAGTCATACGCTCAGTGCAGAAGCGCCTGGCGCTGACGGGGCCTGCAATTTTCATCCCCCGGTAAGCAACTCTTCTGCAGCTGCGTAATATGTCGACGCATATTTTTCCAGCGACGGATCTGTCTGGCATCTTCCTCGGGGTTACGACGGCCCATATAGTATCGGCAATACCACAGGAACCAGCCCTTTGGATCTTCCGGGTGAATCCAACCCTTCTCTTCCCACACGCGTAGTGACTGGCTCGCATTAACCTGAAAATAGTTCAGTGTCTTGTCTGCACCGTCAGAAGAAAATTTCACACCCGAGAACCACTCCTTCGGGAATTCCTTAGGCACTTCGGTAAAATAATCACCGCCAAAAATCCCGAGCTTCAGCATTTGCTCTGGAGTGAGCTCGGGCTGAAACGCTGAATCAAAATTCTTACCAATAGGCTCGGATAGCTCGTAGATATAGTCGGCCTGATACGCTTCGTGAACTGCGATGTGCTTCATGTATGTATCATAGCAAATCTTTACTAGTAGCTTTCAGTGATCAACTCCGACAGCGCTACGTGCAGCTCTATCACCTCGGGCTGATCGTGACCATATGTCGACTCCATAGTCGTCTTTTGCATGCCGAAATGCTCTTTGAGCGAATCGTGGTCAAAGCCATGATCGTGCAAGAGCTTACTGTCATTGAGTACATGCGTCATTTTCGGCATGAGCTTATCGAGCGTTTTTACGTATCTTGCCTCGGGTGACTCTAGGGACTCATACTCTTGGATCGTTTCTGGCACCCAAGGGAAAGTTTCCTGAAACTCAGCTTCGATGCGCTCTAATGCCACCCGCTCACGCGCTTCTTTCGCAGCTCGATCCTCATCGCTAATCTTGAGAGTTGAAGTATCACCAGCATAGACTTCCACCAAGTCATGAATGAGTGCGTAGTGCGTAACCTTGCCTAGATCTAAGTGCGGGACAAACCGGGCAGCAAATGCCGTTGCGATGAGCGCGAGCATAACCGTATGGTCGGTATCAGACTCAGGGGTTTGCGCGTCAGCTTTGTAAGTACCTCGATCTATTTCGCCAAAATCCATGACAAGCCGCGCGAGCTCAGTAGTAGCCCGAACAGACTCGGCATCGATCTTTGGAATTCCCCCTCGCTTCTTCATACGAACATCATAACAAATCTACGCGCCACCACTGTAGTAGCACTAGCGACCGATCTTGACAAGCTCGATATCGAAAACGAGGTCAGCATTAGCCGGGATCCCCGAACCCTGTGGCGGGTTTGCACCATATGCCAAAGCTGCCGGGATCAGCAGACGACGCTTACCACCGACTTTCATACCGGGTACGCCCTGTGTCCAGCCGGCAATAACCTGATCTAACCCAAAAGGAATCGGCTGGCCGCCATCGAGCGAGCTCTGGAATACAATGCCAGTAGCCGCCACAGCACCAGTGTAATGTGCCGTAACCGTATCGCTCGCCTGTGCCTCTTCTCCAGTACCTACAACGAGATCAATTTTCTGCAGACTATCAACTTTTGCAACCGGCGTAAAGTTTTCGAGTGGTTTTCCTTCCAATTTAGCCTCCTTCGGCGATGGTGATGTGGTAGTTATTTCTGAAGACGGGCTCGTCGATGCCGTGGGCTTTGTCTCTCCCGAAAATCCGATAATTATCAGCGCGCCAATCACAATGGCGACACCGACCCCTATCACAATGTAGAGTGTCCGATCTTTCATAAGGCTATTATAGTTGATTTCTTCTTATGTATCATGCTTTACAGCTCAAAAAATGCTTCGCCAACGATCTAGGATTCAGCTGTGCCCCCGCCTGCTGGTTTTTTCAAGACTGCATATTCATACACTGGACCTTCCGGTGTAGTCTTCCACTTATCGGCACTTTCATCAGTGGCCCTAGCCGCCTCACACACTTCAAGCCCTAGAGCCCTAGCCACCATCAGATCTTGCCCGACAGCATACTGCAAGATCACTAATCCATCTGGTCGCAGAGCCTGAACCATCTCTTCCATTGCTTGGATCCGTTGGTTCTTTCGATCAATCTTTTTCGTAGGATCATAATCCTGATACTCCGCCAAAGCTTCCCGAAAATAGACGGTATCAGTGTGCCTCGACTCATCAACGATCGTGAGGGCCGACATCAGAAACACCCCCACAGATTCCTGCCGAAAAGGGACGTGCCGCACGTCGACCTGGGCATCAATGTGTTGCTTAGCAAGTCGTATTGGGCTCCAATCACCACCCCCCTGAGCCGCATCCGGCGTAATGTTCGTCATTATTGGTTTTTCCGGTAGTTCACGATTTTCTAGCGGCAAAAAACCGTCAGTTGTCGGCCCGGCAAGCTCCACCACTGGCCCGCCTGCGGCTTCGAGAGCCTCCGACAAATCAAAATTATCAGACTTCAAGACCTTCAGCTCTGGGGTATTTTGCTTCATTTCTCGTAAGGCCTCAGCAGCCTCACTTGGCCTACTATATTCTTCCGGTTCAGCTGGGTATGGGTAACGTTCCATACTTAGTATTGTGCGTGACCGGTGCCTATTCTACAAGGTACCTAGAAAGCATTCTTGCACTAACGAACACTCATAATTGTTCTTGACGACCTTATTGTAAATCGTTTACAATAGTATCCATGCAAGCTACGTCGCGCAAAACTCACTACACAACAGCTGTCGTCGAATATGTGCAAGCCCAAGGCCATGCCACAAATTCCGAAATCTTAGCTTCACTACGTAAAACGTTTCCCGAGCTCAGCGCCACTACGGTACATCGCATTACCACTCGCCTGGCCGAGCGTGGCGAGCTAGGTATTGCACCGAATACTCCGGATGGGTCACTTCGGTACGACGCCAATATAGAGCCTCACGATCACTTTACCTGCTCGCATTGTGCTGGCCTACGCGACATCACCATCGATCGCACACTTAGAGAAAGCCTAGAAACCAAACTCGGCGGGTGCCGAATCAGCGGCCGGCTACTTATTCAAGGGAGCTGCAGTATATGTAATAAGGAGGGAACTACATGAAAAAAATTATCATACCAATCGCTACGGGTGGCGTAATTATCGCTCTCATTATCGTTGGAATGCTGCTGGTGAATACGCAAGAACCCTCAAGCAATGTAGCCACCCCAGCTCAAACACAAAGCAATACCACCACATCGACTGTCCCGGCAAATGCCTATGTCCTCGATGTCCGCACCCCTGAGGAATATGCCGCCTCTCATGCCAAAACTGCTGATAATCTACCGCTGGGGGACATTGAAAAAGGCAACATGCCGAGCAAACCAAAAGAAGATGCAATCTACCTCTACTGTCGTAGCGGTAGCCGATCAGCTCAAGCAACCACCCTACTCAAACAGGCCGGCTTCACAAATGTGATAGATCTAGGTGGCCTAGAAGATGCAAAAGCTGCCGGGCTTGAGTTCACACAATAAGAAAGGAATTATCATGAAAGTTACAGTCTACAGTACTCAAACCTGCCCATTCTGCACCATGCTCACACGCTGGATGGATGAACAACATATTACCTATGAAGAATACAAAATTGATCAAAATCCAGAGAAAGCCCGCGAAATGATAGCTCGCTCAGGACAAATGGGCGTCCCCTTTACATACATAGAGAACAATACGTACAGAAACGGTGTTTTAGGATTCGATCCAACTGCCATTCAGCATAGTCTTGCCATGGCAGAGGCGTAATCATGGGTAAAACATACGTTATTGATGTACGCGAACCACATGAGTATCAAGATGCGCACGTTGAAGGAGCGCTCAATATTCCGGTAGGCCAAATTGAGCAGCTGCCCAAACATATAGATGGCATTACGAGCAACGACACACTCGTGCTGTACTGTCGCTCTGGCGGTCGGGCCGGCATGGCCTGCCAAATCCTTGGGGGCTTGGGCTACAAACGTGTAGTAAATGGAATTAATCAACAGAACGTCGAAGATCAACTGAGCGCGTAACAGCCAGCCCGTCTCGCGCTCAGTCTAGACACACCTATTCTGCCTGGATGTGTCTAGAAATCGAACAAATCGCCGATAAAAGATTCACGCTTTTTCTTATGCGACCCGTGATAAGAGTCGGTTTTTTTCTGCTCGTGTGGATCACGGTGACCTGAGTCTTCGTCGCGAGCTGGGCTCGGACTCGCGGGTGCGCTTTGCTGCTGTTCGGAGCGGTCAATAATTTTGTCTAACTCACCTCTATCTAGCCACACACCTCGGCAAGTCGGGCAATAATCGATTTCGATATTATTACGATTACTCATTTCTAAGATTGTCTGGTCAATCGGACATTGCATATTGCGTATTCTCCTATCGCGATTAATACTTACCTATCCGGAACATCGGTGACGAGCATCCGATCTTTCATGTGAATAGTATATATGATATTCAACGAATACATACACACTTCGCTATCATAAGCAGAATAGCGGGAACTTGAGATTGAAGCATTCTTTCAACAAGTCAGCTAGGGTCTTTGTGGAGGTGTTGGAAAAACAAAACCTGGCATTGCTTTTGGTGCGGTTTTCTTTTGAGTAGAAGATTTTGGCGTTACTTTTGGTGACTGTGTCGTCGATGGCTTGGGCGTCGGACTTGGCGTAGCAGTAGGGCTCTCGCTGGCTGGCGGCTGCGTTTTTGTCACCGCTTCAATGACGATGCGTCCATCGCTCGAACCACCAAGTGAACAACTGTAGAGTGTCAGCTTTGCTTCCTTGCTCGGAGCCTCGATCTGAATTTCATTCGGCTTTACGCTATACGTCTTGGTGACGGTGTAGTCATACCACTGACCATCGTAAAAAACCCGCATTGTATCGCCAACCTGGAGCTTATCTAAATTGTAGAAAGGTGATCGTACTTTCGTAAGAGCCGGGTTGTTAGCAATCCGAAAACGGTGGGCCGAAAGGATAAAATTCCCTCCCTTTTCCGGATTCCCTCGCTCCGGGAACCGATGCCACGCACCCTTTTCCAGTTCACCCACTCCACCGGTAAAGAATGGTACCTCAAGATTAATTTTTTCAATCTGGATTCGGTTTCGAGAGTCCTGTGCATCATCTGCTGTATTCAAGTCAATCTCCGTCTTAACGGGCAGAATACCAGTCTTCGGAGCTATAAGGATATAGCCTAGATAAATACCGCCAACAATAAGGGCGAGCGAAATGAGGAGCGTGAGTACACGAACCCATTTCGGTGGTTTCCGCCGAGCCACCCCCTTATGGTCCGCAACGCCAGGTCGTGGTTTACGACGCCGCGACCAACGTCGTTTTGGCGTATGTGTCGGACCCATCGGTGGAGGTGCGCTTGCTTGCTTTACCGATGGCTTGCGAATATCAAGAAATTTCCGTGGTTTTTCCATATACCCCCTATTATACTAAATGCGCCGGCGCTGGATTGTGGTATGCAGTAACACTCCAGCTCCCAGTAGTGTCATAACTCCCAACACATACGCCCAGGTATTCTCCCCTGTATCTGCCAGGCTCGTGGTCGCGAGTCCTACGGGATCCAAAATGGTGCCGTTGGCCACTCCGTCTTGGTCTAAGATGCCACCATCAGTGATGTTGTAGGTTAATTTTACGCTGTGTTGGCCACCAATAGTCACGTCAGTCAGCGTGGCTCCGGGGATATCTCCGTAAGTTTGGTTGGCTGTGTTGTACTTGCGGGCAGTGAAAGCGTTCGCCTTGGTGGGGGTGGCGAAGTAGAGCTCAACGGGGATAGTCGCCCCAGTTGTAGTAGTGGCTGTAAATGACACCAGACCTAAGGGATAGTCTTTCCCGCTGTCTTGGGTGGCGAGCTGACTGACTTGCTCGATGCTGGTGGAGTCAATAGTGGTGCCTTCAGAAACTACAAGAGTAACATAGACACCATCAGCATTTGGGAGAGACGTGACATTGGCTTGTTCACGGTCTGGAGTGCCGTCACCATTACCATCGCCGCTGTTAGGAGCAGCGTTTTCTGTGGCGTCGGGGATGGAGTCAGCGTCAGAATCGGTTTGCTCAGGATTAGTCGAGAGTGCTGTAATTTTCAAAATTCTGGAGACAAGACCGTCAGAAACCCACAAATTTCCTTGGCTATCAACCGCATTTGATCCAGAATAAAGTCCTAAATAATACTCATTATACAACGCTGTATCCTCGGCACTACCAAAAAAGCCGTCAGGGAACGGTGTTATTAATCCACCATATAGAACGGCATCGGCTGACCCACTATCAACTCTTCCAATGAGCCCATTGCCTTGCACAAACCATAGACAATTATCTGCTCCAGGTAGTAGTTTATTAGCTGTCGATCCTGAAGTATTAACTATCTGGCTTTTTTGACCGCTTGAAGAAATCTTGGTGAGTAATGGGTACAAGCTTGCTTGGTCAAAAGCTGGGTAAGTCCCAATCCAAATATCACCAGAAGGTGTTACTGCCGTTTCGTAGCTGTAAAGAAGACTGGCCGGGTCTTGTTCATCTATTTGTTGTTGATACAGAATATCGAGGCTGCCATTTGATAGTAATTCTGCTACTCCTAGGTATAATTCTCCATCATCAATAAAGTTAATAATTATCTGGTCATCAGCATTAATAGTGAAGTTAGCTAGATTGTAGCCATCTGCTAGTTGTATTTGCGAAACAGTTCCATTAGGACTTATTTTATTTAAAATGCTGTCCCCGGGACTAGCCGTATAGACATCCCCCTGATTATTTGCGGCTATACTTGAGACTCCATCTGAGCATTCTGGGATATCGTAAGACTGGATCACTTGTGATTGAGTATCATAAGATTTGACTTTATCTTCTTCGCAGTCAACTATCCATAATTTACCGGCACTAAAAATCATGCGACTTAATGGACTAACACCAAAGTTTTCACCATCGGGTATAGGAAAAGAATCAATCTGTCCGTTTTGAGTATTAAGCTTACTGATTGTAGTAGGCTGCCCTGTTTGAAAATCAATATCCGAAAACCAGACATTATCTTCATCATCTATTGCGATGCTTGAGTTAAGCACACCAGTTGCATATTCCTCAATTGATATATCAGTGGGCGGATTAATCGTCACTGCCACTACACTACTCTGCTGACTGTTGCCATCCAGATCATAAGCGATGGCTTTAAATTCATACTGGCCTGAAGGATATTGCCAAGTACCGTCAGTGTATTGGTTTTTCCATGTTGCCGTGTATGGACTCTGTCGATCCGATGAAATTAAATCGTTTCCGCTGTAAAATTCAACTCGAGCAAGGCCACTGTTGCTGTCCGACGCAGAAGCTGAGAGCGAGACTACGGAAGCGTTAATGACCTGATTGTCTGCTGGCGAGGCGATACTAACAGACGGTGGTACGACATCAGGTTCAGGCATGTCTGCTACGTATATCTTGGAGTCGGAAGTGCCGATGTAAATCTTATTTGTAGTCTGGTCTATCGCAAATGACGTCGCTGATGCTGGCACCCCTTCATATGTCCTCCATGATTCTAAATCAAGGCTTCTAATTAACTTAGCGGGGTCATAGCCACTTCCATTCCAATATCGACAAAGCTCGAAGAAATATTCGCCCGATACACTGATGCCACCTTCTTCTGAATTGCATTCAGGTCGAGTACTACTATACTGGTCAACTGAATCTCTGTTTACTCCATCAAAAGTTGTTAAATCACCCAGAGAACATACCACTTTACCATCAAAGCTTACTGGATTTGGACCGCGACCAAACGACCCCCATCTACATAGCTCATCCGTTGTACCTTGAGTCCAATTTGCCCCATCAAAGATTTGAGTCGGGTTCTGATAGCCTGGATAACTGGATTGCATGTACATTTTGCCGCCCATAGCAACACCCCAATAGTAGCGCTCAGAATTATCGCCACCCGGTTCGTTCTCAAATGTCTGTACTACACTAAAGCTATCGCCACCATCGGTACTACGCCAAGCTGTTGAGGTAGCACCACCTGATGACCCAAAGAGCCAAATGTCAGTACCAGTTAATGTTTCTATATCAAAGATATGCTCGGCATTAACTGGTGTCTTCATCTGCCAATTTCCATTACTGTCACCAACCGCAAAACCTCCAGCACAAGAGCCCGAACACGTCGGGTCAATTGTTGTGGTGTAGAGCTTGCCATTTATGATCTTCCAGTTACCAAGAGACTCAGTTGGTACAGATAACACCTCGCCTTCAAAAGTATTAGAAGTGAGATTAAATGGGTTTATACCAATCGGGCCAGTATTAGCAGCATAATCACCGTATGCCGCGTACAATTTGCCGTTGTATATCTGTAATTTATTTATGGTCTTTCCAGTATCAGTACTTTGTGCGGCGGCCTGGGGGTGCGTGGCAAGTTCAGTGAAATTTAGAGTGGCGGCGGCGTTAGCCCTTGGAGAGACGATAATAAAGCCGACTGCGAGAATAGTAAGGAGTGTGAGTAGACGCAGGCTGAGCTTCATCTCTTGAATGCCTTTCGACTGAGCCAGACTCCTCCGACCACGAGAGTACTGGCACCGAGAAGGAAGAGAGCAAGATTCTCCCCTGTATCCGCGAGGCTCGTCGTCGCCAGCCCCACGGGGTCAATCACAGTTCCATTCGCGAGTCCGTCTTGGTCGAGGATGCCACCATCAGTGATGGAGTATGTGAGTTTGAGCATACTCTTGCCATTGTAGTCTTCTCTTGTGATGGTAGCTCCAGGAACATCAATGAAGGTTTGCGAGTTTGTCTTGTACTTACGAGCTGTGTAGTCATTGGGGTTGCCTGGGAGGTCGTAGTAGAGCGTGACAGTCTTCGTAGCACCCGGGGTAGTCGTAAATTGGAAGGATGTGAGACCAGCTGGAAACTGGTTCTCCCCGTCTTTCGGAATACTATCTGGATCTACGGCGGTGACTGAGGGGTTGGTGACATCGTCGGGAAGGGTGAGAGAGACAGTAGAGCCTTTTTCTGAGTCAGGGTATGTCAGGGTTTGGCCAGGGCTTCCACTTGAACCCGTGCAGTTGTTGGTGGAAACATCGTTGTCGCAAAGGATGACAACAGAATTATAAGCGCTTCCAGCAATTAACAGTCCATCGCCAGATGCTTGCACCCACTCCGGGTAGATCATTGGTTGTTCATTTAAACCTAACCCTTTGTAAGTAGATAGGTACACCCCATTTTGACTAAATTTCTTGATGCTTCCACCGTCTGAATTTGCAACGTAAACATTACCATTATTATCCACCGTAACGTCGCTGGGGCTTGATAAATCCGTATCACCATTACCCTGCTGTCCCCATTTGGTAATGAAATTTCCATTACTGTCGAATTTTTGAATACGATGGTTGCCAGTATCAGCAACATATACGTTACTATCAGCGTCTATAGCGATACCGTCTGGATAGATAAATTGCCCATTGCCTGAGCCATAACTTCCAAACTGTGACATGTAGGTGCCAGAAGGGCTAAATTTTTGAATTCGACCATTCTGGGAATCTGTAATAAAAATATTATCACTATAATCAAAAGCTAAATCTTGCGGGTAACATAAGCCACCATCTACAATTGACCCATTGTTACTGCACGAAGTTGAACCAAATTGTGAAACAAAAATACCATCATTATCATATCTTTGAACATTGTTTAATTCTCTACCAACAACTAAGATGTCATCATTAGAATCTACGGCAACTTGAGCGGGTTGATTGACCTCAAACTGACTAATATAAGTGCCATCTGTATCAAATTTTTGAACTCGCGAATTACTATAATCGGTTATAACAAACTCTTTATTATCAGTAATAGCCCCGCCGTATGAACCACCAAATTGACCATCTAACGCTCCCTCGTTCACATAAACGCTAGAACCAAAACCTAAAACAGAATCAAAATTTTGGTTAAATTTTTTAACTCTACCTTGACCGCTATCTACTACAAAAATATTACTATTACTATCTATAGTTATTCCATTTGGATAATTAAACTGGCCATCTTCATAACCTAGGCTACCCCATTGAGAGATGTATGTGCCATTATTGTCGAATTTCTGGACACGTTGGTTACTTTCATCTACTACGAAGACATTGTTTGACGAGTCTACTTCAATTCCTTTTGGCCAACTGAACTGGCCATCGCCAGAACCCTGGGTACCCCATTGAGAGATGTATGTGCCATTATTGTCGAATTTCTGGACACGTTGGTTTCCATCTGCAATAAATATTTGATTATTACTGTCAACTATTATGCCCGTAGGCCAATAAAACTGGCCATCGCCAGAACCCTGGGTACCCCATTGAGAGATGTATGTGCCATTATTGTCGAATTTCTGGACACGACTGTTGCCAGAATCTACAACATAAACGTTATTTGAAGTATCAATAGCAATTCCCCTAGGAGAACTAAATTGGCCATCGCCGTTACCTTCAGAACCCCATTTGGCAATAAAAATACCGTTGTTATCGAATATTTGAATGCGGTGGTTGCTTTCATCTACAACATAGACATTATTTGACGAGTCTATTGCAATCCCATTTGGATAGCTAAATTGGCCATCGCCAGAACCCTGGGTACCCCATTGAGAGATGTATGTGCCATTATTGTCGAATTTTTGAACACGTTGGTTACTTGAATCTGTAACATAGATATTATTATTACTATCTCTAGCGATATCTGACGGACCATTGAATAGTGTTCCTTCAGGACAGTTAATACAGCCGATCTGAGTAATCCCACTTCCCGCAGCCTTCACATACGGCGCTGCATAAAAATAAGTGACTCCAAGCAAACCAACAACCAAGGTGACAAGTAGCCATCTTAATGTAGTCACCGACCTCTTCGTTGTTGTACCCACCAAGTACATACACCCTCTAACAATTAGCTTTTCGCTTGATAATGCTTAATTCGATCTTAGATGGTTAGCTACACCTAGTCAATCTGGTTGTGCTTCTTTGAGCTTCGTGAGGTCAAACACTTCCCAGGCACCAAATTCCTTTTGCTTGATCTCTTGGTGTTGCTGAGCCCACAGCGAGATTTGATGGGTGGAACGCTCATCAAGCTTCGTAGGATCAGGTTGGCAGTTATTTTTCTTAGCCACTTCAATACGTTCTTTAGACTCTGGGGTATTATCACGCACTCCGCAGCGAGTTACTTCCGAAGACTGCAATCGATTCACGATAAAAAAGCGCAATTTGCCAGCCTCAACTAATGCCTTATAATCGTTCACGCTGAGCGGGTTATCAACTCCACTAAAGCCACCAATCGCCATGGCACTTTTTCCGGTAGTGAGCTGTACGGCTGCGGCATCATAACTGGTTATCGACGAAGCAATCCAAGTTGACTGACCGCGATTATCGAGCAAATACCGCTCAAGTGCTGGGGGAATCCCTGTCTCCGGCTTATACAAGCGAATAATGTCAGTTGGTAGCGGTGTGGCCGAAACAATAAAGCCACGCTGAGTGTCACGCGCAGTTGCTATCGATGATGCTGTCGGTGCGGCAAAGAGCGCAATCAAGGCAAGCACGAAAGCCGCGTACTGTAACTTGTGCTTCCCTTTGGTCTGGGCCCAGGCATACAGCAGAAAAGCCACTACCGCCAAACCAACCACCATTGCAGCGATCCAGAGTGGCCAAGCTCGCCCTTTCCAAAACTGCAGCGGCATCAAGGCCGCGCCAAAACACAGCACGACAATCAAGCCCATATAGATTGGCGAATCAGTTGATTTTCTCTCCAGCAGCCACCTTGCCGCCCACACAACGAAGCCAACGAGGGCTGCGACAGCGGGAGCAATCACGACTGCATAATGTGGATGAATCGTGCCGCGTGTGAAACTAATGACAATCACATTCATCAGCAGAAAGCCTACCCACGTCAGTACAGCTAGCCACTTGAGCCTGTCGGTCTTGCGCGAGACATACCGAAGCGAGATATAGCTCGCCAACAACGCAATCGGAATACCCCAAGCAACTACCGAGCCAAATGACTCATTGAAGAACCTTAGAACCCCTACTTTGCCACCAAAGCCCGCTCCTAAGGTTTGGCCAGTTGGCTGATACCAGTTTTGGCCCGTCAAACGATTGAGGCCGTTATAACCAAGGATCAGCTCCCAGATTGAATTATTGGCCGTACCACCGATAAACGGCCGGCTCGCTGCTGGCGTCAATGAGACAAGAATCGGCCACCACAGTGCACTAACGAGAAACGCTCCGGCCGCAATGGCGATATCGCCGAGACGCTGCAGTCGTGACCTTCGAGCAAACGCAAAGTATATTGCAACGAATATCGGTAACACCACCAATGCCTGGAGCATTTTCGTCATAAAGCCAAGCCCGATCATCACACCCGTAAAAGCCAGCCAAAAGGGTGAATATTTCTCGAGGGAGCGCAAAAATGCGGCCAGTGAAGCAAGCAGGAGAAGCGTCAGCAGGGCATCTGGATTATTGTAACGAAACGCTACGACGACGATTGGTGTGAGTAAAAAGAACAGACTGGCCACAATGGCCGAAATAGTGCCGAAATATCGTCGCACCATTTTATAGAGAATCACTAACGAAGCCAGGCCCAAGAGAGCATGTGGTAATAAAACAGCGAATGGCGTAAAGCCAAACACCCGTGCCGACAGAGCCGAAATCCAAATTGCGAGCGGAGGCTTATCAACAGTAATAAACCCGGCCGCGTCAAAGCCGCCATACAAAAATGCCTTCCAACTCTGCGTGGCCGATTGCGCAGCCGCACTATAATAGGTATTTGCCCAGCCATTACTACTTAGGGTAGGTATGAGCAAGGCTGCCATCATGGCAACTAAAGTCAGGATAATCGCATTCTCGACATTCAAGATTTTGGATCTTTGTCGACTCAAACGATTCAGGCCAGCCAGGAATTCCATAATTGTCGCCGGTACTACAACTCGACTATCACCGCTCTCCTGCCAAGTTACCGGGATTTCTTGCAGCTTTACTCCCCGCCGCTTTGCAACAAATAACAGCTCGGTGTCAAAAAACCATCGATCACTCTGAACTTCCGGTAATAATTCTTTGGCGAGGGTAGTCGGCATTGCTTTAAAACCACATTGGAAATCCTTCACCCCAATGCGCAAAAAAAGCCGACTTAAGTATGAGTAGCCTACGGATGTTATTCGGCGTATCCAAGACCGCTTCACCTGAGACTGCTTATGAAATCGCCCACCTATCGCAATCAGCTTAGAGGACGCTGTCAGTGGTGCAAGCAGCGCTTGAAGATCAGAAATTTCAGTTGAGAGATCCTCGTCCATATAGGCTACGACATCAGCGCGACTACTCGTAATTGCTAAACGTAGGGCTAGCCCTCGACCCGATTGTTTTGCGCGTACGACACGAATCTGCTTACTTTCGCGAGCCAGCTGCTGAGCTACCTGCAGCGTATCGTCAGTACTACCACTATCAACAATCGTGAGAACATACTCATCTTTATATGCCGTATCTACGTACTGGAGTATTTTTTGTATGTTTGCACTGAGTGTGGCAGCTTCGTTATGACACGGAATAATTATGTCGAGTTTTTTTCGCCCGATCGACTGAGTCTCATTACTACGTAAGGCCTTGCTACGTCCACGCTTTTTCATATCTCTAAGTATAGACTACTTGGCTCGTGTCAGGAGTTACGTCGAGAGAGTCTGCTCACCCATACCCCGGCACCTAGTAGCGCCATGATGCTGGCGAGGTACATGTAGAGATTGTCTCCGGTATCTGCGAGGCTCGTGGTCGCGAGTCCAACTGGGTCTATGATGGTGCCGTTAGCCACTCCATCTTGGTCGAGAATGCCACCATCAGTGATGGCGTATGTGAGCTTGAGCATGGACTTACCATTGTAGTCTTCTCTTGTGATGGTAGCGCCAGGGACATCAATGAAGGTTTGAGAGTTTGTCTTGTACTTACGAGCGGTGTAGTCACTAGGGTTACC
>Ga0154020_10001676_pt1 | contig 27238 bp, 21 predicted proteins | sample Klosneuvirus_201_FD_109709 | JGI IMG/M metagenome (GOLD analysis project Ga0154020, IMG submission 109709) | Active sludge microbial communities from wastewater, Klosterneuburg, Austria - Klosneuvirus_20160825_MG | ecosystem: Engineered > WWTP > Aerobic digester > Activated sludge | place...
GCTGCCATCGCCGGGCCCCACTATGGCAACCGCAACCCTAATTGACAACCCAACCCGCCACCGGCGAAAACCGGCCATGCGACCCACGCTGGCAATCTCCCTCTTCGTCTCTGGCCAGCGCGCTCTGGTCATCGGTGATGGCCCTTCAGCCGCTGACCGCGCGACCCGCCTGACCGAGGCCGGCGCCACCATCACGAGCATCCCCGAGGCCGCCTTCAGCCCCGCCGCTCTCGCCGATCACCGCCTGGTCTTCCTGTGCGACGAGGCCCAGGACCCCGCCCTGGCTGCCCACGTCCAGGCCGCCGCGCACGCGCACATGCCGGCCCTGCTGTGCTACGCCCAGGACCGCCCCGAGCACTCCGACTTCGCGCTGCCCGCCCTCGTCCGTCGTGGCCACGTGCGCATCGCCATCTCGACCGAGGGCGCCGCCCCCGCCCTGGCCCGCCGCCTGCGCGAGGAGCTGGACCGCCTGCTCGACCCGCGCCTGGCCGCCTTCGCCGACGCCTTGGCCGCCGAGCGCGCCGCCCTGCCCCCTGGCGAACGCCGCGCCCGCCTGGCCGACCGCGTCGCCGCCCTGCGCATCGAAGGCGTCCTGCACCTGCCCGAGTAAAATTCCGCCCCGGCCCACATCCCCCCACCCATCTGGCACACCGGGAACAGGATCAACCCGCACGGTGGTTCGTATCCATTGATCACACCACCGTGACAACCCCCGCGTAGCCCCTGACCACCACGTGCCCTATAATCGACACGCGCGAGTTCCCACCCAGCGCCCCCGGAGAACCGGATGAAGCTCTACGTCAAGTTGCCGATCCTGCTGGGCGCCCTCGCCAGCGCGCTGTACCTGACCATCCAGACCCCCAGCTCCAAGAGCCTGAAGCTGTTCGGGGCCCAGGAGACCGAGGCCGCGCCCGGTCGCGCCACCCCCAAGCCCAAGCATGACCTGACGGCGCTGAAGATCTTCAACGTCACCCTGGTCCGCCTGCGCGACAACTATGTCGACCCGACCCGCATCGACACCAAGGAGATGCTGCTCAAGGCGCTCGACTCGGTGCAGCGCAGCGTGGCCGAGGTCCTGGTCGAGCCGCGCAAGGCCGAGGACAAGGTCATCGTCCAGGTCAACGACCAGAAGAAGACCTTCGAGCTCAAGGACGTCGATTCGCCGTGGCGCCTGGCCACCCGCCTCAAGGAGATCTTCAAGTTCGTCCAGGCCAACATGAACCCCGGCTCCGACGCCCGCGAGATCGAGTACGCCGCCGTCAACGGCATGCTGTCCACGCTGGACCCGCACTCCACGCTGCTCGACCCCGAGTCGTACAAGGAGATGCGCGTCAACACCTCGCAGAAGTTCGGCGGCCTTGGCATCGTCATCGGCATCCGCAAGGACAAGCTGACCGTCATCAACCCGATGCCGAGCACCCCGGCCTCGCGCGCCGGCATCCTGGCCAACGACCACATCGTCAAGATCGACGAGGAGGCCACCGTCAACCTGACCCTGACCGAGGCCGTCAACCGCCTGCGCGGCGACCCCGACACCGACGTCACCGTGTGGATCGAGCGCAAGGGCCAGCCCGGCCCCGCCGCTGACGGCGGCCTGCTCAAGTTCCCGCTCACCCGCGCCGAGATCCACGTCGACTCGGTCGAGTCGCAGCTGCTCAAGAACGGCGTCGGCTACTTCAAGATCAAGCAGTTCGGCGCCACCACCTCGGACGAGCTCAAGAAGGGCATGGCCGCCCTCAAGAAGCAGGGCGCGCGGGCCTGGATCCTCGATCTGCGCTGGAACCCGGGCGGTCTGCTCGATCAGGCCATCAAGATGTCCGACATCTTCATCGAGAAGGGCACGCTGGTCACCACCGTCGGCTACGCCGGCAAGCAGCGTGACGAGCGCCGCGCCGTGGCCGCGGGCACCGACATCACCTCGCCGGTCGCGGTCATCCTGAACGGCGGCTCGGCCTCGGCGTCCGAGATCGTCGCCGGCGCGCTCAAGAACAACGACCGCGCGCTGATCATCGGCCAGACCTCGTTCGGCAAGGGCTCGGTCCAGGTTCTGTTCGACAACGACGACGAGTCGGCCCTCAAGCTGACCATCGCGCAGTACCTGACCCCCGGCGACGTCTCGATCCAGTCGGTCGGCGTGCCGCCCGACATCGCCCTGCTGCCCGCGCGCATCCCCGACAAGCTGGGCGATGTCGCAGGGCGCGTGCGCTACCTCGGCCCCAACCACCTGACCCGCGAGTCGGACCTCGACAGCCACCTCGACCACGCCACCGCCAAGAAGGGCGAGCGTCCCGCCGAGGAGGTCGCCTACCTCTATGTGCCGCCGCCCAAGAAGGCCGGCGCCGCGACCCCCGACGGGGACGACGACACCGACCCGGGCACCGGCGACGATCCCGAGGAGGAGGACGAGGAGGAGCCGCCGCCCGACGCCGACAAGTTCGTCGAGGACTTCGAGATCACCTTCAGCCGCGACTTCCTGACCACCACCAAGTCGGTCTCGCGCAAGGAGATGATCGCGCAGGCCCGCGCCTTCGCCGCCAAGCGTCGCGCCGAGGAAGAGGTCAAGATCGCCGCCAAGCTGCAGTCGCTCGGCATCAACTGGGAGAAGCCCAGCAAGGTGACGGGCACCCCCAACCTGCACGCCAAGTGGGAGTCCGACCGCGAAGGCGGCAAGCTCAGCGCCGGCGAGACCATCAAGGTCAAGCTGTCGGTGACCAACGACGGCACCGGCCCGGCCTTCCAGGTCCGCGGCCTGATCAAGAACGACGACTACGCCTTCGACGACGTCGAGATGATGTTCGGCCGCATCAACCCGGGCGAGACCAAGACCTTCGAGCAGGCCATCAAGGTCCCGCGCGAGGCCATCACCCGCGTCGACGCCCTGCGCGTCGAGCTCAAGGACGCCACCGGCCGCGAGGTCGCGGGTGTGCCGCAGTACAAGGTCACCCTGGCCGGCCTGGCGCGCCCGGTGTTCGGCTACAAGTACCAGATCATCGACGACGTGCGCGGCAACAAGGACGGCCTGCTGCAGCGTGGCGAGGAGGTCCGCCTGCTGACCGCCATCACCAACCTCGGCCTGGGCAAGGCGTGGAAGACGCTGGCCACCCTGAAGAACAACTCGGGCGACGGCGTGGTGGTCAACAAGGGCCGCTTCGATCTGGGCGCCATCGACCCCAACGCCGAGAAGAGCGTGGAGTTCACCTTCGAGGTCGCCAAGGACTTCGAGGGCAGCGAGGTCCAGGTCGAGGTCATGGTCTATGACCAGACCCTGCGCGAGTTCGTGACCGAGAAGATCGACGTCCCGATCTCGCAGCCCGAGGGCGGCATCGTCGCCGCCAAGGGTGTGGCCCGCGTCGGCGCCGACACCTGGGTCTACGAGGGTGCGCGCCAGGGCAGCATGGTCATCGGGCGCGCCGCGGCGGGCTCGTCGTACCGGCTGCTGAGCCGCATCGGTGACGGCTGGCTGCGCGTCGAGGTCGCCAATGGCCGCCCCGGCTTCATCGCCACCAAGTCGGCCAGCGTGCTGCCCGCCGGCGCGGCGTCGCCCAAGTTCAGCGCGCGCTGGGCGGTGACCCCGCCCAAGCTGGTGCTGTCGGTGCCGCTGGAGGCCGACGCCAGCAGCGCCCGCCTGACCGGCAAGGCCACCGACGACAAGAAGGTCGAGGACGCCTACATCTTCGTGTCCAACCGTGGCGCCAAGATCGACAAGAAGGTGTTCTACACCTCGAACAAGAACAGCAAGAACGGGGCTGAGCTGGCCATCGACGCCACCGTGCCGCTGTGGCCCGGCGCCAACGTGATCACGGTCGTCGCGCGCGAGGACAACGAGGTCCAGACCCGCCAGACCTACATCGTGTACCGCCCCGACGGCCCCGCCACGGCCGCCCGCACGAAGTAGCCCGCCTCACACCCAAAACCGGAGCAACTCACCAGGCATAGCCTGGTGAGTTGTTAGTTGCGCCCCGCCCCAGGGTTTGTCATCAATGGACCCATGCGGCCGATCTTCGTGGCAACCATCCTGTGCGCTCTCGGCGCCTCCGCCCTCGCACAGGAAGCCGCGAAGCCAGCGCCCGCCGCCCCCGCCGCCACCAAGAAGGTCAAGGCCGCCAAGCCCCCCGCCGACGACATCATCGTCATCAACGCGGGCGGCGACGTGTCCTACGCCAACGGCTGGAACGGCGAGGACGTCTGCGACAAGATGGGCGCCGAGCTGTTCGCGTCGATCCGCCCGCTGCTGGCCCAGGGCGATCTCAACTTCGCCAACCTGGAGACGCCCTTCACCGAGGCCACGCCCGCGGTGCAGAAGGAGTTCATCATCGTCTCCAAGCCGCACCGCCTCAAGTGGCTGACCGACGCCGGCTTCAACCTGTTCTCCAACGCCAACAACCACTCGATGGACGCCGGCAAGCAGGGCCTGGTCGACACCCTGGCGCTGCTGACCTCGCTCAGCACCGAGGAGCGCCCGCTGGTCTGGGCCGGCACCGGCGTGACCTCCGATGACGCCAAGGAGGTCAAGGTCTTCACCCCCAAGGGCAAGCGCACCAGGTTCGCCTTCATGGCGCTGGGCAACAACGGCTCCAACCTGGTCGCCTCGGTCTACTCCAAGGACGTGCCGGAGCGCATCAAGGCCGCCGCCGCCAGCGCCGACGTCGTCATCGTGTCGTCACACCACGGCAAGGAGTACGAGCACGTGCCGTCGCCCGACACGGTGCGCATGTATCACGGCTTCATCGACGCCGGCGCCAAGATCGTGTTCGCGCACCACCCCCACGTCATCCAGGGCGTCGAGCGCTACAACGGCGGCGTCATCTTCTACAGCCTGGGCAACCTGTCGTTCAACTCCAAGACCAAGCGTCACCACGAGACCGGCGCCAAGCTGTACTCGATGCTCGGCCGCGTGGTGGTCAAGAACGGCCAGATCGACAGCGTCGGCGCCTTCCCGCTGTACGCCAACAACACCGAGGCGCTGGTGGTCGGCGAAGAGAAGCTGATGCCCAAGCATGCGCAGCCGCAGCTCCTGACCGGCGCCTTCGCCAACAAGGTGCTCGAGGATCTGGTGACCTGGTCGCGCAAGATCCCGACCAAGGCGCCGCCGACCGCGTACAGCAGCGCGCTCGACAGCCTCGTCGTGGGTGACAGCGCGCCGCCGGCCGTCGCCAGCGCCCCCGCCGCCTCACCGGCCCCCGCCGGCACTGGCACCGGCCCGGCCCAGGCCGCGCCGACCGACACGCCGTAGCCTTCTCCCGTATACTCGACGCCGCGTGGCGGTCGAGAGAAGCGGGTTCAAGCGGCGGCTGTTCGTCCCCGGTGTCGTGCTCACGGCGCTGGAGGCGATCGTCATCGTCGTGCCGCTGCTATACTTCTACCGCCCCACCCCCGAGCAGCGCTCGGTGCTGTCCACCGCGGTCCTCCCGGTCGCCCTCGGCTTCTTCGCGGTGTGGGTGCTGGCCATCACGACCTGGCTGGCGCCGCTGCAGCGCGCGGTCTCGCTGCGCAAGAAGAACCAGCCCCTGCTCGGCGAGGTCACCGACGCCGCCTACCGCGCCCTGCTGCTGGCGCCCAACCGCCTGTGGGTCCTGCGCACGACCCTGTGGACGGTCTCGCTGTCCGTGCTGGCCTCGCTGCTGTACGCGCTGACCTCGTTCCCGCTGCAGGCGGTGGCCACCGTCATCGGGGTCACCCTGATGAACTCGCTGATGGTGTCGCTGCTGCGCAGCTCGTGGACCGCGCGCGTGCTGGCCCAGCTCAAGCCGGTCCTGTTCCCCGGCCTGGAGCCGCTGCGCTACTTCGCCGACACCTACTTCGATCGCCTGGTGAAGATCTCGCTGGTCATCGGCGCCATCGCGCTGACCGCCATCATCGGCTTCATCTACTTCTTCCTGCCCATCACCTTCGACCAGTTCCTGCAGCTGCAGACCTACTTCCCGCTCTCGGTCGGCGTGCTGACCGTGGGCTGGTACCTGCTGGCGCGCCGCTTCCGCCGCCCCATCGAGGCCTACCTCGACGCCGCGGTCTACTCCGAGCCACAAGATCGCCCCGGCCCCACCGACCCGCGCGCCACCGCCGCCTACCGCGGCGCGCAGGCGCTGGGCTACAAGCTGGCCGCCTCCAAGGTCGCGTTCTGGACCGTGGCCGCCGCCGCCGGGTCGGTCCAGGCCCACTACGTCTTCCGCATCGACTCCGACAGCGCCATCCTGATGTTCGGCGCCGCCGCCGTCATCACCATGGGCGGCGCGCTGTACGAGGCGCTGTGGCACCGCGCCGGCATGCGCCCGCTGCTGTCCCACCTGGCGCTGCGCCATCGCCTGGTCCCCGCCGAGATCCGCACCCCGCTCAGCCTGCGCATGAAGATGCTGATCTCGTTCGGCGGCCTGGTGCTGTTCGCGTGCGGCCTGGCGCTGTTCTGGTCCTTCATCCAGTACAAGAACCTGGCCGCCGGCTTCGTGCAGAAGCAGGCGCTGCAGAAGCTGGACTTCGTGCGCGACGAGGTGCGCATGCGCGCAGCCAGGCGCGGCGAGGGCGCCGACACCCAGCTGGTGCGCGAGGTCCTGGCCCAGGCCGCCCTCGGCGTGATGGCCGACGGCGGCTCGTTCTATCACCTGTCGCCCAGCGGCGCCGGCGCGCACGCGGCGTCGATCCGCGCCGGCACCACACCGCCGCTGCGGCTGCCCTGGCCGACGGTCGCGCTGCTGTACCAGAAGGGCGAGGGCTGGCTCGACGTGTCCTCGCTGCGCCTGACCGGCCGCTATGCGCAGCTCGAGCTCGACGGGGTCGACCTCGGCACCATCGCGCTGTTCTACCCGGGTTCACGCTTTCGCGGCCCCGGCATCGAGCGCCCGCTCAAGGAGCTGCTGGTCTTCTTCATCGTGCTGTTCGGCGTCTCGGCCGGGATCGTCTGGTTCACCGTGTCCGAGTTCACCACGCCCATCAAGGCGCTGGAGCGCCGCGCCGAGGAGATGGCCCGCGGCGAGCTGGCCCCGCCGGTGGTCGCCGCCTCCGAGGCCGACGAGGTCGGCCGCCTGACCTTCGCCCTCGAGGACATGCGCCGCGCCCTGCGCGACAAGCTGCGCTCCACCGAGGAGGTCAACCTCGACCTCGAGCGCGAGGTCCAGCGCCGCACCTCCGACCTGGCGCGCAAGAACAAGGAGCTCTACGAGGCCCTCGACGCCCTCAAGCGCGCGCAGGCCCAGCTGGTGCGCTCCGAGAAGATGGCCTCGATCGGCCAGCTGGTGGCCGGGATCGCGCACGAGATCAACAACCCGGTCAACGCCATCGCCAACACCGTGGGCCCGATGCAGACCGAGCTCGACGACATGCTGAGCGAGATGTCGTCACGCAAGTCCCTGGTCGGCGCCGCCAGCACCGCCGCGGTCGAGATCAAGGACATGATCCGCGTCATCCAGAACGGCGCCCGTCGCACCAAGGAGATCGTGCAGGCGCTGCACAACTACTCCCGGGTCGACGACGAGCGCCTGCTCGAGATCGACGTCAAGCGCAGCCTCGACGAGTCGCTCGAGCTGCTGCGCCACATGATCAAGAACCACATCACGGTCGATCGCCACTATGGCGACAACACCAAGATCAAGGCCCACGCCGGCCAGATCAGCCAGGTCTTCCTCAACCTGCTCACCAACGCCGCCCAGGCCCTGGAGAAGAAGGACGGCACCATCCGCATCTCCACCCAGCGCAAGAAGCAGCCCGGTGGCGACGTCGTGGTGGTCCAGATCGGCGATGACGGCCCCGGCATCCCCGCCGAGGTGCTGCCCCGCATCTTCGACCCCTTCTTCACCACCAAGGAGGTCGGCGCCGGCACCGGCCTCGGCCTGTCGATCGTCCACGGCATCGTCGAGCGCCACGGCGGCACCATCGAGGTCGACACCCAGGTCGGCGTCGGCACCACCTTCACGGTGACCCTGCCGGTGGAGCAGCCGATCGCCCCGACGCCGCCGCCGCCAGAGCCTTCGTCAAAGGTCGTGGTCGCGTAGCGAGCCACGACCTTTGACGTTTCCGCCTGCGGTTGTCGTAGCCTGGGCCCGCGCAGGTTCCGTTCACGCTGTGGCGCCAGGGCCACTCCCCCGCTGTTTCTGCGCCCCCTGGCCTGCCCCAACCCCCCGAAACTCCTTTTCCGCCCGTTTTCTCGCCAAAGGCACGGCCATTGCTACTATGAAGCCGTAGAAGCGATGTCCGCCCCAATCAAGAAGCGCAGCTGGTTCCGCGCCGCCGCCCTCGCGCTGGCGCTCGCCCTGCTGCCCGCGTCACAGTCGGGCTGCTCGCCGCGCCTGACCGCCGACTTCGTGCGCACCGCGCTGTGGACCGCCAGCGTGGTCGGCTACGTCGCCATCCTCGAGTCACACGACGCCCACTACCACTTCGAGCACTGCGGCCACTACCGCCGCTGGCACGACCAGCAGTGGGTCTACTACTACCAGGGCCGCTGGGAGTACTACAACGCGGGCAACGCGCGCTGGTACTTCTACACGGAGCAATAGCGCGAAGCGCGTTTGCTCCGTGTATCCGTCTCCGACTCAGTCGTCGTCGGGCTCCCCCACCCCGTCGAGCATCCTGGCCAGATCGAACCCGGCCGTCAGCTCGAACATCGCGCCAAGGCCCCAGCGCGCGTCTTGCCCCGAGAAGTCGACATATCCAGCCGTCCCCACCACCCCGAACAACATGTGGCTCACCGCCCCGCCGTCGTCCCCGCCCAGGATGTCGTAGCCGAGGCCGGCACCGAACTCGGCCAGCGTGCCTTCGAGCTTGCTGTCTCGATCGCTCGCCTCGCCCTCCTTCATGTAGCCGGTGCCCGCCGCGTGTAGCCGCACCAGGCCCGACAGCCGACGCCCCCGCCCCAGCTGCTTCAGTCCGATGTCGCCCAGGAGCTCGAGGCCGACCAGCACCGAGTCGTCCGCCTCGCCGCCTCCACCCGCGAAGCCTCCGGTCATGCCGATCGCGATGCGTCCTTCCGGCTGCTGGGCCACATAGCCGAAACCCAGCGTCCCCATCCCCACGGCGCCACGCCCGTCGCCCGACAGACCACCCGCATGGAGGCGCGTGTAGCAACCGCCGCCGGCCAGCGCTGCTGCCAGAGCGAGCAACGGTATCCACTTCGGCCGCATGGGCGGGACCATGCCTCAGCCCGCGCCCACGCAGGCGCCAACCACCCCACGCTTCGCGCCACGATCAGCCTGGCCCCGTTTCCAGCATCGCCTTTCGCCTTGACCTATATATGCACGGACGTGTATATATACGGGCATGCAACTCGACGTCTTCCAGACCCTGGCGGACCCGACCCGCCGCCGCATCGTCGAGGCGCTGCTCAGCGGCGAACAGCAGGTCGGCGACGTCGTCGCCAGCGCCGGCGTGCACCAGTCCGGGGTGTCGCGCCACCTGCGCATCCTGCTCGAGTCGGGCTTCGTCTCGGTCCGCCCCGACGGCCAGCGCCGCCTCTACGCCCTGCGCCCGGCACCCTTCAAGGAGCTCGAGGACTGGCTGACCCGCTACCGCAAGCTGTGGGAGGCGCGCATCGATCGTTTCGGCGCCGCGCTCGAGGACAAGCAGAAGAAACCCGCCACCAGGCCCCGACCCAGGAGCAGACACTCATGAACACCGCGAACCAGACCAAGGCCAAGGTCGTCATCGAGCGCACCTACAAGGCCCGCCTCGAGGACATCTGGGATCTCTGGACCACCAAGCAGGGCTTCGAGTCCTGGTGGGGCCCCCAGGGCTTCCGCGCCGACGTGCACACGCTCGAGGCCCGCACCGGCGGCACCCTGCGCTACGACATGGTCGCCGACAGCCCCGAGATGATCGAGGCGATGAAGAAGATGGGCCAGCCGCCCTCGCACGGGGTGACCGCGACCTTCACCACGGTCGAACCCCGCAGCCGCCTCGTCATCACCAACGTCATCGACTTCCTGCCCGGCGTCGAGGCCTACCAGAGCGACATCCTCGTCGAGCTCGCCGCCAGCGGCGACAAGGTCCGCATGGTCGTCACGCTCGACGGCATGCACAGCGACGAGTTCACGGGGATGCAGAAGGAGGGCTTCACCAGCCAGCTGACCAAGCTGGACGCCCGCTTTGCCTAGGTCGGGCGCCCAGCCCGGGCGTCATGTCGAGGCGGGTGTTACTTGCAGACCTTGGCGACGAAGGAGCCGAGGGCCCCGCTGTCGCTGTCCTTGAAGTCGATCTTGCCGCTGACCTGCTTGGCGCTGACCTCGGTGAGGCTGGAGCCCTCGACAGGCTGGCTGCCCGTCAGGCCGCCCATGGAGGTGAAGCGCGAGATGTAGCCCTCGACCTTGATCGGGCCAACCACCGGCTCGCCGGGGGGATCGCCCCGATCGATGGTGATCTCGATGTAGGTGGCGTCTGGACAGACCTTCTGCAGCTTCTCGGAGTTGACGCCGTCTTTGTCGGTCACGGAGCAGCTGAACTTCTCGCAGTCCCTGGCCATCGCGACGATGCGCTTGTCGCCCGCCTTGATGTACAGCGACTTGTCGCTGTCGAACGTGCCCCAGTTGTTGCCACCCTTCATCGCGGTCAGCTTGCCCTCGGGCGGCGGCGGGATGGTGATCGCGGCGGGGCTGGCTTCGGGCGACGCCGATGGCTCGGCCGAGGCAGACGGGTCGGGCGACGCCGACGGGTCCGCGGACGCCGACGGCGACGGCTCGGCCGACGCCTCGGGCTTGCCATTGAGCACCAGCACGAGGTTGGTGCGCTCGGGGCTATTGACCAGCTTCTTGCAGGCCGAGTCCTTGGCCTCTTCCATGATCAGGTTGACGCAGCGCACGTTCTCGTCGGGCGCCGCCATGCAGGCATCGGCCCAGACCTTCGGGTCCTGGCGTGAGGAGTACTGCTTGTAGATGTTCTCGCAGGCGGTCTTCTTGTCCCCGAGTCCCTTCGGCTTCTTCTTGCCGCAAGCGGGGACGACCAGCGCGAGTGCGATGACGATGTAGTGGGCTCTCATGCCGAGGACACTACCGCATCAGTCACAACCGATCGAGCGCCCCCACACCGTATATGACGACTGGAATAGAACTGCCACAAACTGCCTACCCCAGCGTCACCTTCCGGTACTGCCGTCCACACCGCACCACGAACGTCGCGCCCCGCGCCAGCACGCGCTGCCCGTCGATCACCACCTCACCATCCACCGCGACCGCCTTCTGCCCGACCAGGCGCTTGGCGTCGCCATTCGACTTGGTCAGCCCCGCCGCCGTCAGCACCTTGACCAGCGCCATCCCCGCCGCGCCGTCCTCCACCACCACACTCACACTCTCGATGTCGTCGGGCACCTCGCCGCGCTGGTGCTGCTGCTCGAAGTGCGCCTGTGCCGCGGTGGCCGCGTCGTCGCCGTGGAAGCGCGTGGTCAGCTCGCGCGCCAGCGCCTTCTTGGCCACCATCGGGTGGCCGCCCTTCAGCGCCGCCAGCGCCGCGTTGTCGACCCGCGACAGCAGCTCGTAGTAGCGCCACATCGCTTCATCCGTCACCCGCATCAACTTGCCATACACGTCATTGGGCGCCTCATCGACGCCGACATAGTTGCCCAGCGACTTGGACATCTTGTCGCCGACCAGCTTGCCGTTCTCGACCCGCGCGTCGGTGCCCTCCAGCAGCGGCGTCGTCATCACCATCTGCGGGCGCAGCCCGTAGTCCTTCATCAGCGCGCGCCCGACCAGCAGGTTGAACAGCTGATCCGACCCGCCCAGCTCGATGTCGCACTGCAAGGCCACCGAGTCATAGCCCTGGAACAGCGGGTACAGCAGCTCATGCACACTGATCGGCTTCTGGGCCTGGAAGCGCTTGGTGAAGTCGTCGCGCTCCAGCATGCGCGCCACGGTGTACTTGGCCGCCAGCGTCACGGTGTCCGCCGCCGTCATCGGCCCCAGCCACTCGCTGTTGTAGCGCACCTCGGTCTCGGCCTTGTCGAGCACCTTGAAGGCCTGCCGGGTGTACGTCTCGGCGTGCTCCAGCACCTGCTCGCGCGTCAGCCGCGGCCGCGTCGCGCTCTTGCCGGTCGGATCCCCGATCATCGCGGTGAAGTCGCCGACCACGAAGACCACCTTGTGGCCGAGCTCCTGGAAGGTCCGCATCTTCGACATCAGCACGGTGTGGCCGAGGTGCAGATCCGCCGAGGTCGGGTCGAACCCCGCCTTGACGACCAGCCGCTTGCCCTCCTTGAGGCGCATGCGCAGCTCGTTCTCGGACTCCACGTGCGTCACGCCGCGCATCAGCAGCGACAGCTGCTCCTCGACATCTCTCATGCGTCCTCGCTCGACACCGGGCCGGTGACATCCCGCCGCAGCCGCTCCACCTTCACGCAGCGCCCGCTCGCATCAATCTCGAACAACACCCCGCGCAGCTGCACATTGCCCTTGGCGACCACATACGGCATCGGCCGCCCGGACCTGAACTTCTGCACGATCTTCTCCTTCACCATCCCGATCACCGAGTCGTACGGCCCGGTCATCCCGACGTCACCCAGGTACCCGGTGCCGCCTGGCAGCACCTCTTCATCCGCCGTCGGCACATGGGTATGCGTCCCGAACACCGCCGCCACGCGCCCATCCAGGTGGTGCCCCATGGCGCGCTTCTCGCTCGACGCCTCGGCGTGCATGTCCACCACCACGGGCACACCTGGCGCCGTGCGCCCGAGCTCCGCCAGCGCCGCATCCGCGGCGTCGAACGGGCTCGCGCACGCCTCCATGAACACGCGCCCGATCAGGTTCATCACCGCAACCTGCGCACCGCCACCGCCCGGCACCTCCACCACACACACCCCGCGCCCCGGCGTGCCCGGCGCGAAGTTCAGCGGCCGCACCAGCCGGCCACACTTCTCCAGGTAGGGCGCGATCTCCTTGTCGTGCTTCCAGGTGTGGTTGCCCAGCGTGATGACGTCCACGCCGCTGCCGAACATGTCCTCCGCGCTCTGCACCGTGATGCCGACCCCGCCCGACGAGTTCTCGCCGTTCGCGATCACGAACCCGACCCCCAGCTCGGCGCGCAGCCGGCCCACGAACGAGCGCAGCGCCTCGCGCCCCGGTCGCCCGATCACATCACCGATGCACAGCACCTTCACGACAGACCTACCGGCCGCCTACTTCGCGTACTCGGTCGCCCGCGTCTCGCGAATCACGCACACCCGCACCTGCCCGGGATACTGCATGGAGTCCTCGATCCGCTTCGCGATCTCCTTCGACATCAGCACCGACTGGTCGTCCGAGACGCTGGCGTTCTCGACCATCACGCGGACCTCGCGCCCGGCCTGGATGGCGAACGCCTTCTCGACCCCCGGGAAGTCGGTGCACAGCTTCTCGAGATCCCCGAGCCGCTTCACATACGACTCCAGCTGCTCGCGCCGCGCACCCGGGCGCTGCCCGCTCAGCTGGTTGGCCGCATCGACCAGGTTGTCGAGCACGCTGTCCGCCGGCACCTCGCCATGGTGCGCCGCGATGGCGTGCACCACGCGCGGCGCCTCACCCAGCTTGCGCGCGATCTCCGCGCCCACCGCCGCGTGCGAACCCTCGACCTCCTGGTCCGCCGCCTTGCCGATGTCGTGCAGCAGCCCGGCCCGCCGCGCCTGCTTCACGTTCAGCCCCAGCTCGCCGGCCATGACGCCGGCCAGGAAGCCGACCTCGACGGAGTGCAGCAGCAGGTTCTGCGCGTGGCTGCTCCTGAACTTCAATCTCCCCAGCATGCGCGTCAGCTCGGGGTGCATGCGCGAGATCCCCAGGTCGAACGCCGCCTGCTCGCCGGCCTCCTTGGCCTGCTGCTCGATCTCCTCCGACGCCTTCTGCACCACCTCTTCGATGCGGGTGGGATGGATGCGCCCGTCCGCGATCAGCCGCGACAGCGCGATCTTCGCGATCTCGCGCCGCACCGGGTTGAAGCACGAGATGATGACCGCCTCGGGGGTGTCGTCGATGATGAGGTCGATCCCGGTGGCCGCCTCGAGCGCGCGGATGTTGCGCCCCTCGCGCCCGATGATGCGCCCCTTCATGTCATCGGAGGGCAGCGCCACCACCGACACCGTGCGCTCGGCGACATACTCGCTGGCGTAGCGCTGGATCGCGGTCGAGATGATCTTCTTCGACCGGTTCTCCGCCTCGGTGCGCGACTCGTCTTCGATCTTCCGGACCGCGATGGCGGCCTGCTTGCGGGCCTCGTCGGCGACCTCGGCGGCCAGCTTGTCGCGGGCCTGCTCGGCGGTCATGCCGGCGACCTTCTCCAGCTCGGCCTTGGCCTCGGCCAGCGCGACCTCGGCCTTCTTGGCGGCGGCCTCGGCCTGCTGCTCGCGCGTGGTCGCGGCCTTCTCGGCGCGCCCGACCTCGGCCTCCTTGCGCTCGACCTCGCCGGTGCGCCGGGCGGCGTCCGACTCCTTGCCCTGCACCTGCTCCTCGCGGCGCGCCAGCTCGGCCTTGCGGGTGGCGAGCTCGCGCTCACCTTCGGACTTGAGCTTGAAGGCCTGCTCCTGGGCCTCCAGCTCCGCGCTCTTCTTGAGAGCGGCGGCGTCGTCCTTGGCTGCAGCGAGGGCGCGCTCGGCCTCGGTCTTGGCGGCCTTGATCTGGCCGCGCTGACCGCGCTGGAGCGCCCACGCCACCGCCAGACCGATCGCAAGACCTGCGATCAGCGCCGCGATGATGTACAGGGGGTTCATGCTTGTCTACCTGGTTGGGCGCGCACGGCGCCCCGATCGGTGGCCACGATCCAGTCGAGCGCGGCGTCACCGGGGCCGCTGGGCAGCCCGGGGAGGATCTGAACGTCATACACAGCGCCCACGCGCGTCGCGCGCGGCGCTGCAGCCAGGGTGGCGTCGTAGTAGCCGCCGCCGTACCCCAGCCGGTGCCCGTCCGCCGCAACCGCCAGCGCTGGCACCACGAACACGTCGATGGCGTCGAGCTCGACCGCCGGCGCATCGGCCCTCGGCGCCGGGATGTCCAGCACCCCCAGCTCGAGCTCCGACACATCGTTCACGACGCAGAAATCCAGCACCTTGGTGTCCGCCACGATGCGCGGATACACGGTGCGCAGCCCCGCCGCCCTCAGCACACCCGCCAGCCGCTCGGCATCGACCTCGCTGCCGATGGCCGCGTACACCGCGAAGGTCTCGCCGGTGATCCGCTTGTCGGCCAGCAGCTCGGCCAGCCACAGCACCAGGCGCCCGGACGCAGTCGCCCGCGCGGGCGTGGCAAGCGCGTCGCGCATGGCGCGCATTTCCTGCCTGAGTTTTGCCTTTTCGACGCGGAGATCGCCTGGGCCGGGCATTGGATTAGTCTTTAGGATTAGCAACCTTAGCCGGTGGCCCGGGGGCTTGGCAACCGCGAAGGCTCCATCCAATGCCGAAAAAAAATCCCCCCGCCTGGGCCGTGTGAGGAGACAGTCAGAGCCCTTGGTCGGGGGATCGACGTCTCACGTGGGCGCTCCGGGGTGCCTATCAGGCGCGACTGGGTCCAGTCGCGCACACCAGGCACCGGATGGAACTCCCGATTCCGAGGTGTTGGGTCCTCATCGCCTCATCACGAACCCCGCAGGGGGAAAAATCGTGGACTATTTGGCCTTGGTTCTGGTCGGTGCTTCAACCTCCAGGGTTTTGCGCAACGCACGTGCTCGTTCTCGCACGCCCTCCCGTAAACCCGCCCGCGCTGCGCGCTCTCGAAGCAGCTCGTCCGCAATGTTCAGCGCGGTCAGGAGAGCGACCTCATAGGACGCGACCCCGCCACGGGCGGCCGCGGTCTCCTTCACGCGCGTATCCACGAACTCGGCCAATCGAGCAACGTAGCCTTCGTCTGCATCGGTCCGCAGGGCCAGCTTCTGACCAGCGACTGACAGCGTGATGGGCCTCTTGGAAGACATGGCCCACACCATAACCGACACTTCGAGCGACTAAAACAAGGGTCCGCTGGGCGTCCGCGAGCGTCTGCGATCGATAAGCGAATCGTGCCTTGCGAGATCAACCGTGCTCCTGTGCACGCACGCTGTCAACACCCAAAATGGGCCGATTTTCAGCCGCAATGCAGCATTTCCTGATTTCCGAAACGTGGCAGCCGTTTGCGTTCGCGGGCCCGAAGTGCTACCCAGGTTGCTCCCGGTTTGCATCATCGCGGGGCCCATAGCTCAGCTGGTAGAGCAGCGGCCTTTTAAGCCGTTAGTCGCAGGTTCAAATCCTGCTGGGCTCACTACCTCAGTCGCCACTCCTCGGAGATCTCGGAGGCCGATCGCTTGGGTCGATTCGATGATCGTGCGACGCGACCCATCCGCGGCCTCGGCGACATGCTGCGCTGGAAGATCCTGCGCCGCGGTGTCGCCGACGCGCGCAAGCGGCCCGGCGATCCCGCCTTCAAGATGCCGGTGCGCGAGCCCGATCTCGCGCTGCTGGCGTCAGCGCGCGCGTCGCTGACCTGGATCGGCCACGCGACCTTCGCGATGCGCCTCGGCGGCAAGCTGATCCTGACCGACCCGGTGTGGGGCCGCGCCGGCGGCCTGGTGGCGCGCCAGGTCGCGCCTGGCGTGGCCTTCGAGGCGCTGCCCGCTCCTGACATCGTGCTGGTCACGCACAATCACATGGACCACATGTGCCTGCCCACGCTGCGGCGGATCGGCCCCCAGGCGCTGTACGTGGTGCCGCTCGGCAACGCCGACCTGCTGCGCAAGGAGGGCCTGCTCAACGTCATCGAGCTCGACTGGTGGGAGACCCACCGGCTGGGCAGCAACCTCGAGGTCACGCTGGTGCCGTCGCGGCACTGGTCGATGCGCATGCCGTGGAACCGCAACGACATGCTGTGGGGCGGCTTCGTGGTGCGCGGCCCCGAGGGCGTGGCCTATCACTCGGGCGACACCGCGTTCTTCGACGACTTCGCCGAGATCGGCCGCCGCGCCGGGCCGATCGACTGGGCCATGCTGCCCATCGGCGCCTACGAGCCGCGCTGGTTCATGGAGCCCCAGCACATGAACGTCGACGAGGCCATGCGCGCCTACGAGCTGCTCGGCGCCAAGACCATGGTGGCCATGCACTGGGGCACCTTCATCCTGACCGACGAGCCCATCGACGAGCCGCCGGCGCGCCTGCGCGAGCTGTGCAGCGAGCGCAGCTATGGTGGCGACAAGGTCTGGCTGATGGACATCGGGGAGTCGCGCGCGCTGGTGCGATAGCGGTAGCGGCTACGGCTTCAGCAGCTCGGCCAGCAGCTTGTCGTCGTTGTCGCGCACCCGGTGCGCGCCGATGCCGCCCAGGATGCGGTGCTCGTCGTCGGGCCGCACGATTCTGGGCTTGGCGACGACCTTCTTGATGCCCGACTGCTGCGCCGCCTTGGCCGCCACGCGCGCGCGCAGGGCCGCGGCGTCGGCCTCTTCCTGGCTGACCTGTGTCAGCCCGTCGTGCGCCGCCGCGTCGTCGAGCCGGCTCATGCCGCTCATGCCGCCGACCTCGCCTGCCCCCGGAGCGGTGCAGCCGGTGTCGACCGCCGTCGCGGCGCCACCCAGCCCACGCTTCTGCTTCACAATCCGAAGCAAGCTGGGGACCGACGCCGCCACGAAGCCGAGCGCGCTGGCGCCGACCATCAGGCCCGCGATGGCCTTGGTGCGGCGCGGCCGACTGGGCGCCGCCCCGATGGAGCGCAGCTCGCCCGCGGCCGTCGCCGCCGACGTCGTCATCGTGGCCGTTGCGGCGGGCCCCGGCGCAGCCAGCATCGCGCCGACCACCAGCCCGATCTCGCGCCGCATCCGCTTCCACTCGGCGCCCATGTCCCCCATGCGCCGCATATCCCCGGTCTCGAGATAGCTGGCACACGCGCACTCGCCCTTGGTCGAGCAGTGCAGCCCATCGGCGAACACCCGCTTCACGATGGCCTCGAACGGCTGGTCGACATGGCCGATGCGCAGCGCCGCCTCGGGCCCGTCATCGCGATCCTCGCCCACCATCGGCGAACACGGATACAGATCCCCGCGCGTCGCGACCACCACCTGCGGCCGCTTGCCCTTGCGCAGCCCCGGCGCCGCCTCGCCGATGGCATCCGCCAGCGGCGCAAAGCGCACCTCGCGCCCCGCCCCGCGCTGCCGCACCAGCTCGGCCCCGACCTCGAGCAACTGTGCGCGCAGCTCGTCACGCGCCTCCGCCGTCCACTGCGCGCTGAAGTCGAGGTTGGCCTGCACCAGCTCGACGCCCTCGTTCCACAGCCACTCGACCGACTGCGCCAGCAGCGGGACCGTCACCGGCGTCACCACCATCATGGCGTCCGGCGCCGCCTCCGCGTCCACCAGCGCCCGCATGCCCTTGACCACGGCATCGAACGACGAGCGCCCCTTGCCGCCGCCATACAGCCGCGCCGCATCATGGGCCTCGCGCACGCCATCGATCGACACGCACACCCTGAGGCCACTGCCGACGATCCACTCGACATGCTCGCGCGCGAGCACCGTCGCGTTGGTGGTCGCCTGCAGCACCAGCCGACACCTGGCCTGCTCCGCCAGCCGCCGCGCCTGCCCCGCCGCCTCGCGCATGGCCGCGAACGCCAGGAACGGCTCGCCGCCGAAGAACCCCAGCTGGGCGACCTCGGGCGCGTCCGCGAACATCAGCTGCACCGCCCGCCGCCGCACCGCCTCCGACATCTCGCCGCCGTGGTGCTCCCCGGCATAGCAGTAGCTGCAGGCCAGATTGCACCGATGCGTCAGGACCAGCGAGACATCCATCGAATCACCCCATCATTCGAACATCAGGCCATCGATCATGTCGTCCATCGGCACGTGTACCGGCTTCTTGACGTGCGGCTTGACCGCCACCTGCTGCGCCGCCTTGGCCGCGATCCGCGCCCGCAGCGCCGCCTGGTCCGCGTCCTCCTGGCTGACCTGGGTCATCCCCGTGAGCGCAGCAGAATCGACACTCATGCCGCCCACGTCCTTGGCGACATCACAGCCCGGTGTGGCAATCACGGTCGCCGCCAGCGCCCGCTTCTGCTTGACGATGCGAAGCAGCGACGGCGCCGACGCCGCCCCGAACCCCAGCGCACTCGCGCCCACCATCACGCTGGCCACCAGCTTGGTCCGCGTGCGCGGCCGCTCCGCGACGACCGCCTTCATCGGCCCCGCCGCGCCGGCGACCGCGGGCACCAGCAGCGCGCCTCGCCGCTCGTGCTCGTGCTCGTGCTCGTGCTCGTGCTCGTGCTCGTGCTCGTGCTCGTGCTCGTGCAGCAGCTTCCCCACCGCCAGCCCGACCTCCCGCCTCATCCTCCTCCACTCCACCCCCACCGACCCCAACCCCTTCACATCCCCCGTCTCCATGTAGCTCGCGCACGCGCACTCACCCTGCTTCGAGCAGTGCAGCCCCTCCGCGAACACCCGCCGCACGATCTCGCCAAGATCGTCCCTCAAATGCCCGATCCGCAGCGCCGCCTCCGGCCCATCATCCCTGTCCTCACCCACCATCGGCGAACACGGATACAGATCCCCCCGCGTCGCCACCACCACATGCGGCCGCTTGACCCGGCGCAGCTCCGGCACCACCTCGCCGACCACGTCCATCACCGGCGCAAACACCACCTCGCGCCCCTCGCGCCGCCAGCGCACCAGCTCCGCCCCGACCTCGAGCAGCTGCTGCCTGAGCAGCGCCCGCGCCCCCGCGTCCCAATCCGCCGCAAAGTCCAGGTTGGCCCGCACCACCTCGACGCCCTCGCTCCACAGCCAGGCCACCGACTCCGCCAGCCAGCCCACCGTCGCCGGCGTGAGCACCATCAGCGCCGCCGGCTCCGCCCCCGCGTCGACCAGCCCGCGCAGCCCCTTGACCACGGCGTCGAACGACGACCGCCCGCCCTTGAGCGGCCGCCCGCGCTCATGCGCCTCGCGCACGCCATCGATCGACACGCTGACGCGCACGCCATTGCCGACCACCCAGTCGACCTGCTCGCGCCCCAGCGCCGTCGCGTTGGTGGTCACCTGCAGCACCAGCCGACAGCCCGCCTGCGCCGCCAGCCCGCGCGCCAGCCCCGTCGCCTCGCGCATGGCCGCGAAGGCCAGGAACGGCTCGCCGCCGAAGAACCCCAGCTGAGCGACCTCGGCGCCATCGGCGAACATCAGCTCCACCGCGCGCCGCCGCACCGCCTCGGTCATCTCGCCGCCGTGATGCTCCCCGGCGAAGCAATACGAGCACGCCAGATTGCACCGATGGGTCAGGACCAGTGAGACGTCCATGTCAGAACTCCATGTCGCCCTGGATCATGACGCCCCCGAAGTGATGATCGGGCGGCTTGGGCTTCTTGGGCCGCGGCTTGACCGCCACCTGCTGCGCCGCCTTGGCCGCGATCCGCGCCCGCAGCGCCGCCTCGTCGGCGTCCTCCTGGCTGATCGTGGTCATCCCCGCCAGCGCCGCCGAATCGACGCTCATGCCGCCGACGTCCTTCGCCGTCCCGCACTCCGCGCTCACCGCCGTCGCCGCACAGGCCCGCTTCTGCTTCACCACCCGCAGCAGGCTCCCCGCCGACGCCGACACGAACCCGAGCGCACTCGCCCCCACCATCACACTCGCCACCAGCCTGGTCCGCCGCCGCGGCGTCGCCGCAACGACTGCCTTCATCGGCCCCGCCGCCCCCGCGACCACCGGCAGCAACACCGCGGCCGCCGGCTGCTCCTCGCCCTCCTTCGCCTCGGCCTCCGCACTGCCACTCTGACTCTCCCCGAGCAGCTTCCCGACCACCAGCCCGACTTCCCGCTTCATCCGCTTCCAGTCACTGCCCACATCCCCCATCCGGTTCATGTCGCCAGTCTCCATGTAACTGGCACACGCACACTCCCCCTTCTTCGAGCAGTGCAATCCCTCCTCGAACACCTTCTTCACGATGACCTCGAACGGCTCGCTCAGATGGCCAATCCGCAGCGCCGCCTCCGGCCCATCATCCCTGTCCTCACCCACCATCGGCGAGCACGGATACAGGTTCCCACTGGTCGCGACCACCACATGCGGCCGCTTGGCCCGCCGCAGCGCCGGCACGACCTCGCCAATGGCATCCACCAGCGGCGCAAACGACACCTCGCGCCCCTCGCGCCGCTGCCGCACCATCTCCGCCCCGACCTCGAGCAGCTCCGCCCGCAACGTCGCCCGCGCCTCCGCCGGCCACTCCGCCGTGAAGTCCAGATTCGCCCGCACGACATCCACGCCCTCGTTCCACAGCCAGGTCACCGACTCGGCCAGCCACCCCACCGTCGTCGGCGTCACCACCATCAACGCATCCGGCCCCGCCCCCGCATCCACCAGCCCGCGCAGCCCCTTGACCACCGCATCGAACGAGCTCCGCCCCCCCTTCAGCGGCCGCCCCCGCTCATGCGCCTCCCTGACCCCATCAATGGAAACGCACACCTGCACCCCGTTCCCCACCACCCACTCGACCTGCTCCCTGCCCAGCGCCGTCGCATTCGTGGTCGCCTGCATGATCAGCCGCCCGCCCGCCGCCTCCGCCCTCCCCCTGGCCTCCCTCGCCGCCTCCTTCATGGCCCCGAACGCCAGAAACGGCTCCCCCCCAAAGAACCCCAGCTGCGCCACCTCCGCCCCATCCGCGAACAGCAGCTCCGTCGCCCTCCCCCGAACTTCCCCCGTCATTTCCGCCAGATGATGATCCCCCGCATAGCAATACGTGCACGCCAGATTGCAGCGATGGGTGAGCACCAGCGAAACATCCATGGGCAGGTCCTACGCGCGCCCTTCCCAAAACGATCTCCCCCACTTGACACCCCCCACCCCCCCTGGTACCCCTACCCGCTCCGACCCCATCGTCTAGCTGGCCCAGGACACCGGCCTTTCACGTCGGCGACACGGGTTCAAATCCCGTTGGGGTCGCCCTTCGAAGAGACGCTCGCCCTAAACTGTTGAGAGAACGAACGGTGCCCAAAGGACAGCGTCGGCCCTGTCAAACCCTGTGGGCGCCCTGAGCCGTCCATTCGCCAGATCGCTACGAACCAACCGAACCGCCTCGGTGTGCGCTTCGGCAACCGATCGAGTCCCGTCGAGTAGATAGGTGTAGAAGCACTCGCTGAATCTCTGGGCAACAAGGTCCATTACGTTCCAGGCCGTTCCTGCAACCACGCTAGCGCCCGCTCTCAGCATGGCAGCTCCGACACTGACCCCGTCGGCGGTAAGTCCCGGCTCCTCACGTGCGCTCTCGCACGAACTCAGGTGTACCATCGCCTCCGCTCCGAGCGCGCGGTTGCCTGCTAGACGCTCAAAGCCCAAGAATACCTCAGCACCCTGCTCATCCTGTAAAAGTAGACCACTCCGCGCAGAACTATGGCCCGAGTATACAAACAGATCCGAGCCGGGGATCAAGTCCAGAACTGCATCCGGTGATGGCACCGCCTCAAGCACATTGATAGCCCCATCAAGCGTCTGCCCTGCCGACGCAAACACTGCTCGCCCTCGATGCTTGCCAGCAACTGCGAGTAGTTTCACTCCACAGTTCCCCCAAGCCAACCGCCCGCAGATACCAGCTACTTCCTGCGGAGCAGCGTCCAAACGCGCCCGTCCTATTCCCACGTCAGAAAGCACCACCACTGCGTTTTGGGGCCTCCGAACCTTAAGTGCGCTTGGCGGCCCTCGCAATGCCGAGAGACTTGGGGTGTAGGATACCGAGCGCACAGCATCCAGAAGGCACGCTGGCGCCTGTGCCACAGTCGTAGCCGCGTGGATTGGCATTCCGGCAAGCACCCCCGGGATGAGGATGACATCCCGGTCCGCCACCGAGCCCAACCTCAACAGCGGCGCGGAGAGGCCCTCTCCGACAAACTCCAGAAGGCGCCTGGTTGACTCCGCCCAGGCCTGCCGCCGCTCCACCTTGAATGGGCCCGGTTCAAAAGCCACTGAGTAGCTCTCCGACCAACTGCCGCCAACTCTTCCAAGCATCCTATCGTAGAGTTCTGGCCTGGACATGTCACTACAGGCCACCTGCACCGAACCGTGACTCACCACGGTGAGGACAGTCCCCCAGCGCGACACTGTCACGTCCACAATCGCCACATGCGGGCGCTCCGCCACGAGTTCGAGCGCAAGCCTCAGCGCCTGGTCCACAGACCTCTTGTTGCCGCCGACCCCAGCGAGCTCCCTTGTCTCCTCGATCTCATCGAGCGTCTCATCCACCGCTGTAGCGACTGCCGCAATCGAAGCCAAATGATCCGCTCCCCGTTGCGCGTCAAATCGCAGCCTCTCAGCGGCAAACACTCGACTATGGAGAGACTCCAGGAACTCTGCGCGGCCAGGATTCCCCGCGCCCTGCATGGCTCTCTCAGCGACAGCCTCTAGGGCGGACGCCAATTCCCGAGGCTTCGCTTTTGTGGCAAGTGCGAGCACGTCGTCACCGCGCGCACCCTGCTTGGCGCGGCAGAATGCGAGGTCGGAATACACCTCATCGGCAAGAAAAGACACCTCCCACCGCCACTCCAATGAGTGCGAACGCTCCCAGAGCCTCTCGACAATATCGCCAGCGCACTCAAGATCCCGCACACAGATCTGGAGCACTCCGGTGTCGCCGTCTGCCTTGAACCCCCTCATACGGGCATCGGCCGCCTTCAAAAGAACAACGATGGCGTCCACATCGGCCGATTTGTCAACGTACAGCTTTGCGGCCCGCTCGAACGCGGCCGCGGACGACGCATAGTCACAGGCATCAAGGAGAACCATGCCCAGAGTCCTCGAAGCGTTCGCTACCCTTAGGGGCCGCCCGGTGCTTTCAAGCAGCAAGAGGCCTTGGGTCGCATCATCGAGCGCATCGCGCAGTTCAGAAGCGCCACCGATCCGTGCAAGTATTTGGGCTCTTGCGACCAACCCCTCCCCGTGATGCGTTGGGGAATCCGAGAGAAGCGTGACTGCTTCGTCGGCCGCTAGCTTGGCGCGGGCGAGATACCCCGGATCCTTTGCCATCCCCGCCAAGGACGCGTACGCATGGGCCTTGTTCAGCAAGACGGCGCCCCGCGGAGGACACTCCCTATCGCCTAAACACCGCAGCGCCTCTTCATAGCTGTCCAGTGACGCCTCAAGACGCCTCCGCGCGTCCCCATAGAACCTCGACCGAATAATGTTACCCCGAGTGAGGTGCGCGCACGCCTGAGCGACTTGCGTACGCCCCAGTTTCGCTGAATGGCCTCCCTGCAGCACCGCTATCGCGTCATCAATGTGACCGAGAGCCCTCTCTTGGCAGAGCGCCGGCTCCAAGTCATTTCGCTCATTCAGGAACACCGCATAGTTCATCAGCACAACCGCGCGTTCATAGTGCGAGGAGTCCGACGGCAGGCATCCCAGGGCATCCTCAAATAGCCCATCAATGGCCTTGTCGCTTCTGCTTCGTGTTCGCGACACGGTATTGGCGAGGTCACCGAACGCGCGGCCTCGCGCACTGCACTCGTATTCCGCTCCCTTCAAGTCCAGCCCCTGTTCGTAGTCTGCCTCCGCTTGCGCGAGGCAGACCGCGTCCCACTCACCCAGATTCTCTAACAATCGTCCCCGTGTGAAGACCAGATCTCGAGCGAGCCGCGGACCGTCCGCATGAGAAAACCCGAGAAGCGCCTCAGACACCATGTCAACTGCGCCCTTAAGTTGCATCCTTGCATCGGGCAGTTCGCGCCAGTGCTCGAGAACGGCCATTGCATAGTGAAGCACATCAGTAGCATGACGTCTGCCGTAGACTGGTCCAGGAGGAGTATTCTGCGCACTTCTACAGTAAGCCCGAAGAACCTCACGTGCGAGTTCAGGTCGTTCCCCTGCCAATACATGTTCAAAAAACGCGTTCCTGAGATATGGAGCATCTGCCCCCGCCGCAGCATCAAACTTCCGCACTCCCACAACGAAGGGCACGGTTCCCTTCCGAACATCGCGAGAGAGATCAGAGAACCGACGTGGGAGCGCCAGGAACCAGGACTCCGCTTCCCCTGGTGGCACTCGAATCGCAATCCTTGTCCCCTTCTTTGCTCCCTTGGCACGCCGCACATCGGCCCATAGGTTCGCCATCGCTCTGACGGACTCCGTCTGCTTGCGGAGGCGCGCAGCCTGATCGGTCAACCCGCTCGCCTGGAACCGCGATGCTATGGACGCGAGCAGAGAGTGGAACTCGGGGTCGGACAGGACCGGTTCTCGGTCGTACAGAGACATGATATCCGATGGCTCAGAGCCTGACGGCCGCAAAGCGAGCGCAGTCTGGGCCCGCTCCAGAAGTTCTAGTCCACGCGCGATCCCAGGAGCCGCCGACCCATTCTCTGGATCACCCGCAAATGCGTTCAGAAACGGCGTCATCATTGGATGGACCGACATCGGCTCTGACTGATACCAGAGCGCCAGCGCTTCGAAACCATCAACCCGCGCGAACTGCCGCGCCGACCCGTTGATCCGCCGATGGGTCTCAGCGATGCGCCTCAGCCGACCTGCCGCCGCGCGATTGATGCGTTCCGTCTCGCCGGCCTGAGACTCAAGCTCGTCCGCACGCGACTGGTGCCGCACATCGTAGTCCGTCGCCATAGAGTTCAACAACTCCGACGGCCCCTTGCAATCCCACAGTGACTTCAAGACGCCTCCCCCCAGTAGCCTCGGAGTTCCGCTTGAGTTGCGTGGCTGACGCACACGGATAGGCATGGCGAACCCCTCTCTGCCAACGTAGCTGAGACACCGGCCCGCTCGAAGTTCAGTGTAGGGGGCGGCAGAGGAAGCCGCGATGATGGACGTGATGGGAGACGAGAACGAGGTGCCGGCGAAGGCGCGAAGGCGTCGGTTCGCCACCAGCGAGAAGATCCGGATCCTGCGCGAGGCAGACGCGGCCTTGGGGCAGAAGGGCGCGGTGGCTGCGCTGCTGCGGCGCGAGGGGCTGTACTCGTCGCACCTCGCGAGCTGGCGGCAGCAGCGGGACGCCGGGCAGCTCGGCTCGTCGCCGCGCAAGCGCGGGCCGGTGCCGGTGGTGCCCGATCCGCGTGATCGGCAGATCGCCGACCTCGAGCGGGACCTGCGGCGCGCAGTAGCTCGCGCTGACCGCGCGGAGCGCCTGGTGGAACTCCAAAAAAAACTCTCCGAGCTGCTGGGGATCCAGCTGCCGGAGGATCCCGAGAGCGGATCGAAGGACTGATGCGCATCGTGGAAGAGACCTCCGGCGTCGACGGCGTGGTCGCGGTCTGCATGGCGCTCACGGTGGCGCGGGCGAGCTACTACCGGCGTCGCCGGCCGATGCATGGTCCAGCGCTCGCGCGCCGGCCATCGCCGCGCGCGCTGGCGCCCGCTGAGCGCTGCGAGGTGCTCAGCATCCTGCACGAGGAGCGCTTCTCCGACCTGGCGCCGGCGCAGGTCTACGCGACGTTGCTCGACGAGGGCAGCTACCACTGCTCGGAGCGCACGATGTATCGCATTCTCGCAGCAAATCACGAGGTGCGCGAGCGGCGAGACCAGCTCCGCCATCCCCGCTACGCCGCGCCCGAGCTCCTCGCGACGGGCCCGAACCAGCTGTGGTCGTGGGACATCACGAAGCTCAAGGGCCCGAAGAAGTGGACCTGCTTCTACCTGTACGTCGTGCTCGACGTGTTCAGCCGCTACGTCGTCGCGTGGATGGTGGCGCCCTCCGAGAGCGCCACGCTCGCCAAGCGGCTGATCGCCGCCGCGTGCGGGCGCCAGCGCATCCCGCCGGGACAACTCACCGTGCATGCCGATCGCGGCAGCTCGATGCGCTCCAAGCTGGTCGCGCAGCTGCTCGCCGACCTGGGCGTGACCAAGACGCACTCGCGGCCCCACGTCTCGAACGACAACCCGTTCTCCGAGGCGCAGTTCAAGACCCTCAAGTACCGCCCTGGCTTCCCCGAGCGCTTCGGCTGCATCGAGGACGCGCGCGCCCACTGCGTCGACTTCTTCCGCTGGTACAACACCGAGCACTACCACAGCGGCATTGGCCTCTTCACGCCCGAGGACGTGCATCTCGGGCGCGCCCAGCATCGCGCCGACGCGCGCACACTGGTGCTCGCCGCGGCCCACGCGCTGCACCCCGAGCGCTTCCTCCGCGGCGTGCCGCGGCCACCCGCGCTGCCCACCGAGGTCTGGATCAACAAGCCGAAGACTGACCAGGACGACTCGACGGCCGAGTCACTAAACTGATGCCACCTGCTGTCTCAAACTCGTTGACAGGCTCCGCACCGTGCCGTCGATACTGACCCCGGGCGCCTTCGACCAACGGTGCAGCAACTCGAAACCGCGCTGCGAGCGTCCTCTCGTTTCTTCGCTGGCTGCTGAGGGTTCGTCGCCCTCAGCGCCGTA
>Ga0154020_10001677_pt1 | contig 27234 bp, 31 predicted proteins | sample Klosneuvirus_201_FD_109709 | JGI IMG/M metagenome (GOLD analysis project Ga0154020, IMG submission 109709) | Active sludge microbial communities from wastewater, Klosterneuburg, Austria - Klosneuvirus_20160825_MG | ecosystem: Engineered > WWTP > Aerobic digester > Activated sludge | place...
AAGCAGCCATGGCGTAAGTATTCTCGCCACTTATGGTTGTAGGACTATCTTTCAAGGCTCTCATCCCACGAGCCTGCATGCTGGCATACACCCCCAAACATCCTGTCAAAACCGGTCAGCCCCGGAATTAATTTCAAATTTAAAATTCGAAATTTTGAATTGATACGTTGGGCGGCTTTGCGGGCTGTCGGCACTCGCCAATCCTTCGCTCAAACCCATTTCGGGCTCAAACAACTGCCTCCATCCCGGCCGCAATAAAGTTTACATTCAAAGAACGATCAATTGAATAGACAAAGGTAAGGGAAAAATAGTTCAGGGAGTACATAGTCTTGAGTATTGAGTATATAGTCCTGAGTATTGAGTCTTTAGTAAAGGATGGTACTAAAGACTAAGGACTCAATACTAAAGACTAAGAATTCTTGACCTTCGACTTACTACTCTCCGTTCCCACTCTATCAATCACCAGATATTTTTTCTTCGACACCGATTGGCGGGTCAGCAACTCGGCAATAAATCCCGTAAGGAAAAGTTGAACCCCAATAACCAGCGCAACAAGAGCCAAAAAGAAAATGGGCTGCTCGGTTACATCACGTTTAAGCGGAATTTTAGAAATGAAAACAGAATCAATCTTATCGTATAAGATTTTTAACGTAAAGCCCAGTCCAAATAAAAATGAAACAATTCCCCACGTGCCAAAAAGATGCATTGGCCGGTTGGCAAATTTTCCAACAAACATAATGGTGAGTAAATCAAGTAATCCACGCACGCGCGTCCAACCAAATTTGCTATAACCGTATTTACGTTCTCGATGCTCCACTACTTTCTCTCCAATCTTTGTAAAGCCAGCCCACTTGGCAATCACCGGAATATAACGATGCATTTCGCCATATACCACAATATTTTTCACCACAGCGTGATCATACGCTTTTAATCCACAATTAAAATCATGAAGATTGATGCCCGATATTTTTCGTGTTAACCCATTATAAAACTTAGAAGGTAATGTTTTTGAAATCGGATCGTGACGTTTTTTCTTCCAACCTGAAACAAGATCATAGTTTTGTTCTTTGATCATTTTATACAACTCAGGAATTTCATCAGGGCTGTCTTGTAAATCCGCATCCATAGTAATTACCACATCGCCTTGTGCTTCTTTAAAAGCGGTGTGCAGCGCAGCTGACTTACCAAAATTGCGATTGAACTTTATTCCTTTAAAAGCCGGGTTAACCAAATTTGCATTTTGAATTGCTTTCCAGGTACCATCGGTACTGCCATCATCAACAAAAAGCACCTCATAAGAAAAGCCGTGTGTTTCCATTACACGGCTTATCCACTGGCTAAGTTCTGGTATAGAATCCTGCTCGTCCTTTGCAGGAATAATAACTGAAATATCCATTTAAAATTCTAAATCGTTTCTTCAGGCGGATTCTTTCTAACAAAGATGGAGGTAACTAAAGATAGTACTGCATAAATTATCAAACCGATACCATAGCTGATGGCTAACCCACTAACTGAAAACTGGCCTTCTGTGCGCGTTCGCGCGTCTTCCAAGGCTTTATCCATCTGGTCTGCTGGCATGCCAAAACTCTCCATCATCTTTTCCGCATTCTCCATAGCAACATCGGTAAGTTTTGCAGGAAGGTCAGGATCAATAACTGTATACAAAATAACAGTAAAGAGGGTTGAAATAAGTCCCGATACTGCCATCAATATAAATCCGTGTTGAAATGCTTTCCCATAAGGTAAAAAGCCACCAATTTCATTCCGGTAATTGATACCTGCATAAATTGTTAGCCCTATAATCAAAGCGAATACAAAAATTCCAAATTTCCAGTTGGCAAGCATGGCATAATCAACCGCATAGGATATAATAGACAAAGCGATAATGATACCGCCAACGATTAGTCCCCATTTTAACGCGTGTTGAAACAGAGAGGGGGTTTCTTCTTCTTCCATGATTTTAAAGGGTTTTGGGTTGTCGTCTTAAAATTACAGATATAATAATGCTAATAAAAAAACTAATTATAAAGCTTTTTATCATGTAATCTATGGCAAGCTCTTTTCCAGTAGTCCCCGGAAGGGCATTTAAACTTTTGTCAAAAACCTCTTTTCCCAACCTTTCAACGATGGCCGGCTCAAGAGTTTTCAATTGTGCGGTTGCGATCTCAATATAAGTAGAAACAAAACCTGGTTCTATGGTGCAAAAAAGTAAAATCAAGGAGGCGATAAACAAAGCAAAAAACGTTGTAAATAAAAGGTTGCTCACCATGCCCTCCCCAAAGGAAAGCAGTCCTTGTTGATGATAGTCTCTGAGTTCCTTTAAACCCATCACCATAAAAACAGAAAACAAAATAAGGCGAAAATCGAAGTATACCGGAAACAGAAACGGATGCTTACCTATATAATAGAGAATAACTATAAATATAAAATCTAGTCCACCGGCAATCAATCCGTTTCGTATGGCGATAAAAGCAAGTCGGGGAATGGATTTAAACATCTAGCCACTGTTTGCCATTGTTGAATACGGCAACTACTTTTCCTTTAAGGGTGTTGCCCAACCACGGAGAGTTTTTTGATTTAGAAAAATTATTCTCTTTCACGAAAGTCCATTCAAAATTGGGATCGAGCAGCGTAAGGTTTGCTTTGGTGCTTACGTCAACTATTACGGGTTGGCGTTTTAAAAGTTTACGGGGCGCATCGGTCACCTTTTCAAGTAAGATTTCTATTTCGATGGACTTGGAAAGCGATACGAGTTGCGAGGCAAATGTCTGGAGGTTGATTAATCCAAAATCAGCCTGGTCAAATTCTAAAAACTTACTTTCATCTTCGTGCGGACAGTGATTGCTCACCAAAACATCTATCGTCCCGTCTTTAAGTCCTTTCATCAACGCATCCTGATCTGCTTTTTCGCGTAAGGGCGGATTCACCTTATAATTCGTATCAAAATTTTCAAGCACCTCATCGCTGTACAGTGGCTGATAAGCGGCTACATCGCAACTTACATTTAAGCCTTTCTTTTTTGCTGCGCGAATCAGATCTAACGATTTAGCCGTAGAGAGTTTAGCGAAATGCAATCGCCCACCGGCATAACCAAGTAACTCAAGATTTTTACTAATCGCCACTTCTTCGGCAATGCGTGGCATTCCCTTTAAGCCAAGCATCGTACTTGCCGGGCCTTCGTGCATTTGTCCAAATAAATTAAGCCAGATATCTTCCGGATGATCAATTAACAAGCCGTCAAATTTTTGCAGGTATTGAAGCGACTTAAGAAAAATGTCAGTATGCCAAACGGGTTTAAGTCCATCGGTAAAGGCAACTGCACCCGCCTCATGTAAATCAATCATCTCCGTTAACTCCTCACCTTTGCAATTTTTAGTAACCGCTGCCAGCGCATGAATTTGCACCAACCTGTTTTCATTAAGCCCGGTGATATAACTTACTTCATTCTTGGTTTGTACGGTAGGTTGGGTGTTAGGCAAAACAGCTACCTCGGTAAAGCCACCCGCCATAGCCGCCTTTGCCAAAGAATTCAAATCTTCTTTTTGCTCATGACCGGGGTCTCCTACCGAAGTTCCCAAATCGAACCAGCCAGCAGAAAGAATCATTCCGTCCGCTTCAATGATCCGATCGGCCGAATAGTTTTTATCACCAATCTCTTCGATACGACCATTGTTAATGAGTACGTTTTTCTTTTTTTTATGGAAGGGCGAGGCGGGCGAAAGGATGAGTGCGGAGCGGATGAGTATTTTCATTGTCAGTTTAAGACAAGGTATAAAATTACTTCAAAAACCTGATTAAAAGAACCTCGGCCAGCAGGAATAACAATGCTAAAATAATCACATACTTCCATAATGGGGTTCCCAAATATCGTTCTTTTATTTCGTTACTAAATGTTTGTTCTGAAGTTGATTCAAAAATTGAGATCCGATCACCCCCACCAAGCAGCGTCTTCACTTCTTCACCCGTCATTTGGGTAAGTATAGATTCTTTTTTATCGAGATTAAATGCCAGTAAATCCAACGTGTCGCGCGCATGCGTTACATAGTAAAATCCTTGACTAACCAAATGCCGTGGTATCTCTAATAAAAGCCGATCGCCCATACTTCGTTGTGACGGAACCAACTCCTGCTCACCAATCATCCGTGCTGGCTCTTCGCCCACCAGACTATCGGTCGGTACTACAATAAGCGATGAAGACAGATAATAATAAGGCTTACGCTCAGCCTTCTTACCACTGGCTGCTATCCGATACATGATTGGTACAAAAATGGCGTGCGAAGCCATGTCGCTATGTTCACGATCCAAAGAACTGGCCATCACAAACGTATTATCAAACTTAGATAAGTAAGGTTGCCCGTTTTTAAATTGGAGAATAGCGGATCGGTCCATACCCCAATCCAGGAGTCTTTGTGCCCGGGGCATTTCCATGGAAGTGGATCTTTCTTCAAAAACATTTTCAAAAAAAGGATTTTTAAAATCCGGTTTATCCAACTCAATTTGGTCTGTTTTGGCAAGCGTAGTGAGCGATGCAATGCCTAACAAATTTTGATACGACACCCGATCGGGTTGTTTGCCAGGCACTACCAACATAGCGCCACCATTATTTCGATAAATCTGCAGGGCAGCATTAAGCGAATTATCAATCTTATCGATGCCATTCACCACAACCAGATCGGCAGCGCTCAACACGCTGTAATCAACATTATCCACTGCGTATCCACGAAAATCAAAAAGCGCGCGATTGCCATAAACGTTCTCCACAGAAGTAATCCGGGTATTGGGTTTGATTTCAATCACACGCAATCGGCCGGAATAGTTTAAGGTAAAATAAAACTCGTTATCAAAACTCACCGGAAAATCACTAAAACTTAAAATCGCCTTGTTAAAACCCGTTAACCCCCGCGATAAATCGAAAGTCGTTTCGGTACTACTATTTGATTGAATGTTTACCGATGATGTGCCCGCCTGAATTCCATTGATCGTAAGCTTTGTGATTAACCCTTCCAGGGTTCGTGGGCCTTCATTTCGAAGTCGTACGTGAATAGAATTTTTTTCGCCTCCAATTACAAAAGGATTTTCGAGAAAGATCGAATCCACAAAGACATTAGACATCTGCGCATAGTCAATGGGCACTAACCTGATTTGTCCCGTTCGGGTGCTATCCAACCCGAGAAGGCTTTCTTGATTTCCATCAGCAAAGGTTGACTTTTGAAAATCTGAAATCCAAAAAATAGTGTTGGCCGACTCACCCATTCTTTTCATCACTTCTTCACCCGATCGGCTTATGGGTGACATTCGAATCTGCGAAAGCTGATCAAGAATTTCGGCTTTCGATTTATACGTGTTTGAAAAGGGAGCAAAGTCGTTAGTAAGCAGTTTATATCGGGTTTCGGTCGGGAAAAGTTCTACAATGTCACGAACAAAACCAGCTCCCGCATCAAGGGCTCTTACTTTTTCGCGCACCGGAGTGGACATGCTATATGAATTGTCAAGATATACAGACAGGTTCCGTTGCGTAGTCAACTGTTCCTTAGCCGGCAGAAAAGGTTGGGCGAACGCCAGCACCAAAAAAAATAAAAATAATAGCCGCGATGCAAGCACCAGGTATTTCTTCAGCTTTCGTTTTTGTGTTGTCTCTTGCTTTACCTGCTTTAAAAACCGTGTATTAGAAAAAAATATCCGTGTCGTTTTACGGAAATTAAAAAGATGAATGATGATGGGTATGGATAAGGCCGTGAGCGCCCAAAGAAATTGCGGATAATTAAAACTCATCTGCGTAAAAATAATCATTCACCACAGATATAGAACGCTGATTTCGTTTTGAAGTTAGGGAAGCTTTATAAACGGTAAGGCAAAAAAAGAAGGCCACCCGTTTTCAGGATAGCCTTCCAGCAATTTAGCGGTAATTGTTATTTCTGTTTACCCCCTAACATGGCTAAATCATTTACGTTGATCTCGGTGATGTAGCGCTTCTCACCCTTGTCGGTTTCGTACACGCGGTGCACCAGTTTGCCTTCAACGGCAACTTCGGCACCTTTCTTAAGATATTGACCCGCAATGTCAGCCAACTTTCCCCACACAATCACATTGTGCCACTGGGTGTCTTCTACTTTTTCGCCTTTATCGTTCTTGTAGCTATCCGTGGTAGCAATAGAGAACGATGCCTTCTGGCTTTTACCAAAAGTCTTCACTTCGGGGTCTTTACCTAACCGACCGATTAACTGCACGCTGTTTCTTACACTTTTCATAATTGTACTATTTAATTGTTAAACATTTATTTTCAAGTCTAGCCACCGGATTTGTTTTCCGATTGACAGTACAAAGGTGAGGGACCCAGATGCCGACAGTCGTTTATTATTCAATTACTTTCGGTTATATTCGTTTATAAACGTTTATAATCGGATAGTAAAATCACTAAAAACTGCCAATCATGGCCAAAAAAGAAGAAAAAGGGTGCTTGGAGTGTGGTGGAAAAATTATTGGGCGAGCCGACAAAAAATTCTGCTCCGACCAATGCCGGGTATCTTATAATAATAAATTGAACCGGGATGAGACCGCCTACATGAATAATGTAACCAACATTCTCCGCAAAAACCGCAGGATATTGCTGGACCTAAATCCCACAGGAAAGACCAAAGTGAATCGCGAAAAATTAAATACGAAAGGGTTTGATTTTACTTACTTTACCAGCCAGTATGTTACCAAAGAAGGAGCCGTGTATCACTTCTGCTATGAGCAAGGATACCTGGCGATGGATAAAAGCTGGTATCTCTTAGTCGTAAAAAAAGAATCACCAAAACAACAACCGCTATGAATGGATGGTCGCTTCAAGGAAAAAAAGCTTTAATAACCGGGGGCACTAAAGGCATTGGTCTTGCCATTGCCCGCGAGTTCCTGGAATTAGGAGCCGAAGTTTTGGTAATTGCCCGAAGTACAAAAAACATTCAAGGTAAGTTGAAAAACTCGGCTAACTTGTTTACCCATGAAGGTGACCTTAGCAATCCTAACTTTCGAAAGGAGCTTGCTCAAAAAATTACTGAGAATTGGGGTAAACTGGATATATTGGTAAATAATGTAGGCACTAACATTCGCAAGAAATTTGTTGAGTATACCGAAGAGGAAATCCGTCACATCTTTGAAACCAATCTTTTCAGCATGATGGAGTTAACGCAACTGTGCTACCCCCTGCTTAAAAAATCGGGCCACGCCAGTGTAATCAATGTAGCCTCTGTGGCCGGCCTGCAGGATGTGCAAAGCGGAACTCCGTATGGCATGACGAAGGCTGCCATTATTCAATTTACCAAACACCTGGCGGCCGAGTGGAGTATTGATCAAATTCGTATCAATGCTATCTCGCCCTGGTATATTGAAACACCCCTTACTGAACCTGTACTTACACAACCCGATCGATTAGAAAAAATTCTTGCTCGCACTCCCATGGGGCGAATTGGCAAACCCTATGAAGTTGCTAGTCTCGCCTGTTATCTGGCTATGGATAAAAGCAGCTACATAACCGGACAGAATATTTTAGTTGATGGGGGTATGAGTGCGAAGGGTTTATAACTCGCGGATTTAAAATTTACTAGTTACTTTTTGCGTGCAGCGTTGCAACAAAGTCTCTACAAGAGTTATTTACCAATGTTTCAACAATTCTAGAGATTTGGTACCTTCATTAAGGAATGACAAAGGAAATAACAATCGGAAATGCTCAGCCTGGTGATGTCACCCATCTCGCAAATCTACTTTCTCAATTAGGCTATCCTACAACAGAATCTAATGTGCTTTTAAGAATTAGTGCACAGCAGAAAACTGGTTATAAAATCTTAGTGGCAAGAAAAAATGAAATAGCAATCGGATTTATATGCCTGCATTATTATCAAACTTTCCATCTTCCGGGGCCGGTAGGTCGCATTACGTCATTTTGTGTTGATAGCCGGGTAAGAAAGCAAGGGATAGGACGGATGCTTCTGCAGACAGCCGAAGAATATTTTAAACAACAGCATTGTTATAAAATTGAAGTCACAAGTAACTTACGCAGAACCGAAACGCACGAATACTATCTCCGGCAAGGGTACACAGAAACCAGCAGGCACTTTATAAAATTACTTAATAAAAATCCTCACTAGATATCTGATTTTTTCAATTTCAGAAAGGAAAAATAATTGAACAGCAAAGCCCAGCCTATAGCGATAGCCACAGCGGTAAGCGCTACATAATCCTGAATTTCCTGAAAAGCATAGCGCGCAAATGGAAGTGGAACTAAGTTTGTGATCGACTCCAATGGGAAAAATTGTTTCAGCCAACCAATCTGATCTTCGACACCAGATCGGAAAATATTAATTTTTATGATCGCCTCTATCATATTAGCAAGCATGAGTATTACAATAGTAAGCCCAGAGCGTTTAATTAAAACGCCCAACATGAGTGCAAAAGAAAGGAAAGAGAAGACTTCAATAAAATACGCAATAAAAAACTCGCTCCCCACAAAAAAATAGCTCCAGTCAATTTTTGGCGTATAAATAAAGCCCGTAAATAAGGCAACTACCAAAATCATGAATACACTCATGAGGCTTAACAAAACATTGGTTAAGATCTTCGATTGCAAAAATTCCCAACGGCTCATCCCATCAATAATGTTCTGCCTCAGCGTTCGGTATTGATACTCATTGGTGATGGATATCACAACCATTACCGCCAACACTATTTTAAACAGTCCACTAATCCAGATCAGGTTTTGCCAAATATCAGGAAAATGATAAAGAGGAACCCTGTTGATATTAATTGCAGCACCAAACTCCGCACCCTTGCTTGCTAGCCATTTTAAAATCTCCATACCACTGGCCGTGGTAAATCCAAGGGTAAGAAAATACAAACCACAAATCACCCAGAAGGTACGGTAGTTAGTCATTTTCTTAAGATCGATTTTTAGTAAATGAAGCATGTCGTGGAGTTATGGTTGACGAATTACGAATTTTGATTTATGAATGTTTCGTGTCGGCCAAAATTTCTAGAAACTGTTTTTCCAAACTTTTCTTACGCGTATGGAGGTGCGAAGCAACGATCCCCTTATCGAATAAAAAACGATTTAAGTCTTTAGAATGAAAGCCTTCCTTCATCATCACCTCAAACATTCCATTTTCCTTTTTGATACTTGCGCTTCCAGAAAACTCTTGTAAGAGAATACTTAGGTCATCGTGATAGGCTTGCACTTCAACAATCTCTTCACCCTTACCAACATCATCCACAGGCCCAATGTGCATTAAACTACCACGCTTTAACACCGCAAAGTGTGTACATACTTTTTGTACTTCATCTAAGAGGTGACTTGCGAGAATAATGGTCTTTCCATCGGTAGCAATTCTTTTAATGATTTCACGAATCTCAGCAATACCCATCGGGTCAAGGCCATTCGTTGGTTCATCCAATATTAATATGATTGGGTCACTAATTAATGCGGATGCGATAGCCAATCGTTGCTTCATTCCTAATGAATAGGTTTGATACTTATCATCCTTGCGCGTGGTTAATTCAACCGTGTCAAGAACCTTGGCAATGTTCGCAGGATCAGCTCCTTTGATCAATGCATTCAGTTCAAGATTTTTTTGTCCGCTGAGGTACGGATAAAAAATAGGGTGTTCTAATACGGCACCGATTTTCTTGCGTGTATGGTGCGTGGCTGGTTCGCCAAACCATGAAAAGCTTCCAGCCGATGGATTCACAACACCCATCAACATCCCTAATGTAGTTGTTTTACCACTTCCGTTGGGGCCTAACATACCAAACACCTGACCTCTCTTTACTTCGAGATCAAGCTGATTGACAGCGCAAAGCTTTCCAAAATTTTTAGTGAGCTTGTTTGTTGATAGTACGGTTTCCAAAATGAATTGAATTAATTATCCTGATTATCATTATCCTTTTTCCCCTTAAGCTTTTTCTCCCCACCTTCCTGACGGCCTGTAAACTCTTTAATCTTTTTACCAATGTCAGTGCTGCTGTCAATGGTTTTAAATAATTCGGGTGCTTTGTCCAAGGCAATCTTGCCCTTAATGTCTAAAACAAAAAGACTACTGGAATCATTAGCCAAAATAACAGTGCCCTTCACATCACCATTTTGTTCGCACAAATAAATGTCAAAATTGCGACCATCGTAACGACCGGTCATCATCTCTTCATAGTTTTCTGATTTATATCCAGCCAAAAGTTTTGCATAATCTTGCTTACCAAAATTCAAGCCTGATTTATCAATCATCATGAATTTCATTTTTTCAATATCCTTGATAAGCTCATCAAAAGCAGGGTCATCAGTTTGATTGAGCATGCGCAACGTGTTCTTATAAAAATAAAGTGAGAGTCCTTCATACTTATCGTCAAGAGCCTGGGTTGTTTTAGTTTGTGCAAACACCAGGTTTGTTAAGCCAAAGCAGAAAAGGGTAAGAATTATTTTCATAAAATTATTTATTGCTTGCTAATTTGGTAGAGCTATTCAGTAGTTCACGATCAAGATAGCCTTTCAATTCTATAGCCACTACTTCTTGCGCTTCCTCCACTAATACGAAGTATACGTTCTTCCGGTTTTGATGATTACCCGTTTCGTGCAAATAAATTGTAACTTCTTCACCCCGATCACGGATGTAGGCAATCTCTTCGAAAGAATCCTGTTGCAATACTTTTTTAAAGCCCTTCACGGACAAATTCCGGTCGTTAAATACGGAATGGGGTATGGTAATAAAGCGAACGTGATTAAGGTCTTTAATTGCGTTCTTAAGTTCGTGTTCGCCTACCATATCTAATACCATGCGACCCATCCATCCGCTAAAAGCAAAGCTGTGTACTTCCGCCTCATTCGAAAAAGTATTTTTTAGGGTTTGATAACTATTGCTTTGCGCATTCGCCAAGGTAACACCGGCCAGTACAAACACTATAACTTGTATAGTCTTCATTAGATAAATTTTTTATGGTTTCAATAAAAAGAGGACACCTTAACTGGCATCCTCATTTTTTTAGTTCTTCTTGTCTTTGATTTTCTCCAAATTATCCAATCCATCTATTTTAACAGCTTTACCTATTTTGGAAATCTCCTTCAAATCAATATCCCCAAAGATTGTCATCACCATAAACTCTTCATTGCCGCCCATGACCATTACCAGTTCACTGATTTTACCCCCAGACTCTTTGGTATAAAACTTCATGTCCTTATCCTTATCCCGTATCGACATAAGTTCCTCAAATTCCTTGGTGGGAATCATAGAGATGGCTTCTTTATATAATTCGCGTGAATTTCTGGTTTCATTTTTCGAAAGAATTCTCAAGCCTTTGATTTTGCTAATGGCTTGAATCATTTCCTTTTCTTCCGGGGTATCACCGGAAAGATTAGCCATCATATTAAACATCTTACCGCTTACTGTCACCTGGCTAAACGAGGTGTCGTCCTGATATTTGGTAAAGAATTTCGCGATGGCATCGTTTTGCGCCTGGGCTGCAACAGCCATCATCATCACTGCTCCTATTATTAACTTTTTCATACCTGCTTATTTTAATGTTTTTAAATTTTCGTTTTGATGTCTTTTACTTCTTCCAGGGGTTTACCCTGAATTTTTTCCTCTGCTTCATGGAACACTTTTATCTTACTTGCTTCCTTCTGAGCCCTGTTAAATCCATTCGATATCATCAAAAAAGCCTTTTTGGTTTCTTCCAGTGCCAACTTGGGGTCACTATAGGTATCGGCTATTTCGGGTGGGTAGGCCTTGCGTACTTCCTGCCGCACAAAATAGGTAGCCGCTACTACAACCAAAAGACCGGCCGCAATTCTAGCATAGTTTGACATGAGTTGAACTACTTTGCCTTTCGGAGTACCCTGCTGAATTTTTTTGGTAATGACCGAATCAAAATTATGAATGCTCAGTTGCTGCTTTTGCTGTGCATGAAAGTACCGAAAGACTTCTGCTACATCCTTCATTGATTCCGGAACTTCATTCTTAAAGAATTCACGAAGGTGCTGTTCTTCCTCCAACGTGGTTTCACAGTTCCAGTATTTCTCCAGCAACGATTCTATATGCTTAGAGTCCATACGCATTGATTTTTACAAATTTCTCTCTTACTGTATTGCGTGCCCTGAATAAGTTAACCTTTACCTGATTCATATCCAGTTCCAAAATGTCACAAATTTCGTTGTAACTATACCCTTCAATATCGCGAAGGTGTATCACCTGGCGCTGCTTCTCTGGCAACGCGGCTATCATTTCGTTTAGTTGTTGCATATTCTCATGAATTTCTGTCCTCTCATGAGGGGTTAGTGCTTCATTTTTAATCTCCATGCCTTGTTCAATCGGATCGGTTACTCTGCGTTGCTTTGAGCGAAGTCGGTCGAGCGAGAGATTTTTAGTGATGCGCATACACCAGGCTTCCATGTTTTGCACTTCGGCCATCTGCTCCCGTCCGTTCCATACTTTGATCATTACTTCCTGCACAATGTCTTTGGCTTCTTCTGTACTTCCCACTAAGCGGAAAGCAAATCGAAAAAGCTTATTTTTAGTCGGTAGAACCCGGTTTTCAAAGGTTTCGAGATTCATTGTTTCAAAAGCAAGACGATGCTTATAGTAAGTTGTTACAAGATAGTTCAAAAAAATATTCTCACAGAGTGGTGTGTTAACCCGACTTCTTTGTTATTTAAGTATGATTACCTCCTTTTATGAGTGACCTGGCCGATCAAATTATTGTTTTCGATTCGTATGACACCGCGATGGCTGCTAATCTGGTTAAAACCAAATTAGATGCGTATGGTATTCCTTGCTTCCTTTCCGGGGAACATTTTGTAGGACTGTATCCTTTTCGAAATGAACTATTCTCTGGGGTGCGCCTACACATCTTTGCGAACGACCACGAACGGGTACGGGACATCCTTACGGAAGAGGAGACAAACAATGATCAGGAAAAATTGCAATGCCCATTTTGTGAATCCAATAAGGTGGCCTTAAAGAAAAGTCAACCCAAAGCCATTGAAAACATCCTCACTACCATGTTTGTAAGTCCTTTTATGGAAGAAAAAAAAATGTACACCTGTGAAAATTGCCAGCGGGAATTTGAATCAATAGGATGATTAAATTTTTAAAACGGTAAATTCTACCCTTCGGTTATTCGCACGGCCTGCTTCGGTATCGTTGGAATCAATTGGTTTTGATTCGCCATAACCATGGGCTTCCAATCGCGATGAATCAATACCCTGACTAATCAGATAGTCTACCACAGCTTGCGATCGTCCTTGCGAAAGATTTTCATTATAGCTATCGCTGCCTTTGCTGTCGGTGTGCCCGGATATTTCTATGGAGACGGAGGAGTTACGTTTTAAAAAATCAACCACTTTATCGAGTTCGACAAAAGACTCTGACTTCAAAGTCGTCTTGTCAAAGTCAAAATAGATATTCTTTAATCTTACGGTAAGCCCTACCTCTATGGGTGTGAGGTATACATTTTTAACCACCGGTGTAATTTCCTCACTCACCACCTCCACACTGTCGCTGGCATTCAAATATCCATCAGCAGAAGCAGAAAATATATACCAACCCAAACTCGAAATAGTTTGTTCATACGAACCTTCTGGTGCGGACAAGGGATATCGTACAGTACGATCTGCTTTATACTCAATATTTACTTTTGAACCCGCAATCTTTTGATCTGTCTTCTTATTGATTAAATCACCTTTTAAAACTAAGGGCCTGGCAATCGTATTTAAATAGATATCGACATGAAGGGTTGTGTCGTGTTTGATTTGAGGAACCTTGTAGGTTTGATTAAAAGGCAAATACCCGGACGAGGCGGCTGTTACCGAATAGGATTCTATCTCCGGCACATACGTTTCAAAATTTCCAGCAGGGGTTGTACGCAAATGAATAGGGTCATGTTCCTTCATTTTTAATTCGATGGCTGCCTGAACCGGTACTTTGGTTTTTTGATCATAGGTGGTACCCGTAAGAAGTATTTTAAAATTACGCGGTTTTAAAATAAAGAGATCGAAATTGCCACCATCTATACGGGCGCCTGAACGTGCTGTGAAGATATTTCCATTTGCGTCTATCGAAAAATAAGCATCCCCAACAGGAGTATTGATTAAACGACCCAGGTTTACAGGTTCTGACCAGTTCGTCCAACTATCGTCCAGCCGGGTGGATTTATAAATATCTGTGCCTCCTACTTTATCTTTCGAATATCGATCGCTTGAAAAATATAAGGTCTTTTGATCGGGTGATATAAACGGGCTATAGTCATCAGCCGCAGAACTGATCTTTAGTTTCACAGGAACAGTCCATTGCCCGTTTTGCTGATTAGACAAATAGAGGTCGCTAAATTTGTCACCTTGTTTCTCCGAAAAATAGAGAATCAGATGTTGACCGTCTGATGAAATACTGGCACCATTAAAAATACCTTTATCCATATCGGAGAAACTGGGAATGCCCAATTGATTTACACGACCATCCGGGCTAACCAGAGAAAAACCTTTTGAGTTTTTTGCGCGGCCGCCCCGAATTAAAAGTGAACCATCGGGCATTACATTGAATACCTGATTATATCGGTTATCATTTAAGGGTGGACCCATTCGTTTTCCTTCCGACCAAACCCCTTTATCATCCAGCGTAGAAACCCAGATGTCCTGACTATTTTCTTTACCATACGTGTTTTGCGGATGGTTGCTAACGAAATAATAGAGTTTGGTGCCATCTATAGAAATAACAGGCGATACCTGATGATAGAGCGTGTTGATTTTATCATTCATCTTCACCAACTCATACCGTGGACTTATCTCTTGAGAAAAAACAACTGAAGCAACTAACCAACAAAGCAGGGTAAGAATGTATTTCATCAACAAAAAATTTATAGTTAAAGTTAACACTTTCAACCGAGAGTTTAACCTTGGCATCCTGACATTAACGTCAGAATCGTCAACTCTTCGGGCAGGCTATGCATTCCTAATCCACATAATCTGAGTTAAAATATAACCAAAACCATGCCTGTATGGCACGTCTATTAAGTATGATCTATACTCGAATCTATTCTGGCAAACTAAAAAATCCCCGGCCACTCATAGCGATAGCTGCCACAATGATAATAAGGGCGATTGTATTGAAAATAAATAGTCGCTTGTGCTTGGCAACAGCATCGGCCATCTTTTTAGCAGAAATGCGAGCTATCGTAATAAACACAATAGCGATCAGCATCATGGTGTTATGCTCAACCAGCCAGTAGCGGTCTATGGCATCTTTCATAGAAGCTCCACTAAAGATTACCCTTGGACTAACAAAGTATAAGGTCAAGCCAATCAGCAACTGGGTATGCGTGAGAATAAAAAGCCAAAGACTCATCTTATCGTCCAATCCCGTAAAGCCAGCGTTCTTTTGCCACCCCGAAAAAGACCGAACGATTACTACCAACAAAAAAATCAGAACAAAGTAGCGAAGAACAGAGTGTGTTAACAGAAGTAAATCAAGCATAGCGATGAAATTTGAGTGGTTCGAAATTAATGCAAGATTCTGACTTATTTTAACCAATCAACAATAAAATTCAGCATTCAATAAAATAAAAGTTACAGGTTTGATTTAAACTGGTAAATTACTTTTCAATAAAATTCATTGTTATGAAAAAGCTACTCGTTTTAGTATTTATTTCTATTTCTGTACTTGTAAACGGTCAGGAAAATCTTTCCTATCAACGGCCGCCAGAAGAAATTGCTAAACTGCTGGAGGCACCCTTAACCCCCTTCGTTTCCTTTTCGCCAGATAAACAGTGGATGTTGCTGCTGGAACGTTCTGATTTTCCAACGATTGAACAGTTATCCCGACCCGAACTTCGCATTGGCGGGTTACGTATTAATCCAGAAAACTTTGGCCCCAGCCGAAGCAATTATACGATTGGAATAAAGGCTAAGCGGTTAAGCGATAATCAGGAGTTGGAGATAAAAAATCTTCCCACACCACTTACTGCAAGCAGCATTACTTTTTCGCCAGATAGTAAACGAATTTGCTTTCTTCAAACAGATGCCATTAAAATTGAATTGTGGATGATTGATGTGGCTACCTTAACTGCATCAAAACTTACAGATCGAAAATTAAATGCCGCCATGGGTGGCTACACCTGGCTATCCGACTCACACCAGATTCTTTTTACGGCTGTTCCTAACGGGTTAAAGCCTCTTCCTGAAAAATCAAGAGTGCCGCAGGGACCTACCGTGGAAGAGAATCTAGGCAAAAAGGCGCCTTCACGAACTTACCAGGACCTTCTAAAAAACAGGTATGATGAAGCCGCCTTTGATTATTACACACAATCCGATCTGGTTTTGAAAAATGTAATCACAGCAACTGAAACAACATTAAGTCCCGCTGCTATTCATTCTGATTTTACCCCATCCCCAGATGGCAAACTGGTGCTTACTGAAATTGTTCAACACCCATACTCCTATCTGGTGCCTGTTTATCTCTTCCCAAAAATTGTAAACGTCATTGATCTCAATGGAAAGTTGGTGAAAGAGATTGCACGCATACCCTTACTGGATTATATACCCACTGGATTTAACGCAACACAACGTGAACCCCGTGGGCATAGTTGGCGAGCCGATAAACCCGCCACGCTGGTTTGGGTGCTTGCGCAAGATGGAGGCGATCCAAAAATGAAAGCCGACATTCGCGATAAAGTTTTTACACAAGATTATCCCTTTACTAGCAATGCGAAAGAACTGCTTGCTTTGCCTTTGCGATATAGTCGTATGGTGTGGGGTAACGATAATGTTGCCTGGGTTTATGAACGGTGGGTAAGCGATCGCAAGGAACGCGTGTACCAAGTTAATCCGGCCACCGGACAAAAGAAAACATTGTTCGACCGCGACTATGATGATGGTTACAACAATCCGGGCAACGTAATTACGGAGGCTAATCAGTTTGGCCTTAATACTATTCTCATTAAAGAGAATAATGTTTTTTTAAGTGGTTCGGGCTCTTCTCCTTCCGGGGATATGCCCTTTGTAGATAAGATGGATTTAACTTCATTAAAGAAAACGCGGCAATGGCAATGTGTTGCCCCGTACTATGAATACTTTATTACTTTTCTTGATTCAAAAAAAGGAACCTTTGTTACTTCACGCGAATCGAATACTGAAAATCCTAATTACTATTCGCGCACTCTTGGCTCAGGTAAAGTAGTTGCTATTACTTCCTTTCCTCATCCCTATCCACAAATTAAGGATGTAAAAAAGCAAGTATTGAAATACAAACGAGCCGATGGGGTAGAACTTACTGCCGATTTATACTTACCTCCTGGCTATAAAAAAGAATCTGGTCCGTTACCGGGATTTGTATGGGCCTATCCGCGTGAGTTTAAATCTGCCGATGCGGCCGGACAAATAAAAGGTTCGCCTTATACATTTACCAGATTGAGTTGGAGCGGTCCGATTTATTGGGTAATGCGTGGCTATGCGGTATTAGACAATGCCTCTATGCCCATTATTGGTGAAGGCGATCAGGAACCCAACGATACCTATGTGAAGCAATTGGTTGCCAGTGCACAGGCCGTAGTTGATTATGCCGCATCCTTAGGTGTACTCGATCCAACGCGTGTCGGTGTAGGCGGGCATTCTTATGGGGCGTTTATGACAGCCAACCTACTCGCGCACTCTGATATTTTTAGAGCCGGCATTGCGCGTAGTGGTGCTTATAACAGAACCCTTACCCCCTTTGGTTTTCAGGCCGAAGAGCGAACCTATTGGCAAGCACCGGAAGTGTACTACCAGATGTCGCCCTTCTCGTATGCCGATAAACTCAAAGAACCAATATTGTTTATTCATGGAGAGGCCGATAATAATTCGGGAACGTTTCCTATCCAAACAGAAAGATTTTATAATGCCATTAAAGGACATGGTGGCACGGCACGTTATGTAGTGCTGCCGTACGAAAGCCATGGATATGCGGCTAAAGAAAGTATTTTACATACACTTTGGGAAATGGATACCTGGCTAGATACTTATGTGAAGAAGGCAAAAGAAAAACCAAAAGACGAAAAAGTAAATCTCAAATATTAAGACTTAACTAAGAACAAGGACCCATCCTATATTTATCCCAGATTATGCATTAGGAATGCATAATCTGCCCGAAGGGTTGACGATCCTGACGTTTACCGTCAGGATCGTCAAGGTTAAACCCCTGATGATTCTATCAGGATCATGACCGAAGCATCATGACCTGACAATGAAAATCACCAGCTTGGTTTTTAATTTTGTTCTATAAGTCGTTGATTTTCATTCTTCAATTATGCAATAGCAATTTCTATTGCATAATTTGGGAGTTTATTTTTGATACCTGGAAACTTTGTTACTTTGACAGTCTAAGCTAATTCTATGAAGATAACGTTAACGCTGCTGCTTCTCCTTTCTGGATTAACCTTCACCCAAGCGCAGCCGGATACCGTAAATGTGGGAGCTTACGTGATAAGCGTTCACGACATCAATTTTCGGGATAAGGAATATACCATGCGATTCTGGTTGTGGTTTCTATACAAAAATCCCGATTTTGATTTTAGTACACAATTGGATATTATCAATGCCAAGTCCATCGACACCCCTGAAATTATTCTGGATAGCTTAAATGGAAAAGCATGGGCCATTATGAAAATGAAAGCCACCATGAAAGAAAGCTGGAAGGTGGCAGACTTTCCATTTGATGAACAACACTTGAGCGTACAAATTGAAAATTCGTTATTCGATAATCAAACCCTTGTCTTTAAACCCGATGTGATTGGAAGCACCTATGATAAAGACGATGCCCTGGATGGCTGGAACATCAAGAACTTTAAAGTTTCCAATATCAAAAATGATTATGAAACCGGATTTGGAGATCAGCGTCCCTCAAAAAGTCTTCAAAATTTTTCAGCCTTTCTTATCGAGATGGATATTGAACGCAGTGCCTGGGGGCTATTCATGAAAATTTTCATCGGCATGTACATTGCCTTTTTAATTTCGATTATAAGTTTCACCATCAAGGTTGAAGAACTTGAACCCCGATTTGGTTTGCCTGTTGGTGGATTATTTGCCACGGTGGGTAATAAGTATATCATCGATTCGATACTACCAGAAACATCGGCCTTCACGCTTGTGGATTCACTCCACACACTTACCTTTCTTGCCATTTTTGCAACGCTGGTAGTCTCTGCCGTTGCGCTAAGGCAACATGACAATGGAAATAAGGAGGCCTCCATCCGCTATAACCGCATTGGGTCCCGTTGGGTTGTCGCGCTCTATGTAATTGCCAACGTGATATTAATTGGGCTAGCGATTCTTTAGTTCTTGGATGCTTGATCCTGGTCTCTGGAAATCTAGTCGCAAGAATTCGGTAACCAGTAACTAGTTACATCTTATTCTTGGTATCAATCACAATAGTAACGGGGCCATCATTAACGAGGCTCACCTTCATATCAGCACCAAACTCTCCGGTTTGTACAGGCTTGCCCAATTGAGTTGTTACCGCTGCAATAAACTTTTCGTAAATGGGTATAGCAATCTCAGGCCGTGCTGCCTTTAAATAACTTGGCCGATTGCCTTTTTTAGTACTTGCCTGCAACGTGAACTGACTGACTAAAATAATTTCACCCTGGATATCCTTCACACTCACATTCATCACGCCCTGATCATCATTAAAGATGCGAAGGTTAACAATCTTACCTGCCAGCCACTCAATATCTTCGGCATCATCGGCCTCTTCAATACCCACCAACGCCAACAACCCAGTTTGAATTTGAGCTTTTATCCTTACATCCATTTCCACGGAAGCATTGGTTACGCGTTGAATAACGGCTATCATTTTGTTTTCTTTTTAGTTGTTTCAGGTTGATAATCCAATGGGAGCATATCAGCCATTTTCTCAGACCATGCCCAATAATTCTCTACAAAAATAGTGCGGTAGTCTTCATAGTATCCGTTTTCATAAAGCTTAAGATTAGGTGCTAAAAAATACAAAATTGAAGTTTGCCATTTAATGGTAGTACGCCCAGCAAGCCTAAGATAGCCAACCTCCTCATACTCTTTTCTATAATCAATTTTAAGCATGCCCTGGTACTCAACCTCATGTTCGGAATTTACTATTTCGGATCCTGTTAGCAAAACCTTTCCCAAACTATCAATCCGTTCTGGTTTTGAACTTAAATTCAAAAAATAGTTTAAACTATCACTTTTACTTTTTCCTGATCCTTCCTGTTGACTTGCACGCAAGGCACTGATCTTAGCATTTAAGATTTCTTTCGAGGGACGTTCTGGATTGGGAATCTTAAAATATTTTCTCACTTCAAAACCCTGTTGCAGCAATGAGTCCGATCGCAACGCCTTTATAAAGTGAGACATTGAGCCGTTGTAAGCTCTGCGTCTTTCTCTGTGCCATCGATTCTTCGTTGATTTCTTTTCGGTTACCAAATTTTGAAATAAAGGGACACCTGTATAAATCAAACTTCCCGATCTAAAATTAATTTCAAATGAGTATAGGTAATAATCAATTTTAAATCCCAACGCTAGATTCTCAATTTGAATAGGTTCTTTTGCATGAGCCACTAATACGTTAGTCTTCGAATCATAGTATAAATGAATATTCTTTGGATTAAGGATTTTACACCGACTTGCATTTTCTGTCACCCCAATAAAATGTTTTTTAAATATTTCGAAATTACTAGCCCAGCCTGTTGTATCCTCTTTTATAAGAACTTCATTCAGTGTGATTTCATTTTGTGTGAGTTTTATCTCTAACCGAAAACCAGTGTCATCAAACTCAAGCGGTTGCTGATAGGTGCTGTATCCAACAAACGCAACTGTTAAATCATATTTCCCAGACGGAAAACCACTTAGTTCAAACTTTCCATCAGCATCACTACTTGTACCAATTCTTGTATTGGCAAAGAATACATTAGCGAAAGCCACCGGCTCATTGGTTTCTGAATCGGTGATTATACCAGTAACGATATTGCGTTGAGTAAATCCAAGTGTAGAAACAAATAAACAAATTGCCGTAAGCAAACCTTTCATCGTTCAATACTTCTGCATAGCCTCAGATTCATGAAAAAATATTCCTGATCTATTTTCTTTGGCAAGCGTTTGCATAGCGCGCGCCACTTTAATTGATTCAATCCCTTTGTATTTTTTGGGGATTAGAAAACCAAAAAACCGATAGAACACTTTAGCGGCTTCCTCACCAGTACGCGCTTCTTTACGATCGCCTACCAATAATGAAGGTCTGAAAATATGAAAGGAAGCAAACTCCGCTTGCTTAATCGCTTCCTCCACTTCACCTTTTACCTGATTATAAAAAATACTGGAGTTCTTGTTTGCCCCCAGGGCCGATACTAGCAGGAATTGTTTTGCCCCATTCTGCTTAAGCCTTTTGGCAAGCTCAACGGGGTAATCAAAATCTACTTTACGAAAGGCTTCTTTACTTTTAGCTTGTTTGATGGTCGTTCCTAAACAACAAAAAACATCATCGGCCTTTATGGCAGCCAAATGATCTAACTGATCAACGGTTAATATGACATTCTCCAGCTTGGGATGATTCAGGTTTAGGGGCTTTCGGCTGAGTGCAATTACCTTATTGTATTCAGATGATTCCAGCAGTAAGGTTAACAATTGACTACCAATTAAACCCGTAGAGCCAGCTATCAGCGCGATGCGTGCCATTTAAAAAGTTTGTTGAATTTCTTTCTTCAACTCGGTAAGTGCGTAACTGATTAAATCCACCTTCTTCTCCATCACCATTTCAAAAATCTTTTTTGATAAATCCATGCTGGTTGCTTCCGGGGCAAGAGTGGAGGCGGCTTCATTCACTACAATAACCAAATCTTCCTTTGCATTGCGAATTTGACTCCACACGTCTTCGCCCATGTACACCTGTTGCGATACGTTGTGATTGTATTCATTTCGAATTTCGTCTAATACAACTTTGTGAAAATCGCGTGCAGAAAAACCGGGATTATTCAGTCTGATAAGCAAATTCTGCGGAGCAATTCTTTCCAAAAATAAAGTCATGCGTTCATAGGCCTGCAAACGGGCTGGCAGGATGGTTTCAATGCTTCGGCTGCGTACCTCCAATCTCTTTAGTTCAATTTCTTTTAGAATAAAGGTTCGTACGGTAAGATAAACCGCGTATAGCACCAGCGTAGCCGGGATAATTATTTTACCAAATTCAATAAGTGCTTCCATAGGAATTAAATGAAGATCAAAGGTGTTTAAATTTTAGGTATTTTTGGTAGTCTTACGACCAATAAAACGAGGATGTTTGATAATATTAAACCTGTTGGCTTAACGGCTCGTGCCGCTGAAGAAGTTCGCAAGATTATGGCAACAAAGAATATTCCTGCCGAATACGGACTTCGAGTTGGCGTGCGCGGTGGTGGCGGTTGTGGCGGAGTATCTCTAATTATTGGATTTGATAAACAAAAATCTACAGACCTTACCTACGCGTTGGAGGGCATCACGCTTCACATTGATAAAAAACACACGATGTACCTGTTAGGCAAAGAGGTTGATTTTTATGAAGGTTCTGATGCCCGTGGCTTTATGTTTGCCGATCAGCAAAAATTTATTGAGCCCAGTTAATAAAATTTAAAATCAACGTGTGAAGAGAAAATCACACTACACAACCGCATACAGTCTTTAACCCTTGATTTGATTAACCGTAACGGTTGCTTTTTTACAAACTCCGCCAATCGGAGGGTTGAATTTTGAAATTTGTACTTCTACGGTTTTAGCTTCTTTAAACGTATTGAGCGCTTGTTTAGCAATGGCATGGCCTACGGTTTCCAATAGCTTCGAAGGTTTGGCCATCTCCTCTTTCACGATGGCATAGAGAACTTCGTAGTTGATTGTGCCGGAGAGATCATCCTGAAAAGCAGAATCCAAAAACTCAGTTTCTACAATCACATCCACCTCAAATTTATTTCCTGAAGAGCGTTCATAGGGATAAACCCCATGATAGGCATGGAACTCCAAACCCTCCAGTGCTACTTTACCGGTCATTGAATGTCGTCAAAGAAAGATCGCTGCATCCTGGGTTCTTCGGTAAGCATGGACTTAACAGGCATAGGTGTTAGAACTGGCTCAGGTACCGATGCCGTTACTTCCGTTTCGATAGTCGCATTAGGAAAGAGTGCTTTTCTACTTTCGCGCTTAGCCAGTGCTAAATGCTGATCGGGATCAAAATCATGGGCAGCGGTTTTAGCGCGTTCAACACGATCAATCGTTTCTCCAGCCGTTCTTTTCAAATCCGATAACAAATTATCGCGATGCAGTTCCAATGTTTTATAATGCTGACCTAATGATTTAAGTCTGTCCTCCATCTCGGCCAACATTTGCTTGGAGATCATCTCGGCCTCTTCAATTGTATTTTTTGCTTTTGTTTTTGCTTCATTAAGGATACCATCAGCGTTCATTTGATTCTCACGCAAAATCAATTCGGCTGTTTTATTTGCCTGCCCTATTACATTGGCTCCTGTGTCTTCCGCTGTTTTTAAAGTTTTGAACAACGAGCTCTCCACCTCGCGCAACTTGGAAACTTCGCGCTCTGTCGCTTCGAGTTTTATTCTTATTTCTTTCGTCTCATCCAGCGAACGCTCCCATTCCTGCGAAAGTGTTTGCAAAAATGCATTGACCTCGTCTTTGTCATAACCTCGTAAAACTCTTTCGAAAGCCTTCTGTCGGATTTCCAGCGGTGTAATTTTCATAATTGGCGTGGTTAAAATTGAAGTTTAAAAAATAAGTAAGCCTAAAAAATAGTACAGTTAATTCTTAACGATTTAGCTGTATAACGTTAATCCACAGCCAAATGTATGAATTTATGTGAAATTTCCCACGATTCAGTTTCAAAAGCAACTGATTCTTAGCTGATTAATACGATAACTAGCTATCAAACCTCAAATCCCACACAGAAATAGTGCGGTCATCACTGGCACTTACCAACTGATTTTTAAAATCTGTCCAAACTAATTTATTAACGGAAGTACCGTGGCCGGCATGCCTTCCCTTATCAATTACTTTTAGCAACTTTAGTTCGTCCGCCTTCCAGATTTTTATCGATTTATCCATACTGGCCGTGGCAAAATATTCCCCGGAAGGGCTAAAGGCAATATGATTGATGGCAAAAAGATGAGCGGCCACCTCGTTTGTTTGTTTGTATCCCGAGTCAACCTGCCAGGCTTTTAAACGTGCATCACGCGAGCCGCTGATTAAGAATTTATAATCATGCGTGTAACTAAGTGTAAAAACAGAATTTCGGTGTGCCTCAAATTCATACTTCAACGTATAATCAAGTAATGAGTAAATACGAATTGCATTGTCACTAAACCCAATCGCCACTTCATTCTGAATGGGATTTACAGCCAAAACGCGGGCGCTCCTTTGGGAGAGGGCGAGTTTCCTTTTAATCACCCTATTTTCCAAATCAACGATAACCAGTGCCCCTTCTCCGGTAGCAATCAGTAGGTCATTCTCAAAATATTGAATATCGAAAATAGCTCCTTTCGTCATTTGCAGGGATGCAACTTCTTTCTTTTCCTTCCAATCCAACATGTGAATGCCTTCGTAATTATGACCAGCAATCAATAGGTTAGAATTAGGTATAGCGCAAAGCGAATAAATTGAATTTGGCAATCGGGCAATCAATTCACCTTCGGCAGGATTAGATAAATCCCACTTTACGATCATACCATCGCCTCCGCCAGAGAAAAAAATATTTGAAAAATCAGAGGGAACCACGGTATAAACGCAATCGCGGTGTCCTGTTAGTGTATGAAGTTTTTCTACCTTTATTGCTGACATCGATTCTGCTACTTAGATGATTTCAGAGATTGAAAGACAAAATTGAATTAATAAGCGAAAGAAACCAATGCCGCTACTAAAAACACAAATGTCAAGTAAACAGAGCGGCTGGGGGCTTTGGTTTATTACAGAGGCGGAACAGGAGCTTTCTGAAATTTCAAAAGTAGCGGTTGATCCTTCGATTGTCAGTAATACCAAAAGACTGGAGTGGCTTGCCGGACGGGCACTAATTAAAGCCTTAGTTGAAAATTGTGGCCTTGACTTTTATGGTTTGGAAAAGGATGAATTCGGGAAACCCTTTTTAAAACGCCATACTCATCACATTTCTTTATCCCACTCTTACCCGTATGTGGCAGCTCAAATTGACCCAATCTGTGCGGTTGGTATTGACCTGGAGCAGCCTAAGCCAAAATTATTAAACATTGCCCACCGTGTATTATCGGCTGTTGAATTAACAGATGCAGGTACCGATATAGTTAAACATTGCATCTATTGGTGCAGCAAAGAAGCGTTGTATAAATCGTATGGAAAGCGAGGGTTACACTTTGCGGATCATTTATTGATTGAGCCCTTTGAATTAAAGCGTAGTGGCGATTTAAGGGGCAAAATAATTGCCAATGGCAACAGCCGCGAAATGGCTTTAACTTATAGCGTGCAACCCGACTATGTTATGGTTTATACAAACGTGCAGCTGCCGGCCTTTTAAATTTTTAATAAAATCTGGTTAACTTTAGTATATGAAAAAACTAGGGCTTGTTGTTTTGTTGCTGGTAACCTTGGCCGCAAATGCACAAAAAGAGATTAAAGACTTTTCTCTTACTAATGTAAAAGATGGAAAGACAGCTTCTCTTAGTCAATACAAATCTTTGGTAGGTATAGCTGTTGTGTTCACCAGCCACGAATGCCCGTTCGATAATTATTATAAAGACCGATTAAAGGGATTGGTTAATTCCTATTCAGGTAAAATTCAATTTCTATTTATTAATTCAAATCAGGAGGCTGAAGAAAATGTAGCTCAAATGGCCATCCATTATAGTGATTTGCCTATCCCCTATTTAGCCGACAAAGACCAAAAAATCATGGAAATTTTCGGAGCCCAGAAAACTCCTGAAGTCTTTCTATTATCTACGGCTGGCGGAAAATTTACAATTGTTTATAGTGGCGCTATTGATGACAACCCACAAACTGCCAGCGATGTGCGCCAAAACTTTTTAAAAGATGCCCTCGAGAAATTACTAGCCGGACAAAAAGTTGATGTTGCTATTGAGCGAGTAGCGGGGTGTACAATCCGGAGGAAGTAATCACAAAAAATAATCAATCCTTTACTTTAATAAAATAAACACCTCGAACTGGTTGGCCATTATACGTAACTCCTTCGAGTACAGCCATATACTTGCCCGGCAGATCAGCTGCAAAAAAAGATACCGTTGCATTACCTTTTTTCTCGTCCATCAAGACCTCCGGATTCCAATAAATAGTTGAACGGTAATCGACCTTGTCAGAATCAGCATTTGGCTGACTATAATCCGGAGCCATGAATTTTCGTGCTCTGTTATAACCGGGAACGTGTACCAATGGAATGTTTTTCCTTTTCTCAACTTCCTCAAAATCATTTTTGGTATAAATAGCAAGAATACCATTTCCGCCAACAGATCCGTAAAGCACATTAATTCTAGTCATAAGTTCTACAGACTCAACCATATCAGGATTGATGGATTCAAGAATTGAAGCTGGACTCCCAGCTGTTAAGACATCGTTAACAGTAACAATGACCTCCGCAGGGAGGGCAATTGATATCGCTCGCTGAAGGTAAACTACCCATTTGGTTCCCTCGCCCGGATTATTCACCTGGCGCACAATCAACCCAGGAAATCTTCCTTGCAGAGCCAGCAATAAATTCCCATAACTTGCATTTATATCCTTTTTTTTGAGAACGTAATCCGGCTTACCATATGGTCGCTTGATGCGGTAATCTAACGTGTGTTCTTCCAATTCTTTGGATGCCTTGATGACCACTTCTTTTAACATTCTCGCATCTTTAGGATTTTCATACCCAGACAAAATCCGTTGGGGGCTTTCTGTGTTGATAACTTCTAACTGAGGCTCAATAATGTTAAACTCAATTGGTGCCGGTTTGCGTTCAATTAATTTTGCACTTCCATACATCTCCGTTTTACCACGACTTGACTGAACCGAAAATGATGCCGAATCATAAAAGTATAAACCATTTACGGAAAAAATACCGGCACTATCGGATTGAGTCATGAAAAATCTATTTGGGTTAAACTGTAAAACCGTCAGAACTGCCTTCTCAGGTTTTTTATTTTCATTTAAGAATCGTCCAGAAAAATTTACCCCATGTTCAATCGGAAATACCATGGCCTTATCAATTTTAGCCTTGTCAATTTCCTTTA
>Ga0154020_10001678_pt1 | contig 27228 bp, 12 predicted proteins | sample Klosneuvirus_201_FD_109709 | JGI IMG/M metagenome (GOLD analysis project Ga0154020, IMG submission 109709) | Active sludge microbial communities from wastewater, Klosterneuburg, Austria - Klosneuvirus_20160825_MG | ecosystem: Engineered > WWTP > Aerobic digester > Activated sludge | place...
GCGCTGCTTCCGCCGTCGACGATGCTCTCGATCCACAGCGTGGTCGGGGTCGCCGCCATGAACAGCGCGTCCGCCGGGGCCGTCAGCAGCGACTGTAAACCATCGCCGTTCGCGAACCGGATCAGCCGAACGGGGCCTTGCCCGAGGCTGAACAGCGAGGCGGACGTGGCTACCAGCGACGATCCCGTCGTCCCGCCGACATGGCTGAACGATCCTCCGCCGTCGCTCGACGCGACCACCTCTGCGCCGCGAAGGGCATAGATTCTCCCATCCGGGCCTTTTACGTGCGCGGTCGTCGGCGTCGCGATCACCGTCGGAATGGCGGCGAACTCCACTGCGATCGTCGGCGAAACGACGTTGGCATCGGAGCCACCGCCATCTCCTGGCACCATCGTCGCGCCATCATCGCCGCAGGCGGCAACAGCGAGGAACGCGAGCGCGAGACGCATGCCCCAGTGTTACGCGAGCCATGGGAGGACCGACACCTATGAACGAGTGGACAACCCGAGGCATACCCGGCGATCGGGCCGTGCACTGACACGCTGCCGGCAGACAGTGGCTCGTGGTGCGCGTCGCTGGCGGCGTGCGGGTCAGCCCTAGCGTAGCTGCGTGCACAGCGGTTCGATGCGCGACGAGCTGCGGTGTTGGGTCTTCGATCGCCCGAACCGCCATCCGCAGCGTGCCGCTTGGACCATACCGGTCGCGGCGTCGACGCGCGCGAGCCCGCCGGTACCGAGGAGCGCGAGCGCACCGTCGGTGAGCCAATGCACTTCGTTGACGCCCGGTACGGGGAGCGCCCACGCACGCGTTCCATCGTGCGACACGAGCGCGACCTCGTGCTGCGAGATCTCGACATAGCGCTTGCCCGCCGGATCGGGTGCGATCGCGACGGGCCGCTCGGTGCGCAGCTTCGCGATCTGCTTTCCGTCGCGCAGCACGATCGTCGCGAACGCGTTCGCATCGCGCATCCACACGTACGCGTTGCCGACGGGATCTGCGGCGGCGAACGTGCCGTCGATCTGGAGCGATTTGCCTTTGTCGAGATAGCGCGCGTCGCGCACCCAGCGCAGCGTCAAGCGATCACCGATCGTGACGACGAGCAGCTCGTTGCCATCGGCGAGCGCGGGAGCGAGTGGGGTCAGCGCGGTTTGCCAGAAGCTCGCGCCATTGCGCTTCACGCCACCGAGCCGCGTGAACTTCTTCGTCTTCGGATCGAAGCGAAGCACTTCGCTCGCTTCACCGAGGGCGAATGTAGCGAGTCGCGACCGCGCGTCGTAGCCGAGTGCGTGAACCGCGTCGCGTTCGCTGTGCAGATCCTGGCGCGCGCCGGTCGCGAGATCGATGTATGCGGCGGTAGTGCGGCCGTCGTCGAGGTTCGCCCACTCGACGAGCCACGCGGTGGCCTCGACATGGCGGAGCTCGGCCACCGACGCGAGCGGCGGAAGCTTGAAGTCGGGGATCGCGGAGGTCGCTAGGGTCTTGTCGAGATGCGCGAACGTCGACCCGACACCGATCACGATCGCTCCGTCGGGCGCGGGCGCGGCCACGGTGGGCGCCTCGATCTCGTAGCCGAGGTACTCCTTACCAGCGCGGCCGATGATCGCGAGCTCGGCACTCGCCGATCCGATCACGCGTTCACCACCCGCCGACAGTACGCGAAGCTCGACCTGGGTCGGCGCGGCATCGGGCACCACGGCCTTGCTCGCGGCCTTCGGATCCACGGCGTGGACGCGCGTCGCTCCGCGAATCCCGAGGACGACGTGATCTTCGTCGGCAAACGCGAGATCGAAGGGCGTCGCTCCTGCCAGCGATTCGCCATCGCGCACGACACCGGTCGCGGCGTCGATGATGACGAGCCGGCGCTGCGCCGGGATGCCGACCGCGAGAGCGACCGTCGTCCCGCGTGGCGAGACCGCGATCACGCCCTCGGGCTCCACCTTCGTCGGGATCCAGTCGCCCCACTGTAGCGACGGTGCCGCGAGGAGCCACCGCAGCTTGCGCTTGTCGCCTTCGATCTGGACGACGAGCTTGTCGCCGCGTGACGCGATCGCCGCGATCCGTTCGCCGTTGCCTACCGCGATGCGCTCCTGGATCGCGCCGTCGGTGCCGAGGCGCACGATCGAATGATCCGCACGCGTCGCGATCATTCCGCGCGAGGTCATCACGACCTGCGTGAGCGCCGGCTCCGCGGGGAGCGACGCGCGCTGCTGGATCAGGCCATCGCGATCGATGACGGCGATCGTCATGCCGCCCGCGTCATCGATCGAGGCGGCGACGAAGCCACGTGGATCGGGACCGATCGCGAGCGATCGACCGCGCGGCAGATCGACGACGCGTGGCTCGACGCTGCCATCGAGCGCGGGCCACAGTCGCGTACCGCCGAGATCGTCGACGGAGAGCACGGCGCTTCCATCCGGCGTCACCGCCAGCGTCTTGATCTCGCCGCCGTGCCGGCTCTCGATCATCCGCGTGCGCGAGGCGAAGCCCACGACGGCGCTCGTCGGTGGCGCTTCGGGTGCGGGTGCGAGCGGCGTCGCGGAGCCGATCGAAGCCGGCGTATGCAGCACGGGCGAGCTCGCCGGCGACGAACACGCGGCCAGGAGCGCGAACGCGATGCGCTTCACTCGAGCCCCGCACACAGGTTGGGGACCGCGAACACCTGCGCGGACACCTGGTCGTCGTGCAATCCGAAGTTCCACCCGCACGCCGTCGCGATGCGCGTACCGTTCCGCGCTTCGAGCGACACCATGCCGCCCTGCGCCGATGCAAACAGCGTCTGGCCATCACCACTGAGCTTCAGGGTATCGATGCCCGGCACCGCGAGCTTCCAGCGGTGCGCACCGGTCGCGGTATCGATCGCGATGATCTCGTTGCCCGTCGCGACGAAGGCGATCGTCCCATCGGGGTGTGGTGCGGCCGTCGCGATGTCGCCGACATCGAGCGGGATCTCGCGGTCTGGATGATCGAGCTGGATCATGAGGAGCTTCGACTCGGCACGGTCGACGAAGTAGACCACGCCGCGCTGGTCCGCGCCGATCGGCATGGACGGCTGCTTCACCGCGACGACCGCCGTGGGCGTCAGCGCGGTCGCGGCGGGAGCGTCGCGATACCAATGGAGCCGGACCTTCCCCTCGTCGTGCGACGAGAGAACGGCGATCACGCCGCGCGTGGTCTTCGGATCCATCACGATCGTCTGGCTGTAGCCTGTAGCGACGGTGAGGGACGCTAATGGCGTCACGGTGAACGGCGAGAGCTGGAGCTGATAGCGAAGGATCTCCCGCTGCATCGTCACGGCGATCACTCGACTCGTCGCGTCGAACGTCACACCGGCCGCTTCGGCGAACGCGCCGAGCGGCTTCTCCTCGCGAGTCTCTGCATCGAGGACATAGATCCGTCCCGCCTCCGAAATCACGATGTGGCGATCGCTGACGATGGCGCTGACCTGCGCGGATGGCGCGACCTGCGTGTCGCGTTCGCGCAGCTCGCGATCGAGCCACACGCTCGACGGGCCGCGCTGTGTCGCCATGCCGGTGGTCGTCGGCCACGACACGCTCGGACCGACGTCGCGATACCCGAGATACGTTATCGAGGCTTCGGTCGTGAGCGTCAGGCTCGTCGACGACGCATCCAGCATCACGTGGTCTCCGACGGCGATATCCGAGGCATCGCTCGGTGTCCCGCGTCGCGAGGTCGCCCACGGATCCTTCTGCGCGAGCGCCCACCACACCGTGCCGCGCGTGTCCGAGAACACCGCGGTGTTGTCATCGAGAAACCCCATCACCGGCGCGTCGGACATGGTGGCGCTGTCGATGCTTTGCGCGTATCCCCCCACGCCCGACGTCAGGTCGACGATCTCGAAGCGCTTTGTCGACGCATCGATCGCGGAGATCTTCGAACCGTCGGGGGAGAGCGCGATCGGAGCCTCGACGGCCGCCACGAGCCGCGGACGTGTTCCCCACGCGAGCGTCGTGCCGAACGAGATCCAGCGCAACGTGATGCGTCCCGTGCTCTCCGCACCGAGGAGCGCTGCGATCGCTCGTCCGTGACGTGCCGCGAGTCCGGAGATTCGCTCGCCGGCGTCGGGCGCGATCTGTCCGCGCGTGTGGCCGCCCGCGTCGTACCAGACGAGGGACTCGTCGCGCCGTCGCGCGAGCACCCCGCCCTCGATAGCGACGACATCGACAAATCCTGGCTCCGGCGGGAGCGTGACGTGGCCGCGCGTGCGGCCTTCGCGATCGAAGCGCACGAGCTCGATGCCGTGTGCTTCGTCGAGAAGCGCGGCCACGAAGCCCTCGTCGGTGCGTCCGAGCGTGACTCGTGCCGCGCGCCCGCCCCGCACGACGACCGGTTCGCGGGTGCCGTCGAGTGACAGCCACAGGCGCGCCTGGCCGAACGTGTCGATCGTGTATGCGGCTCCGCCATCGTCGGTGATCGCGATACGCTCGATCGCGCCGCTGTGCGGTCCCACACGCGGCAGCGTTTCCGGGACCGCGCTTCCCGAGCCACTACCCACGTCGGCTTGCTTTGGCGTGCCGCCGTTATTGCACGCGATGCCGAGGGCGACGGCGATCGCGAGGCTAGTCCGCATCGCACACGTTCGGTGTGTCCGCGCTATCGGGGACGTCGATCTCGTGGAGCCCGAACTCCCAGCCGCACTGCCGCGCAGCGAGATCGCCGGTCGCGAGATCGAAGCGCGCGAGTGAATTCGCGAAGCTCGCGACGAGGTCCTTGCCGACCCAGCGGACCTGTCGAACATCACGCGCGGCGACGCTCCACACGTGCGTGCCATCGGCGAGGTAGAGCGCGATCTCGGTGCGCGTCACCACCACGAACCGCGCGCCATCGTCGTCGGGAACGAGTGCGATCGCGCCGGTGATCGGGAGCTCGCGCGGTGGACGATCGCCCTTCGCGACATGGACGCGACCGCGATCCAGCGTGTACACGCGACCTCCACGATCCACCGCGAGCAGATCGCCCGCCACGCGATACGTACGCTTGGTCTTCACGCGGGAGCCGACGAGGTCGTTCGCGTCGATCTCTCCGACGATGACGCTCGCCACGCGCTTCTCGAGCGTCATCGCGACAACACCGTTCGACAGCGCCGGGTCCAGCAAGGCGACGCGGTGGATCACGCCGTCGGCTTCGAGAGCGAACGGTGCGCCGAACATGTGGGTCGTCGGATCGTAGCGGAGCACGTGTGTCTGCGCCCCATCGATCGTGGCGAGCAAGCCGGTCGCCCGCTCGAACACGAGTGCGTCGCTGGTTCGCACCGCGAGCTTCTGATGCGTCGCTTTGCGCGCGATGTCGAACACCGAGAGCCCGTGCGATTCGCCCCAGGCATCGTTGACCGAGACCTCGGGCGTCGAGGTGCCGATCGCGAAGCCATCGCCGATCGCGAGCAAGCTTTCGTCGAGTGGATGCTCGATGCTCGCGCGTGCGCGCAGCGTGGAATCGATGACGAGTGAACGTCGCGCGCTCGCGATCGTGATGCCACCCGGCGCGAACCGCACGATGGCGTTCGAGCTCGTCGCGTAGCCGAGTCGCTTCGCGCTCTCGGGACGGCGCACCACGAGATCGTGGCCGGAGCGGGAGATCACGACACCGCGAGCGACCACGTCGCGTGCCTCGTCGAGTGGCGGTGTCTGCGACCCGCTCCCCACGGTCTTGCGCTGCTTCATCGACCACCACGAGAGGACGCCGCCGCCGTCGCTGCACGCGAGCGTGTCGGCATCGATGAAGCCGAGCGCGACCGAAATCGACGACGACGCGAGGCTGCACACCGCAGGCCCTTGCTTGCCGGTCGCGAGCGAGATCGTGCGCGCGACGCCGAGCTGATTCGTAAGGAGTAGCGTGCGATCGGGCGACACCGACAATCGGGCGGTCGCGGGCAGCGCGAACACGGGTGTGCTGGAGCCCCATGCACGAACCTCGATCCACCGCGCGAACTTCGCGGCGCCGCGCTCGCTGATCGCCAATGCACGATCCCCTGCGGCGAGCAGTCGCACCACGCGCGTGCCTGCCTCCGGAACCAGCGACGCGATGCGGGCGCCGTTCGGTTCGAGGACGTCGATCGTCTGATCGGCGCGCAGCACGACCGCGTGGCGATCGATCCACACGAGGTCGTCGACCGCTTCGCCGCGCGTCATGACGCGCTCGCGCACGCGGCCCTCGCGATCGATCCGCACCAGCTCGAGCCCCTTGGCGACATCGATGTTGGCGACGACGAACCCGTCACCGTCACGTGCGATAGCGAGCTCGCTCGGCTGTCCCGCATGCAACACCACGGGCTCGCGACTGCCGTCGAGTGCGGGCCACAGGCGGATCGCTCCATGGACGTCCGCGCTGATCGCCGCATCGCCCTCACTCGTCGCAGCGACGATGGCGATGGCGGCGCCATGGGTGCCGGAGATCGGTGGCTCGACGGAGTGGACCGACCGCTGCGACGCGGCCGGTCGTGTCGATGGCACGTTCGGGATCCGCAATTCCTGCGCAGGCTGCGACGCAAAGACAAACCGACCAGTGCACCTGCCAGATCAACGCTCGACCCTGTGGCAAAAGTCTTCGACGTCGATCGCGGTGGTGTGCTCGGTTACCCGTGTCGTTCTAGACGTTTCGCTATCCATGAAGGTTTACACACCAAGATCGCTTTCTCCGAGATTCCGATTGAACGCGCGGCTCCCGAATGTTCAAACCGGAATCGGGCCACGGGTGGCGTGGCTGTCGTTGAGGAGGATGTAATGGCGCTCGGTACCGTGAAGTGGTTCAACGATGCCAAGGGCTACGGCTTCATTAGCCGTGCTGATGACGGCAAGGACGTGTTCGTGCACTACTCGTCGATCTCGGGCGAAGGGTTTCGAACCCTGGTCCAGGGACAGACGGTGGAGTACGACGAGCAGACGGGTCCCAAAGGCCTGTTCGCGGCGAAGGTCCTGAAGGTCCTCGAAGACGCGTCCCCGCCGAGCTAACGCGCGAGTTGTGTCGCTCGGTAGTCGCCCGACTTGGTGCGAGTGAGCACCAGCGCGAACGCTTCCTTGGCCGTTCGCACCTGAAGAACGAAGTTGCCCTCGGGTAACGATCCGCCGTTGGTGTATTCGCTCGGCGAGAGCAGTTTCCAATCCTTCATCGCGCCGGATTCGACAACGAGCCCCGCGTACATGTCGTGGAGATCGCCAGTTGTCTGTGCGGCAATCTTTCCACCGGCGTAGAACGGCACGGTCGAGAGCTTCACGAGCTTGTCGACCGATGCAGTCGCGAACGCCGAGATCCAGAGATTGGCGGCGAACAGCGCTTCCTTGTCCGTGACCGACGAGGTCGGCGACACGCGCTCGTTCGCCTTGCCATCATCGGGCGTCACGGGCTTCGCGTTCACCGGCGCGAGCTTCTTCTTGCCCGGGAGCTTCGCGGTGTTCTTCACCATCGCGCTGTCGTCGAGCACGCCCTGGTCGGAGTCCTTCGGGATGTCCGTGAGGATGTACGGCTCGACGTTGAACGTGCCGCACTGGCGCCAGTTGCGATAGAAGCCCCACCGCAAGTAGATGCGATCGTCCGACGAGCGAATCGCCTCGGGCGGCGCTTCGAACGGCGCGGACGACATCACGGTGTCGACCGCTGCGACGTCGAACTCGGTCTTGCCCGAGGTCTTCACGATCGTGACCTTGTGCAGCGTGCCGTCCGGGTTCACCGAGACCTCGAGGTTGGTCCACAGATCCGGGTTGTTCAGCGGATCGGACGCGCCGCGATCGTCGAGCGCCTCGAGGAAGCCGAAGCCCCACAGCTCGTGGATGCGACGGTGCATGCGCGCGACATAGACCGCGAACGGATGCGCGCGCGTCTTGAGCGCGGTCTGGTTGCCGGTGCGAACGTCGGGGACGAAGTTCTCGAGCGAGCTCTTGATCGCGTCGAGCTTGCGCTCCCAGCGTCCCTTGCGCGCCGACATCTTGCGCGCGGCGACCTGGCGCTCCTCGTCGACCTTCTCCTTGCCCATGATGCGTTCGTAGTCCTGGAACGACAGCGGCGTGTTGACGCCGATCGTTCCCTTGCGACCGGCCTTCTTGCCATCGCGTCCCTGATCCTGGACCGAGCCGCGTCCACCGATGCCGCGCATCGCGAGCACACCAGGCTCGCGCTCCCCGGTGCCGTCGTCGCCGTTCTCGCCGCCTTCGCCGACGATCACGCCCTTCGCGGTTTCGCTCTCTCCCGAGTGATCGGTCTGATCGATCCGCTGATCGGTCGTCGCCGTGGTCTCTTCGAGCTGGCGGATCTTGTCGTCCGGACCACCGACCTCCGTCGACTTCGAGTCGTTCTCGACCGACGCGACCGCCTTGCCCTGCGACTCCTTGTCGAGGTTCGTCTCCTTGGCCTTCGTTTCTTCCGCGACGTCTCGGTTCTTGTCGGACAGCTTCGTCGCGTCGTCGGGTGCCTTGTCGACGACGCTCTTGTCGTCCTTCACCTCGACCATCACCATGTTCGGCGGCGGCTGCTCGGGCTTCTTCTGCTCCTTCTCCTGGGGCGGAGGAGGTGGCGGTGGAAGCGGGGGCGGCGGCTTCACGAGGTTGGGCGGAGGTGGGGCGATCGCGACCTCGAGCGGTTTGTCCTCGAGCTTCTCGGCATCGATCGGCGCCGGCGGCGGCGCGGGTGCCTTCGGTTTCTTCAGCGCATCGATCTGCTCGTCGTTCGCGAACGCGACGTCGACTTCCTTCGGCACGAGGCCGAACTTCGCGGCGACCTCCGTGTTCGCGGTCAGCGTGATCGGGCACTCCATGACATCGCGAACCTCGCCGCGCGCCATCGCCGCTTCGTCGAAGTCGAGGCACGTCGCCAACGGATCGCCGAGGTACGGCCGCAGCTGCGCCGGCGGTCGCATCGGCGATTGCGCGTAGCCCTCGAACGTTGCTTCTTCGTCGAGCACCGCGGTCAGTCGGACCTGCGTACCGGGTGGAAGCTCGACCCGGCACCGCGTTCCGACGATCTGCTTCGTGGTCGGTAGCCGAGCGTGGATCTCCCCGACGAGTCGCTCGATGTACCGCGCCGTCGCGGGGATCTGCTTCTCCGTCGGGAGACTTCGGATCCGCTCCATCTCCTGATCCTTCGGAACGCAGCGCAGGAGCGGCGAGCTCTCGCCGACCTTGGTCACCAGCACGGTGCCGCGACCGGCACCATCGAGCCGGATCGTCAGCGCGGGATCAGGCTCGGGAAGCGTGAGCTGATACGTCGCGAATGCAGCTGCTTGGACGCCGACCGAGAACAGGACCGCGGGAAGCAGGATCCAGCGGTCGCGGTATCTCCGCGGCTTGCTTCCGTTGGGTCCCACTGTCACGCCAGTTTGACATACGAACCCCGGACTGGTTGGCCGGATTTTCCGTCGGAATTCGTGACCTAACGGTGATCGACGATGACCAACAATGACCGATTCCGGACCCAGTGTTGCCCGCACGCAGCGTGCGGGACAACGGCACTCCCGGACCCTAGAGCTTGCGGTACACGCCGACGACGATCCCGATGATGTCGACGGACTTGAAGTCGCTACGGCGCACGATGATCGGCGCCATGTTCGAGTTCGCGGGCTGGAACCGGATGCGATCCCCCTCGGGGTAATACCGCTTCACGGTGGCCTCGCCTTCGATCATCGCGACGACGATGTCCCCGTTTCCGGCGCTCGGAGTCTTCTTCACGAACACGTAGTCGCCGTCGAAGATCCCGTCTTCGATCATCGACTCGCCGACGATGCGCAGGCCGAAAACCTCGCGATGTCCGCCGATCAGCACGCGATCGACGCGCACCGTATCGGTCGCATTCTCGACGGCCAGGATCGGCTGGCCCGCGGCCACCCGTCCGAGGATGGGAATCTCGGCCATGTCGTCGTCGTTCTGGACGACCTCGACGTTGCCCGTCCCCATCGCGGGTCGGCGCAGTGGAACGATCTCGCCGCTCCCATCCGGCATCACGGGGCGCATCGCCCGAGACTTCAGGTCCTCCCGACGGAGATGACCCTTCTTCTCCAAGGCCTTTAGGTGGTCGTTGACCCCGTTGGTCGACCGGATGTGGAAGTGCTCCCCGATCTCTCGCAACGTCGGCGGAAACCCGCGCTCGACGATGGAAGCTGAAATGAAATCGAGGATTTCCCGCTGCCTGTGAGTCAGAGCGTCGGCCATGGCACCTTCTTGAGCGTTTCGGAGGCGTTCAGCGGTCTACTGAACGGACTCACCGTACTGAACGCCCTACCAGCCTGTCAATTTTTTCGCTGCGATTCTCACGAAAAACCCGGCGTGGCGACGAGGATGAACCGTGGCCTGGTCTTCGCTCTTGCTCGCGGCGGTCCTCTCGAACGCGTCGATCACGACGATGAAGGCGGCGATCGAGCGCGGCGATGTCGATGAAGCCTCGCGCCAAGGCGTCCTCGCCGGGCCCGCGATCGTGCAAGCCGCGCTCGAGTCCCCCGACCGCACCACGGTGCTCGCCGGGATCGCCGCGGCCCCACGCGTCGAAGACCGCGCCGAGCTCCTCGAGCCGCTCGCGACGATCGCGCGTGGTCCCGATCGCCGCACCGCGATCCCCGCCGTTCGCGCTGCCGCCCAGATCGCCCGCGAGCTCGCGCATCACGAGCCCGCCGACGACATCGCGGATGCCGATATCGTCGCGTGGCGCGATCGCTTCTCGGACATCGCGCTCGATGGCGCGCGATGGATCGAGGTCCGCGTGCTCGCGATCGACACCGCGGTCTACCTCGAGCGCTCGCGACTCATCCCTGCGGGCACCGCCGCGCCGGGTCTCTCGCGCACGCCCCTCGATCCCGCGCGCGCCGATGGCACCGGCGTCCCACTCGCGGCCGCGCTCGCCGATCCCGATCCCGCGATCCGCCGCGCCGTGCTCGCACACGCTCCGTCTCCCCTGCCGCCCGAGCTCCGCGATCCGATCGCGCACGCCGTGATCTCCGATGTCGATCCGCACGTCGCTCTCGCCGCCACCGCCGCGCTGTGCGCGGATCTCGCGTTCGATCCACCGCAACCGATCCTCTCGGCGCTCACGCCTGCCGGCATCACGCGCATCCAGACGATCGTCACCACCGACGGCGCATCACGCGGGCACCTCCGCGAAGCCGCGCGCTGTCTCGCCGCGGACAAGTCGCCCGCGAGCGCGGCGGCGCTCCGCAAGATCCGCGACCGCTAGCGCAACACGCGCGCTTCGCCAACGCCGAGGATCCACAAGCGCTCGTCGGGCAAGCCGCGCTCGGCCCACCACGCACGCAGCCTCTCCGGCGGTTCTCCGACGGCCTCGTCGGTGAGACGAAACGTGCCCCAGTGCATCGCGAGCAGGTGTTTCGCGCCGAGCGCGTCGTAGGCGCGGCCCGCCTCGACCGGATCGATGTGCTGCGGCTCCATGAACCAGCGCGGCGCGTAGCCACCGATCGGCAGCATCGCCCAGTCGATTTCTCCGATTTTTTCGCGGATGTCGGAGAAATGGTCTCCCCAGGCAGTGTCGCCGGAGTGATATGCGACGCCTTCAGGCGAGCGGATCACGAAGCCGCCCCACAGCGTCGCGTTGCGATTCCACGGCATGCGCATCGACCAGTGGCGCGCGGGCACGAGCGTGACTTCGAGCGAGCCGATCGTGTGCGATTGCCACCAGTCGAGCTCGACCACGTTCGGGTGCGGGATGCGCGCGCCGTTGCCGAGCGGAACGATGTACGTGGCGGTCGCGGGGAGCTTGGCGATCGTGGGCGCGTCCATGTGATCGCGGTGATCGTGCGTGACGAGGACGATGTCGATCGCCGGCATGTCCGCGAGCGCGACGCCAGGTGGAACGAGGCGCGAGCGCACGCCGGCGATCGAGGGCGACCAGATCGGATCGGTGACGATCAGCTGGCCACCGAGGCGGAGCGCCCACGTGGCGTGGCCGATCCACACGGCGGTGGGGGAGCTCTCGGCGAGCGCGGCGGCGCCGTCCGGGACGAGCGCCGGGCGCACGGCGTCGATCGCGGCCCAATCCTCGCGGCGCGGTTCTTTGGCGCCGAAGCGCCAGCGCAACAGATCGCGCGGGCCGCGGTCGGGCTTGGTCGCGCGATCCTCGAAACGAGCCATCAGAGGCCGAGCTGTTTGGCGAGCTGCTCGTAGGCCGTGCGACGGAACGCGACGACATCGCCGGCTTCGGAGATCTGCGCGACGGTGTCGTCTTCGCCGGCGGGGACGAACAGGCGATCCCAACCGAGGATCAGCGGGCCGGCCGGCTGGTTCGCGATGACGCCTTCGCTCGTCGAGATGACGAGCTCGGTTTCGGCGTCGGGAGAGCGACGAAACGCGATGACGAGCTGCATCTTGACGGGCGTCTCGCGCCACCACTTGCAGAAGCGGTTCGGGTTTTCGGAGTCGAGCTCGAGGCGGAGGGACTTGCCCTCCATCGTGGTGAGATCGACCGCCTCGGCAAAGCAGCCGCCGGTGACGGCGTGGGCGAGGACCTTGTCGCGAGCGCGTTGGCCCGGCTCGGGCGCGCTCGTCGAGAAGCCGGACGACAACGGCTCGACCGTGAACGCGAGCGATGGAGCGATCTGCGCCAGCTCGCCCGCGCGGAAGTCATTGCCGTCGATGAACACGAGAGGCTCCACGGGCGCAGTAGTACCATCGAAGACCCATGGCGATCGATGACTCCGATCCTGCACACGACGCGACGCTCGCCGGGCCCTCGCCGGTCGATACGCTTGTCACGCTCGCGACGCCGTCGGTGCCGGGGCGAGCGCGCCGGCTCTCGCTCGGGGGCTACGACATCGGCGGCGTGCTGGGCAGCGGCGGCATGGGCGAAGTCGTGGTCGCTCACGACAAGCAGATCGGGCGCGATGTCGCGATCAAACAACTGCGCATGGAGGAGCCGAGCGCGGACATCGTCGCGCGGTTCTTGCGCGAGGCGCGGATCCAGGCGCGGCTCGAGCATCCCGCGATCGTTCCCGTTCATCACATGGGGACCGACGAGCGCGGGCTGCCGTACTTCACGATGAAGAAGCTCGCGGGCACCACGCTGTTGGCGCTGCTGGCGAACACACAGCAGCTGCCGCGGCCGCGAATGCTGCGCGTGTTCGTGGAGGTGTGTCAGGCCATCGAGTTCGCACACGCCCGCGGTGTCGTGCATCGCGATCTCAAGCCCGCGAACATCATGGTCGGCGATTTCGGCGAAGTGTACGTGCTCGATTGGGGACTCGCGCGACTCATGGCGGAGCGCGATTCGCAGACGTGGATGTCCGCGGATGTCGACAGCCTCGACGGTGTCACGCAGGCGGGCGCGATGCTCGGTACGCCCGGCTACATGGCGCCCGAGCAAGTCGAAGATGCGCACGTAGTCGGCCCCGCGGCGGACGTGTACTCGCTCGGCGCGATCCTCTACGAGATCCTCACGGGCCAGCCGCCGCATCCGCGCGGCACGGGTGCGATCGCGAGCACGCTCAAGGGCGACATCGTCGGGCTCGCGCAGCGGCGGCCCGACCGCAACGTGCCTCCCGAGCTCGATTCGTTGTGCATGTCGGCGCTCGCGAGCGACGCCGCGACACGGCCGACCGTGAAGCAGCTCGCCGACAAGATCCAGGGATTCCTCGACGGTGATCGCGACTTCGAGGCACGCAAGCTGCTCGCGCTCACGTTCCAGCAACGCGCTCGCGAGGCGATGGACTCCGGCGACGTGTCCCGCCGCGCCGAGGCGATGCACGCTGCCGGGCGAGCGCTCGTGCTCGATCCCGAATCGAACGAAGCGGCGGCGATCGTGTCGACGCTGATCTTCACGCCATCGCGCGAGCATCCGGCGCAGCTCGCCGAGGAGCTCCAGCAATCGGAGCTCGCGATCCAGCGCCGTCAGGGTCGCGTGGCCATGGGCTCGTTTCTCGCGATCCTCGCGTTCCTCGCCACCGCGATCACGAATCGAGTGCAGGACTGGACGTTCGTCGGCGGCTTCGTCGGATACCTGCTCGTCCACGCGAGCGTGGTGTGGTGGATCACGCAGCGACCGGCGACGCCGGGGAGGATGGTGATCGTCGCTGCGTCGAACGCCATGCTGGCGGCGCTGATCTCGCGGACGTATGGCTCGATGGTGATCGTCCCGGCGGTCACCTGCATCATGGCGCTGTCGCTGACGGCGTATCCGCAGCTCGTCGATCGCACGTGGACCGTGATCGGCCTCTTGGTCACGAGCTGGGTCGTGCCCGTGGTGCTCGAACAGGTCGGTGTCCTCGCACCGACGTGGTGGATCGAGGGCAACAAGGTGGTGCTCGCGTCGAGCGTGATGACGATCGGAGGGAATCACACGGCGGCGATCCTGATCGGATCGAACGTGCTGACCATCATCGTGTTCGCGCTGTTCTCGAGCGCACTCACGATCTCGCGACGAAACGCGATGCGCCAAGCGGAGGTGCAGGCGTGGCATCTGCGGCAACTCTTGCCGACGACACGCGCGCTCACGGCGGTGGCATGACTCGAGCGTGGCTCGCGATCGCGCTATGTGCATGCGGCGATGGCATCGCGGCGCCCGATGCGACGCTGCCCGATGCCGACCTCGAGCGCGGGATCGTCGAGGTGCACATGCTCGCGGTCGACATCTTTCGCCCGACGAGCGTGTACTTCCAGGAGCGCGACTCCTCGCTCGCTCTCGCGACGCACCTCGACGAGAACGGGCGCGCGCGCGGGTACCTGCGGCCGCACGGCTTTGTCACCGTGGTCCCGCAGGTCGTCGGCGGCATCACGCCGTTCTACACGTACGCGAATGTCTCGCCGGGCGACACGCTCGTGATCGATCCGAACCAGATCACCAAAGGAGGCGCGCAGATCCGGATCCGCATCCCGCCGCTGTTGGGCACGCAGTTCTACACGCTCGAGACACCGTGCGGCGTCACGGACATCAGCCCTGCCGCGATGGCGTCGATCATCGTCGACATGACCGGCTGCGGCGCGTCCGCGGATCTGATCGTCGTCGCGCACGCGCCGGCGGGCGATGTCTATATCTACGAGAACGACGTCATGCTTTCGGAGACGAGCATGGTGATGGTGACGCTCACGGACCGGCAGTACCGACCGTTCGCGACTTCGACCGTGAACGTCGTCGGCGTTCCAGAACAAGCGCAGCGCTGGTACGTGGAGAAGGGCATCGCGCTCGGTTCCAACGTGGTGCACTCGGGGAGCTCGGTGCAGGACGTCGTCGATCGATCCATCTCGCTGTCGTCGGAGGCACCCGTCCTTCCGGAAGCGACCGCGCTCACGAACACCTACAACGTGGAAGCGACGGCGTCGGGTGCGGAAGCGCTGATCGATTGGCGACCGGCGATGGAGGAGATCACGATCGATCTCGCTGCGTACGATCTGCGCGACCAGACGTCGCCCGCGCGCTACGTCCCCGAGGCGCGCACGATCGTCTGGACCGAATCGACGAACGGCATCGCCCCCGTGATCACGACCGCGCGCATGCAGTGGGCGGCGGCGGAGACGTTGTACCAGTGGACGATCCTGTCGCGGCGCGACGACGAGGCGCGCATCGTGCTGCCCGTTCTACCGCACCCCGAGCTCGCGCCCGATCCGCACGCACCTCCGTACGACATGTACCGTCTCGCGGTCATGGGTGGAGCGACGACGGTGCTCCATCGCCTCCTCGGCTGGACGCCCACGGCGCGCTGGCCTGTCGAAGGCGACAGCGGCACCGTGGTGTGGCAGGCGCTGACGCAGTAGCTATTCGACGATCACGCGATCGCTCGCGCCACGACCGAATGTCTCGGGCATGTACATCTCTTCGGCCTTGGGCGGCGGGACGACGAAGTTGCCCGGCGTGGTCGCGCGAGCGACGTAGTCGTAGCGGTGCACGCCTTCCCACAAGAGCTGCGCGAACGCCTCGATGCGCTCGTCGCGCATGTTCTGATGCTCGTACCAAGGGCCGTACCACCACCAGTACCGACCCGGTCCGGACTTGTCGTCCTGCGCGGCGGGATCCATCGGAATCGGTCCGGTAACGGCGAGCGCGGGGTTCATCGCTTCGAGACCGGCGGGTAGCGGATCGACGAGCGCGACGTGATAGCGACGGTTCTCGTTGATCATCGTCAACTTCACGCGCACGCGCGTGCCGGCTTTGATGTGCCACACGCCCTGCGCGTCCTTCGTGACATCGGCCTTGTTGTCCACGCCCTCGTACTCGCGCGTGACGACGAAGCCGTAGTCCGCGGGATCGAGCTTCAGCGACGCCGGCGCGTAGGTCATGCCGATCCGGTAGTAGAGGCGGCCCGCGCCGTCCTTCTGGATCGTCAGGTCCTGCTTGTCGTGCGCCGCGACGTCCTTCATCGGAATCTTCACGGCAAACGTGTCGGTCGTGCGGCCCTTGAACGCGAGGTCGCCCGCGTAGTCATCCCCGAGCCAGATCCGCGCGACGAAGTTCGGCGTGATCTTCTCGTAGGTCTGGAAGTACAGGTCGAGCGCGAGCAACGCGAACGTGTTCTCTTGCGTGTTGAGCCAACGGCCCGCCTTGCGGTGCGCGAGCAGGCCCGTGACGATCTTCGGGATCAGATCGCTGGTCTTCTGCTCCTGGATCAACGACTCGAGCATGATCGCGTCGACGCGGTGATCGCTCGCGAGAAGCAAGTGGCCGCCGTCGGCGTAGCTGGTCACGAAGTTCGCCGCACCGGCCGTCTCGCTCACGCGGTTGGTCGCGTGGCGAACGATCGCAGCGCGCTCGGACGTCGCCGCGGGCTGTTGAGCGATCGTGCCGAGGATCCAGCCGAGCGTCTCCATGTTGTGCTTGTCGATCGCGACCTCGGCGAACAACTTCTTCGCCTTCGCCACGTCGAGGTCACCCATCTGCTTGCGCGTGTACAGCGCGTACGCGGAGATCGTCCGGCGCACGTCCGCCGGGTAGTAGTGCGGATAGTGCTCCTCGATGGTGCGGAGGTAGTCCTTCGCGCGATCGAGGATCGCCTGCGGGATCGTGAAGCCCTTCCCCTTCGCGTGCTGCAGGGCACTCGTCACGTAGACCGTGAGGTACGGCTCCGACGGACGGCCGCGCTCCCAGTACGCGAAGCCACCATCGCCGTTCTGCATCTGCGATAGGCGCTCGACGTCCTTGTCGACGCTCGTCGACATCTCCGTTGCGGACGGCATGTCCTTCGTCTTGAACGCGGAGAGCACGTCGCGAAGCGCGGCGATCGAGAGCACGCGCGAGCTGCGCTGCTCGGCGCACTCGAACGGATAGTGGACGAGGTAGAGGAACGCATCGGTGAGCGCTTGGAGGTTCGTCGACGCCGTCGAGACTTCGAGGCCACCGAACTGTTTGACCACCTGCCCCGGCAACGCGATCGGCTGCTTCATGGCGCCATCGTCGATCACGCCGTACGTAGCGAACGCTTCGGTCGTCGCGGGCGTCCACACGGGCAACGCGAGCTCCGCGGCGTCGCTGTACGAGCCGACGCTGCCGACGATCTGGAACCGCGCCGTGCCCGCCATCTCGGCGGCGGCGGGGAACAGCACTTCGACGCGATCGTTCGGCGGGACGCTGACCGTGCGACCGGCACCGGCGGTGATCGTCGCGTTCGTCGTGCGGATCGCGACCCTCACCTGCATCGCGGAGTCCGTCTGGTTCTGCACCACGACAGGCAACTGGAACGTGTCGCCGAAGTTCAAGAACCGCGGCGGGCTCGGACGAACCATCAGCGGCAGCCGCGCGGTGACAGCACTCTCGCCCTTGCCGAACTGACGCTCGCCCGCGACCGCGATCGCGATGATGCGGTAGCGCGTGAGGTTATCCGGCACCTTGATGTCGACCGTCGCCTTGCCGCTCGCGTCGGTCTTCACCGACGGTGCGAAGGCAGCGAGCGGGTTGAAGTTCGAGCGGATCGCGATCGCCGATGTCGCGGACTCGCCACCGGTGTCCTTGCCGTCGCGATTCTTCTCGTTCTCGGCGCGCGCGCGCTTCGCCGGCTCGGGCTTCTTGTCCGCCCTCGATTCCTCTTTGGCCATCGCGTCCATCGGCGCCTCGGCGGCCGCGGGCGCGGGCATCGCCACCATATCGGGCTTGGGCGCTCCACCGGCGGGGGCAGCGGTCGTGACGTCCGCGAGTTTTGTCGCGTCGGGCTTCGCGAGCTTCACGTACGCGCGCATGTAGTGATCGCGCGCGTCGGGTCCGCGACTGCCGTAGAAGTTGCTGACCGGATCCGGAAATTGATAGCCCGTGAGCGAGAGGATCGCTTCGTCGACGACGAACACCGCGGTCTCCGCATCGGGCACCGGCTTGCCGCTCGCATCTTTCACTTCGATCGCGAGCTTCGCCGCGTCGCCGGGTGCGATCTTCGCCGCGCTCGGTGTCACGCTGACGGCGAGCGTTCGCTTCTTCGGCGGCACGGGCAGGTTCAGCTGGCCGACCGCGTACGCCGGGCGCTTCGGCAACTTCGGATCGGGCAGTCCTTTGTCGTCGGTGCGCGCCGCAGCGCCGACGAGATCGACCTGCACGAACAGGTTCGGCACCATCGCGTCGGTGATCGGCACCTTGAGGACCATGGTCGGTCCCTGCATGGTGATCCGTTCCGTCTTCACGATGCCCGAGCGCCGCCAGCTCACGACGCCCTCTGCCGGATAGAACGGCGCCTGTACGAGCACCTCGGCGGTGTTGCCGTCCGCATACTCCTTCTTGTCCGGAATCAACTGCACCTGCTCCTGTGCAACTTCTCGGGCTGCGGGTTGATCACCGCCGGACACCCAGTACGTCATCGTCGTCTGATTCGGACGGCCCTTCGCGTCGGTGATCGTCGCGGTCACTTGATAGGTGCCGCCGGTCGCCGTCTTGAACGTGCAGTGCGATGCCGCGCTCGCCGCCGTGACGGTGCACGCCTGCGGATCGACTTCCTTCGTCTTGTAGCGACCCTTCTCGTACGTCCAATCGAGCCGCACCGACTTCACGTCGATCTTCGCGCCGTCGACGCTCTTGCCGTCGAGATCCACACCGATCACGTCCATCTCGAACGGTGCATCCTTCTCGACGAACGGCTTCGCCGGCTTGAGCCCGACATACGCCGAGGACGGATGCACGAGCATCGTCGCCGACGCCGACCACTCCTGCCGATTGACGTCCATCACGCGCGCGGTCGCCGACACGCTCATCGGCACCGTCGGCTTCGCGGACAAGAAGTCCATGTGCGCCGTGTGCGCGCCGGTCGCGTCGGTCTTGCCTTCGAGCGTCCACGACTTCGGCGGTTTGTATCCGCCATAGCGATAGCCACCCTCGCCGTCGTAGTCGTCGTAGCTGCGATAGCTCCACCACGGTGTCCACGCGCCGAACGTGTAGTCCTCGCGATTGGGCGGCGTGAACGACGTCTGGCTCGCGGTGACGTACCAGTTCGTCGTCGCGCCGGGCAGCGGACCGCCCGAATAATACTTCGCGGTCACCGTCACGTCGCCACCTTCGCCGACGAGGAACGGCCCCTGGGACGCCTGCGCGCTGACCTCGAACTCGGGCCGGCGGAACTCCTCGACGTTGATCGAGTGGTAGTAGTCGCCACTCATGCGGCCGGTCGCGGCGAAGCGGACCTGCGTGTAGCCGAGGTTCGGCGTCTTCGGCAGCGTGAACTTCGTGTCGAAGCCACCGGTGATCGCGACCGGCGCGGCTCCATTCGCGATCTTGTTGCCCTGCGAGTCGGTGACCTCGTACGTGACGGTGGACACCTGATCGCTCACGCCGTTGATGTCGCCGCCCTTCGCGGTGTCGAGCACGCGGAGCCAGCCCTTCAGCGTGACCTCCTCGCCCGGCTTGTACATCTTGCGATCGTCGACGACGTACCAGGCGAGCACTTTCTCGTGGTTCCGCTTCGTCCACGAGCCGTTGTCGCGCCACCAGCCGCTGTCTTCCGCGACGAATGCGACGTCGTTGCCCTTCTTCGCGACGAGGTAGTTCGCGCCGGACTTGCTCGCGGTGGTCAGCGGGATCGTGGCCACGCCTTTGTCGTCGGTCTTCGCCGTCGTGCCGAACGGCCGGATCTCGAGATCCACGCCGCTCGCGGGCTTGCCCGTCGCGAGGTCGGTCACGAACGCGCGCAGATCGTCACCATCGACTGCCGCATCGACGGCGATCTTCGTCGCCTGCACCCAGCTGATCATGCGCGGCGGCTCGTACTGTTCGCGCCACGGATACGGCTCGACCATCGCGAGCACGTGACCCGCGCCGTTCGTCAGCGCCGGCGACAGATCGACCGACGTCTCGACGAGATCGTTGCGCCCGATGGTGGTCTTCACCATCTTCTCGACGACCTTCGTGCCCGGGATCGGCGGCGGCTTGTCCTTGTTCCACTGGTTGCGCATGTAGAAGCCGTACGCGTCGTAGTCGGCCGGCGTGACCTTGTAGAGGCGCACCTTGAGCTGGTCGTAGTTCGTCGAGAAGAAGTCGAGCGTCGGCTTCGTCGCGATCGGATCGAGCACGACGAGCCCGTTCGGCCCGAAGAACGTGGGCTGTGCATCGCCGACGTTGAACGAGCGCGTGTCGGACTTGCCGAGCGTCTGCCCGAACTCGTCCTTCACCTTCTCGGAGATCACGACCGTGTACTTCGTCCGTGCCTTCGTGAGGCCCTGGACCATCACGTACGAGCTCTGCGGCAGGATCTTCACGCCGGGGATCTCGGGCGAGATCGTGAAGTTGCCTTCCTCGAACGCGTCCATGTCGAGCGGGTTGTTGAAGCGGATCTGGAACGGCATGCCGGGCCGGCACTCGCTGCCCCAACCACACCGCGCCTCGTCGATACGCAACGGCGGATAGGTCTGGAACGAGAACGACTGCGGTCCCTTCGTCGTGTTCGGACCCTCGGCGGACAGCGTGCCCTTCGGAATCTCGATCGTGATGGTGGTATCGCCGGGCAACTCACCGACGGCACGGAACGCGATCCAGCGCCCCGCTTGCTCGTTCTTGTTCGCCGCCTCGACCATGCTCGCGATCTGTGTGTTCTTCGCGATGTCCTTCTGATCCAAGAGCTGGAGCGATGCGCGACCGGCGGTGCTGGTCACGTTGATCCGCTGGATCAGCGCGCTCGGATCGATCTTCTGATCGAACAGAACGAACATCGGAACGTCGCGCCGGTACGGACCACCGGTCGGATAGCTCGACACCATCGTCGGCGCCGGCGTCTCGAACGTGAACTTCGTTGCCTTCGCCAGCGCGCCACCGTTTGCGGACTTCGTGCCCGCGGGGACCTCGACGGTGTACGTCGTCGCTTGCGGGAAGCGGATCTCCGGATCGAACAGCACGGTGCGCGTGCCGAGCCAGCGCCAGTTGCCCTTCGGCTGCGGCGTGAGCTTCACCGGTGTGGTCGCTGACGCATCGGTCTGCGACGTGACGGCGACCATCGGCTGCGAGAACGTCACGCTGAGCTCGGGCGCGAGCGGCACTTCGCCCTCGGGCATGTAGCGCAGCACCTCGAGTGCCTTGCCCTCGTCGCTCGCTTTCGGCGGCAACAGCGACGATGCCGGCGGCGGGAACGCACCGGTGATCGTTTGCCCCGTCTTCGGCGGCGGCTGCGACTTCGGGCGGAATGCGAAGTCTTGCTTGTCCTGCGCGTCGACGGTGATCGGCTTCGCGCGCGACAACAGCTGCGTCGCGTCGGTGTCGGACAGCGGCGTCGCGGTGCCGAGCTTCGCGCGGTCATAGGCGGGTGCGCCCTGCTTGCCTTCGGTCAGGCGCAAATCGAGTCCGTCCGGCGCGTCCTTGTTCAGCACGAACGGTTTGTCCGCCGTCGTGCCCGAACCGGTGCCTTCGGGCGGCGGCGCGGACTTCTTGTTGCCACAGCTCGTCGTGAGGAACGTGAGGAGAACCGTGCTCGCTATGATGCGCTTCATTCGATCACCACCCGATCAGAGCCGCTGCGTCCGAATGTCTCCGGCATGTACATCTCTTCAGCCTTCGTCGGCGGCACGACGAAGTTGCCGGGCGTCGTCGCACGAGCGACGTAGCTATAGGTGTGAACGCCTTCCCACAACAGCGCGGCGAACGCTTCGGTTCGTTCGTCGCGCAGGTTCTGGTGCTCGTACCAAGGGCCGTACCACCACCAGTACGCGCCGCGTGCTTTCTGCTCCGTCGGATCCGTCGGGATCGGGCCCGTCACCGCGAGCGCGGAGTTCATGGCTTCGAGTCCTGCCGGAAGAGGATCGACGAGCGCGACGTGATACCGGCGGTTTTCGTTGACCATCGTCAGCTTGACGCGCACGCGCGCACCCGCCTTGATGTGCCACACACCATTACTGTCACGCGCGACGTCCTTGGTGTCGTCGACGCTCTCGTAGGTGCGCGTGACGACGAAGCCGTAGTCCGCGGGCTCGAGCTTCAGATTCGCGGGTGCGTAGGTCATGCCGACGCGGTAGTAGAGGCGGCCTTTGCCGTCCTTCTGGATCGTCAGGTCCTGTTTGTCGTGCGCGGCGACGTCCTTCATCGGGATGTCGATCTGGTAGTAGTCCGTCGAGCGCCCCTTGAACGTCTTCTCGCCGCCGTAGTCGTTGCCGAGCCACACGCGCGCGACGAAGTCCGGCGTGACCTTCTCGTAGGTCTGGAAGTACAGGTCGAGTGCGAGCAGCGCGAACGTGTTCTCTTGCGTGTTGAGCCAGCGCCCCGCCTTGCGGTGCGCGAGCAGGCCGGTCACGACCTTGGGAATGAGATCCAGATCCTTCTGCTCTTGGATCAGCGACTCGAGCATGACCGCATCGACGCGGTGATCGCTCGCGAGTAGCAGGTAGTTGCCGTCGCCGTAGCTCGCGACGAAGTTCGCCGCACCCGCGGTCTCGGTCGTGCGATTCATCGCGTGCCTCACGAGGGCCTTGCGCTCGTCGGTCGCGTCCTTGTTGCCCGCGAACAGTCCGAGGAGCCAGCCGTGCGTCTCCATCGTCGCGGTGGTCTTGACCTGCGTCGCGCTCGCTTCGACGAACAGCTTCTTGCCCTTCGCGATGTCGAGATCGCCGATCTGCTTGCGCGTGTAGAGCGCGTACGAGCTGATCGCCCAGCGCACTTCCTTCGAGTAGTACCAGGGGTAGTAGTTCTCGATGTTCTTCAGATATGGCTTCGCGCGATCGATCATCGACTGCGGCACGGAGAAGCCCTTGTCCTTCGCGTGTTGCAGCGCACTCGTCACGTACACGGTGAGGTACGGATTCGACGGGAATCCGCGATCCCAGAACGCGAAGCCACCATCGTAGTTCTGCATCTGCGATAGGCGCTCGATGTCGGTCTTCACGCTCGCTTCGAGCGCACTCGCCGACGGGAGCTCCTTCGACTTGAATGCCGCGAGCACGTCGCGCAGCGCGGCGATCGCGAGGATGCGCGAGCTGCGCTGCTCCGCGCACTCGTACGGATACTTCACGAGGTAGAGGAACGCGTCGGTCAGCGCCTGCAAGTTCGTCGACGCGGTGGTGACCTCGAGGCCGCCGAACTGCGTGACGACCTTGCCGGGTAACGCGATCTGCTGCTTGATCGCGCCGCTATCGATCACGCCGTAGGTCGCGAAGCCTTCGGTCGTCGCCGGTGTCCACACCGGCAGTGCGAGCTCGGCGGCGTCCGTCGCGTTGCCCGAGGCTGTCACCGCCGAGCCGACGATCTGGAACCGCGCGGTGCCTGCCATCTCGGCCGCGGCGGGGAACTGCAGCTCGACGCGATCGTTCGCGGGCACGCTGACCTCGCGACCCGCACCGGCGGTGATCGCCGCGTTCGTCGCACGCACCGCGACGCGCACCTTCATCGGCGCATCGGTCTGGTTCTGCACCACGACGGGCAAGCGGAACGTGTCACCGAAGTTCAGAAACCGCGGCGGACTCGGGCGCACCATGAGCGGCAAACGCGCGATGACGGCGCTCTCGCCCTTGCCGAACTGCTTGTCGCCCGCGGTGGTGACCGCGACGATGCGATACCGCGTGAGGTTGTCGGGCATCTTCACCTCGACGGTGGCGCGACCGTTCGCATCGGTCTTCACCGTCGGCGAGAACGCCGCGAGCGGGTTGAAGTTCGAGCGCACCGCGATCGCCGTGGTGGGCTGCGGTTGCGACGGCTCGCCATCGCTCTCGGCCTCTTCCTTCTTCAGCGCTTCTTTGGGCGGTGGTGGTGGCGGCGCGGGAGGCGGTGTGGTCGGCATGGCCCCGCCGATCGCCCCTGCGGGCGCTGCATCGCGCGAGTTCGCCTGCTGCTGGTTCGCGAGCACGTTCGCGTCCGGCTTCGCGAGCTTCACGTTCGCGCGCAGATAGTGATCGCGCGTGTCCGGACCGCGACCGCCGTAGAACACGTCGATCGGGTTCGGGAACTGATAGCCCGACAGCGCGAGGATCGCCTCGTCGACGACGAGCACCGCGGTCTCACTATTCGCGACCGGCTTGCCGAACGCGTCCTTCACGTCGACGGTGAGCTTCGCGGTCTCGCCCGGTGCGAGCTTCGCGACGCTCGACACGACCTTCACGTCGAGCGTGCGCTGCTTCGGCGGAACCGGCAGGTTGATCGAGCCAACCGCGTAGGCCGGTCGCTTCGGCAACCTCGGATCCGGATCGCCTTTGTCGTCGGTGCGCGCGGCGGCGCCGACGAGATCGACCTGCACGAACATGTTCGGCACGAACGCGTCGGTGATCGGCACCTTGATCGTCGTCGTCGGTCCCGACATCGAGAGCCGCTCGGTCTTCACGATGCCCGAGCGCCGCCAGCTGACAACCGCTTCGGCCGGATAGAACGGCGCCATCACGAGCAGCTCGGCGGTGTCGCCGTGCTTGTACTCCTTCTTGTCCGGAATCAGCTCGACGCGCTCTTGCTTCACTTCGCGCGCGGGCGGCGTGTCACCGCCGGACACCCAGAACGTCATCGTCGTCTGATTCGGCCGGCCCTTCGCGTCGACGATCGTCGCGGTGACCTGATAGCTGCCGCCTTCGGGCGTCTTGAATTCGCACGGCACCGGATCGGCAGCGGCGACGACCGAGCAGGTCTGCGGATCGACCTCCTCGATCGTGAACTTGCCCTTCTTGTAGCTCCAGTCCATGCGGACCGCCTTGAGCTCGATCTTCGACCCGACGCTCGCCTTACCGTCGAGGTCGACGCCGATCACATCGATCGGGAAGGGCGTGCCCTTCTCGACGAACGGCTTCTTCGTCTTGAGGCCGACGTAGCGATCCGCGGGATGCACGAGCATCGTCGCTGCAGCCGACCAGGTCTGGCGATTGACGTCGGTGACCGACGCATTCGCGACGACGGACATCGTGCGCGGCGGATTCACCGAGAGGAAATCGAAGTGCAGCGTGTGAGCGCCAGTCGCGTCGGTCTTCGCGCTGTGCTCCCAGGTGCGGGGTGGCTTGTAGCGCGAGCCGCTCTCGTCGTCGTCCCAACCGCGATAGCCCCACCACGGCTCCCACGATCCGAAGATGTAGTCGTCGCGGTTCGGCGGCGTGTAACTCGCTTGGCTCGACGTGACGTACCAACTCGTCTGCGCACCGGCGAGCGGACCGCCGGCGTAGTACTTCGCGTCGACCGTGACGTCGCCCGTTCCACCGACGAGGAATGGCCCTTGCGACGCGTTCGCTTTGACCTCGAACTCCGGCCGGCGGAACTCCTGGATCTGGAATCCGTGCTGATACGAGCCGGACATCCGGCCCTTCGCTTCGAAGCGGACCGTCGCGTAGCCGAGGTTCGGCGTCTTCGGCAGCGTGAACTTCGTGTCGAAGCCACCGACTGCGCTCACCTGCGCGGTGCCTTGCGCGATCTTGTTGTTCGTCTGATCGACGACGGTGTAGCTGACCGAGCTCACGGCGCTGTCGATGGCGCCGATGTCGCCACCCTTGCCGTGATCGATCGTGCGGAGCCAGCCCTTCAGCGTGACGTCCTCGCCGGGCTTGTACATCTTGCGATCGTCGATGACGTACCAAGCGAGGTTCGTCGAACGCGGTTGCTTGACCCAGCTGCCACCTTCGCTCCAGTAACCGGAGTCGTCGGTGACGAACACGAGGTCATCGCCGCGCTTCGCGGTCAGGTACTGCTTGCCCTTGATCGCCGCGGCGGGAAGTCCGAGCGTCGCCATGCCCTTGTCGTCGGTCGTGGCCTTCGTGCCCGTCGGCTCGAGAACGAGGGACACGCCCGCCGCGGCCTTGCCTGTCGCGAGGTCGGTCGCGAACGCGACGAGGCTGCCGCTATCGACATACGCATCCACCGCGAGTCGCGTCGATTGCACCCAGCTGATGAAGCGCGGCGGCTCGTAGTCCTGTTTCCACGGATACGGCTCGACGACCGCGATCGCATGACCGAGCGAGCCCTTCGGCAACGCCGCCGAAATGTCGAGCGCCGTCTCGACGAGATCGTTCGTGCCGAGCGCGGTCTTGATCAGGCCGTCCTGCACCTTCTTGCCCGGCATGCGCGGCGGCTTGTCGTGGTTCCACTGGTTGCGCATGTAGTACGCGTACGCGTCGTAGTCGCTCGGCGTGACCGCGTAGAGCTTCACCTTCAGCTGCGAGTAGTTCGTCGAGAAGAAGTCGAGCGTGGGGCGCTTCGCAGCGGGATCGAGAACGACCATGCCCTGCGGTCCGAAGAACGTCGGCTGCGCGTCGCCGACGCGGAACTCGAGCGTCGCGTCCTTGCCGAGCGTCTGGCCGAACTCGTCGAGGACTCCGCCCGAGACGACGACCTTGTATGTCGTACGCGCCTTCGTGAGCCCCGCGATCGAAACCCCGCGGCCGCCATTCGTGATCTTCACCGACGGAATCGGCGGCGTGATCGTCAGCTGCGCGTCGTCCCACTTGTCGACGTCGAGCGGGTTGTTGAACACGATGTTGAACGGCATGCCCGGATAGCAGTCGCCACCCCAGCCGCACTCGGCGCGCTCGATCGAGAGCGGCGGATAGGTACGGAACGAGAACGATTGCTCGCTCTCGGTGCGGTTCGGTCCTTCGGCGCTCGGCGTGCCGACCGGAATCTTCACGTCGATCTGCGCATCCTTCGGAAACGGACGCGTCGCGCGGAACGCGAGCCAGCGGCCATCCTGCTCGTTGGCGATCGTCGACTTCACGAGCGCGTCGAGCGTCTTGTCCTTCGCGATGTCCTCGCGAGTCATCAAGCGAATCGGCACGGACGCGCCGTTCGCGAGCACCTGGATCTTATCGACGACCGCGAGCTGATCGATCTTCTGATCGAAGGCGACGAACATCGGCACGTCGAGGTGCTGCGGCCAGCCGTTGCCGGGATACGAGCCGACCATCCCCGGCGGCGGGGTGGTGAACGTGAACGCCGTTGCCTCCTTGAGCCCGC
>Ga0154020_10001679_pt1 | contig 27225 bp, 22 predicted proteins | sample Klosneuvirus_201_FD_109709 | JGI IMG/M metagenome (GOLD analysis project Ga0154020, IMG submission 109709) | Active sludge microbial communities from wastewater, Klosterneuburg, Austria - Klosneuvirus_20160825_MG | ecosystem: Engineered > WWTP > Aerobic digester > Activated sludge | place...
GCATAGATCTCGGTGCCCGGCATGTCCTTCTCGGCGCGCTCGACGCGGAAGTCGATGCCGTACTTGTGCGTGTGCGCGGTCAGCGCCAGCAGCGTGGTGCCCGGCGGCGGCGCATGCCAGGTCGGACCCACGGTGGCCTCCTGCATCGGCGGCACGTTGATGTCGGTCGAGCCCCAGAACAGCAGCTCGGCATACTCGTCGACCATCAGGTCATCAATCGTCGTCAGCTCGACGCTGCCCGAACCCATGATCGACCTGGTGGTGTCGTAGTTCACGTAGTGCATCTCGAGGCGCACCATCTGGCCGGCCAGCAGCTTGAGCGCGACGCGCTTGGGCGTCTGCGGCAGCTCGATCGTCGTGCCCTCGGTCTGCGCAATATAGATGGGCAGCGTGCCGTTGAGCGCGCCGGTGAACGGCGAGCAGGTGTACGGCGTGGGCTTCTCGACCGACTCGGCGGAGCGATACAGGATGAGGTGGTGGCTGCCCGGCGCCAGCGTCGACTTGATCTTGACGATGTTGGAGGCCTTCTCGGTGGGCAGCCGGAAGTCGACACACTTGGTGACCTCCTGCCCGGCCTTGACCTCGAACTGGGGCGACGCCACGGTCAGCAGGCGGGGCACCTCGGTCGGCCCGTCATCCCCCCCCTCGCTCGAGCAACCGAATCCGATGAGACCGACCAGGGCGAGGGCATACAGCTTGTTCATGTGTGGCACCAGGCGGCAGGATACGGCGTTCTTGGGGCCATGTCGACCAGGGGCGCCTTTACAGCCCGGCCCGCGCGGTGTATTCCACAACGATGGCGCAGGATGGGGCCCGGCCGTTCGACAGCACCACCTACCCGATCCTGGTCGTCGACGACGAGCAGGACAACCTCGACGCGTTCCGCTTCAACTTTCGCAAGACCTTCAGGGTGATGACCGCCGCCGGTGGCGACGAAGCCCTGGAGATCCTGAAGGCCGAAGAGGTCGCGGTCATCGTCACCGACCAGCGCATGCCCAAGATGTCGGGCCTGGAGCTGCTCAAGCACGCCGAGGAGCTGCGCCCTGACGCGGTGCGCATCATCCTGACCGCCTTCACCGATGTCGATGTCCTCATCGAGGCCATCAACCTGGGCCGGATCTACCGCTACATCACCAAGCCCTGGGACGCCAAGGAGGTGCGCGGGATCCTGCAGCAGGGGCTCGAGCGCTACCACCTGATGAAGGAGAACCGTCGCCTGGCCGATCAGCTCAGCCAGTACGCCGGCTACCTCAACACCGAGCTGCACGGCGCCTTCGACTTCGGCGCCATCATCGGCGAGGCCGGCACGCTGCGCGAGGTGCTGGCCAAGGTCGAGCAGGTCGCGCCGACCAACTCGACGGTCATGCTGCGCGGCGAGACCGGCACCGGCAAGGAGCTGGTCGCGCACGCCATCCACCTCAACTCCCCGCGCGAGCGCGGCCCCTTCGTGCGCGTCAACTGCGCGGCGCTGGCCCAGGGCGTGCTGGAGAGCGAGCTGTTCGGCCACGAGAAGGGCGCCTTCACCGGCGCGCTGGCGCGGCGCGCCGGCCGCTTCGAGCTGGCCGACGGCGGCACCCTGTTCCTCGACGAGGTCGGCGACCTGCCGGCCGAGGTCCAGGTCAAGCTGCTGCGCGTGCTGCAGGAGCGGACGTTCGAGCGCGTCGGCGGCACCGAGACCCTGAAGACCGACGTGCGCGTCATCAGCGCCACCCACCGCGACCTCGAGAAGGCCATCTCGGAGAACGAGTTCCGCGAGGACCTGTACTACCGGCTGGCGGTGTTCCCGATCCACATGCCGCCGCTGCGCGACCGCATCGAGGACGTGCCCCGCCTGGTCGAGCACTTCGTGGCCAAGTTCAACCGCACCACCGGCAAGCGCGTGCGCGGCTTCGACGCCGGCGCGCTGGCGGCGCTGGGCAACTATCCCTGGCCGGGCAACGTGCGCGAGCTGGAGAACGTGGTCGAGCGCGCCATCATCATCGCGCGCGGTGACGTGGTCGGCGCCGGTGACCTGGATTTCGGGCGGCGCATGGCGTCGCCGATGACGGTGGCTCCCGCGCCGGCGCCCAGCGCGGGCTCGGGGCCGGTGCCCGGCGTCGGCAACAACAACAGCGGCGGTCGCGGCGGCGGGTCGCTGACGGCGCGCCTGCTCGACGAGGAGAAGCGCGAGATCGTGCAGGCGGTCGAGAAGAACGCCGGCAACATCGCGGGCGCGGCGCGCGCGCTGGGCATCAACCGGTCGACGCTGTACTACCGGCTGCGCAAGCACGGCCTCGAGCACCTGCTGCCGAACCGCATGGGTGACGAGCCGCTGCCGGCCGCGCCCGCGGCGCCGGCTGCCGCAGCGACCACGACGCCCGACACCCCGGCGGAGTAGTCGTGGCGCGTCAGCTGCTGTTCGTGATGGACCCGCTGGCGCGCCTGGACGTGGCGGGGGACACCACGCTGGCCTGGATCGTCGAGGCCCGGGCCCGCGGCCATGTCGCCTGGTGGTGCGGGCCCGAGCACCTGGGCGCCGAGAGCGACGACGCGGTGGCGCGGGCCTGGCGGGTCGACAGCGCGGACCTCGGGCGCGGGGCGACCCACGAGGCCGGGCCGGGCACCGTGCAGCCGCTGGGCTGCTGGGACGCGGTCTTCATGCGCAAGGACCCGCCCATCGGCCTCGAGTACCTGACCGCGACCATGCTGCTGGAGCGCGCGCGCGGCAAGACGGTGCTGGTGAACGACCCGCACGGCCTGCGCGAGATCAACGAGAAGCTCGCAATCCTGCAGTTCCCCGAGCTGACCCCGAAGACCATCGTGACCCGCGATCTCGGCCGGCTGCGCTCGTTCCTGGCCGAGCAGGAGAACGTCATCGTGGTCAAGCCGCTGGATGGCGCCGGAGGGTCGGGGGTGTTTGTCGCCTGCGAGGGCGATCCGAACCTGTCGTCGATCTTCGAGCAGGTGACCTGCTTCGGCACCCGCTGGGCCATGGCGCAGCGCTACCTGCCCGAGGTGCGCGAGGGTGACAAGCGCATCCTCCTGCTCGACGGCGAGCCGGTCGGCGCGGTGCTGCGGGTGCCGGCCGAGAACGAGGCCCGCGCCAACCTGCACGTGGGCGGGCGCGCCGTCGCGACCGAGCTGTCGGCCGACGACAAGGCCATCTGTGCGCGCATCGGCCCCTGGCTACGCCAGCTCGGCCAGGTCTTCGTCGGTATCGACGTCATCGGCGGCCGCCTGACCGAGATCAACGTCACCAGCCCGACCGGGATCCGCCAGCTGGCCGCGCTGGGCGGGCCACGCCTCGAAGTCGCCTTCCTGGACTGGGTCGAGGCCGCCATCGAGCGCCTGGGGCGGTAGCGAACTCGCGGCCCTCGCGTGTGGGCCAGGACCGGGTATACTCGATCGTCAACATCATGACGTTGACACTCGAACTGATCGAGAAGCTGCCGAAGACCGACCTGCACTGTCACCTCGACGGGTCGCTCCGGCTCACGACCATCCTGGACCTGGCCGAGAAGCACAAGGTCAAGCTGCCTGCCCACGACAAGGACAAGCTGTGGCGGCTGATCTATGCCGGTGAGGTGTGCGAGAGCCTGGAGGACTACCTCAAGGCCTTCGACATCACGCTGGCGGTGCTGCAGACCGAGGAGGGGCTGTACCGCGCCGCCTACGAGCTGGTCGAGGACTGCGCGCGCGAGAACGTGCGCTACCTCGAGGTGCGCTACTCGCCGACCCTGCACACGCGGCGCGGGCTGTCGCTGACCGCCATCGTCGAGGCCGTGCTGCACGGGCTGCGCGCCGGCAAGCGCGACTTCGGGGTCAAGACCGGCCTCATCCTGTGCGGCATCCGGTCGATCAGCGCCGACTCGTCGCTGCGCATGGCCGAGCTGTGCGTGGCCTACAAGAACCGCGGCGTGGTCGCCTTCGACCTCGCAGGCGCCGAGCACAACTACCCGGCCAAGGATCACAAGGAGGCCTTCCAGCTGATCCTGGACAACAACGTCAACTGCACCGCCCACGCCGGCGAGGCCTACGGGCCGGAGTCGATCGCGCAGGCCATCCACTACTGCGGCGCCCACCGCATCGGCCACGGCACCCGGCTGCGCGAGAACGGTGACCTGCTGAACTACGTCAACGATCACCGCATCCCGCTGGAGGTCTGCGTGTCGTCGAACATCCAGACCAAGGCGGCCAAGACGTTTGCGACGCACCCGCTGCCGTTCTACTTCCACTACGGCCTGCGCGTGACCATCAACACCGACAACCGCTTGATCACCGACACCACGGTGTCGAAGGAACTCCTGCACTGTCACCAGCACTATGGCTTCACGCTGGCCGACATCAAGGAGCTCATCGTCAGCGGCTTCAAGAGCGCCTACCTGCCATATCGCGAGAAGGCCGACGTGCTCAAGGCGGTCAACGCCGAGCTGGCGCTGTTCGACGAGCCGGGAGCCAAGGACGGCCGCCCGGCGGTGGTGCCCGAGCTCACCAGTGCGGGCTGCGTCACACCGAGCGGCGGCAGCGAGCCGGCGCCCGGGCCGGGTGCGGGTGCGCGCCCGACGCAGTCGATGTTCGACTGAGTTGCCGCCGGTGTAAGCTGGGGGTATGAGGCGCTTTGCCATCGCATCGCTGCTGGTGCTGCTGTGCGGCGTCGGCGCTGGGGTCGCGAGGGCCGATGACGCGGCGGCCAGCGCGGCCGAGGCGCGTCGGCTGTACGACGAGGGCCAGAAGCTCTACAACCTGGGCGAGTTCCCGCGCGCCATCGAGCAGTTCAAGAAGGCGTACGAGCTGTCGGCCCGCCCCGGCCTGCTGTTCAACATCGCGCAGGCGCATCGCCTGAACGGCAACTTCAAGCAGGCGCTGTTCTTCTACGAGTCGTTCCTGCGCGGCCAGCCCGACGCCAAGAATCGCGCCGAGGTCGACCGGCGCATCATCGAGATGCGCGAGGCGGTGGCGCGCGCCGATGCGCAGCAGCCGCCCACGCCCACGCCGTCACCGTCGCCGAGTGCGTCCCCCGAGCCGTCGCCGCTGCCGTCACCGTCGCCCGCGGCCAGCCCGGTCCCCGTGCCGGGGCCCGATGACGTCGCCGCGCACAGCCAGGACGGTCAGCTGGGCGCGCCCGCCGAGACCGTGCCGACCCCGCGCGACTCCAGCAGGCCGATCTACAAGAAGTGGTGGTTCTGGGCCGGCGTCGGCGCTGTCGCCGTGGGCGCCGCCGCGACCATCATCCTGGTCAGCTCGGGCGACGGCAGCGGCGCGCCCGACACCGACTTCCCCATCGTCACAGCCTACTAGCCTAGCGAGGATCCGGATGCTGCGCGCACGCTGGCTGTTTGCACTCTCGCTGCTGCTGGGGCTCGGCGTCGGCTGTGGCGAGGACGCGGGCGAGACCTACGTGGTCGTCGTGGTCGAGCGCGGCGTGCTGCCCACGACCCCGGCGACGCGGTCGGTGCTGGTCGAGCTCGACCTGGCCGGACAGCCGTTCCAGCACGGCTTCATGGCCGCGAGCGGGGATCTCACGCTGCCGACCCGGGTCGGTTTCCTCATCCGCACCGGTGCGGGCACGCTGGGCGTGCGGGTCACCGCACGCGACGCCGCCGAGGCGGTGCTGGCCACCGGTACAGCAGCCGGCACCGTGACGCGCGGGGAGACCAGCACGGTCACGGTCAGCTTCTCGACCCTGCCCAGCACGCCCGCGCACCTCACCATCGATCGCGCCAGCCACGACTTCGGCACCGCCCTGACCACCGCGCCGTCAAGCCCGGTCAGCTTCACCATCAGCAACGACGGCGGCCAGCTGAGCGGCGTCCTGGCCCTGAGCATGGCCGGCGCCGACGCCAGCAGCTTCAACCTCTCGGGCGCCGGGTGCCAGGGGCTGACGCTGGCCCCCTCCGCCAGCTGCACCGTCAGCGTCAGCTTCGCCCCCAGCAGCGCCGGCGCGCGCAGCGCCACGCTGCTGGCCTCCGCGACCCCTGGCGGCGCCGTGATGTCCAGCCTGAGCGGGCTCGGGGCGCTGCCGGGCAGCCTCAGCGTGGCCCCGGGGTCGCGCGACTTCGGGATCGTGGCCACCGGCACCCAGAGCGCCAACCAGAGCTTCACCGTCAACAACACCGGAGGGGTCGCCACCGGCATCCTGGTGGTCGCGCTGACCGGCACCGACATGGGCCAGTTCGAGGTCGTCACCGACGGCTGCACCGGGGCGCCGCTGGCGCCCGCCGGCAGCTGCGGCCTGGTGGTCCGCTTTGCGCCCAGCGCCCAGGGCAACCTGGCCGCGGCGCTCAGCATCAGCGCGTCAGGCAGCGGCACCGCCATCGCCACCCTGAGCGGCATGGGGGTGGCGCCCGCGCTGCTCAACGTGGCGCCCAGCATGTTCACCTTCTCGCCGACCGTGGTCGGCGCCGCGCTGACGCAGACCTTCATGGTCGACAACACCGGCGGCGTCGACAGCGGCGTCATCTCGGTGGCGCTGGGCGACCTCGTCAACTACTCGCTCAGCGCCAACACCTGCACCGGGACGCTGGCGCCGACCGCGATGTGCTCCTTCACCGTGCGCTTCGCGCCCACCAGCGCGGGCAGCCTCGACACCACCGCGACCATCAGCGCGACGCCGGGCGGCTCGCGGCAGGTCGCGCTGCTGGCCGTCGGCGTCGATGCCCTGGGCTGGTCCGGCAGCTCGACCTTCGCGGGGACGCTGCCTGGGGCCACGACCGACAACGTGTTCATCCTGCTCAACAGCGGCCCGGTCACCACGGGCGCGCTGGCCATCACCATCAGCGGCGCCAACGCGGGCGACTTCATGCGCGTGGCGCCGACCGGCGCTGACTGTATCGACGGCGTCATGCTGCTGGCGGCGGCGTCGTGCACGGTGCGGGTGCGCTTCGCACCGCAGACCACGGGCGCACGCAGCGCCGTGCTGCAGGCCAGCGCGAGCCCGGGCGGCATGCCGACGCGCGCGCTGAGCGGCCTGGGCCAGCGCCAGGCCACGCTGGAGGGCTCGCCCACGACCTACACCTTCTCGACGCCGCAGGGCGTGAACACCAGCAGCACGTCGCGGGCCTGGACCGTCAGCAACAGCGGTGACGTCAACTCGGGAGGGATCTTCATCAGCACCAGCGGCGACACCGTCGACTTCCCGTACACCACGACCTGCGTCAACGGCGCGATGATCGCGGCGCACTCGTCGTGCGGGTTCGACATCCGCTTCCAGCCGACCGCGATCGGCACCCGCAGCGCGACCTTCCAGGTCAGCGCCGGGGCGGGCCAGGGCATCGCGACCTTGACCGTGCAGGGTGAGGGCCAGCACAACCTGCACATCAACTCGGTCGGGGGCGGCGTCGGCCTGGTGACCTCGGTGCCGCCCGGGATCAGCTGTCCACCCACCTGCGACTTCGGCTTCCCGACCAACACCAGCGTGGTGGTGCGTGCGCGCACCAGCAACGGGTCGAACTCGTTCTTCCGCGCCTGGGGCCAGGGTGACTGCACGGGCACCTTCCACGACTGCACGGTGACGATGTCGGGCAGTCGCACCGCGACGCCGGTGATCGCGCCGATCACCACCAACCTCGGCTTCGTGACCTCGTCGGCGCTGGCCGCCAACCTGGGTGGGCTGGCCGCCTATGACGCGCAGTGCAACGCGCTGGCGTCGGCGGCTGGCATCAACAACTTCGACGCCCCCGGCGGCACCGCGTTCGTGGCCTGGATGTCGGACGGCGTGACCACCGCGGCGTCACGCCTGGGCAGCGCGCGCGGCTTCGTGCGGCGCGACGGGGTGCCCTTCGCGGACGACGTGGCCTCGCTGCTCGGGCAGAGCCGGGTGCTGGGCGTGCTGTCGCTCGACGAGCTCGGGCGTGACGCCGGCAACCGCGAGGTCATGACCGGGATCTCGAACGACGGCAGCATCGACCCCGCGTGGTCGTGCGCGGGCTGGAACAGCGCCAGCATCGTCGATGGCGTCGCGGTCGGCTACAGCCATGGCGGGCCCAACGCCTGGAGCCTGGGCGACTTCCGCTCCTGCGACATCGCGCGACCGATCTACTGTCTGGCGCGCAACCGCACCGCGGCGGTCACGCCTCCGTCGCTGGGCGGCACCCGACGGGTGTGGGTGTCGTCGCCCTACACCCCCGGGGTCACGACACCCGACGCGCACTGCCAGGGCGACCGGCCCGGCGGGGTCACCATGGCGCGCGCGCTGATCGCGACGTCGACGGTGCTGGCCAGCAGCGCGGTCACGCTGGCGACGACCTATGTGCGCCCCGACGGCCACGTCGTCGGCACCGGCGCCCAGCTGGCCGCGGAGGCCACGCTGCAGAGCGGGATCTCAGGACAAGGATGGCTCCTATGCCGTGCTCGGGGGCCAGACCTGGACCGGCTGGGAGGGACCGCCCAGCGTGCTGGGCCAGCTAGGGCACAACTGCGCCGACTGGACGGTCTCGAACGCCGGGATCGGGCGCCGTGGCAGCCTGCGCATGGTCTCGGGCTGGTTCCAGGGCGAGCGCGACAGCAGCTGTGACGCTGCCGGTGCACTGGTCAGGTTGTTCTGCGTCGAGCAGTGATGCGACGGCTCCGGAGCCGGGGCTGCCGCCCTACCTGGCGCGCGCCCGCGCCAGCAGCGCCTTGAGGCGGTACTCGTCGGCGTCGCTGGTCGGCTTGGCGTCGATGCCAAAGCCCGAGGCGCGCCCGGGGCCGCCCGGATCGATGCGCGCGATGGTCCCGGTCAGCTCGATGGGATCGTCGGTGGTGTCATCCTCGGGCACCAGCATCATCTCGACGCTGGAGCCGACCTTCAGCGTGGGATGATCGGCGGGCACGGCCTCGATGAAGAGGCCGCCCTCGCTGGCGTCGCGCACGCGCAGGATCTTGACCGAGGTACCCAGCTTGAACTCGACCTGGGCGAAGATCTCGACACGTGGCCAGCGCCGCTTGTCGGGCAGTGGCGGAGGTGGTTTCCCCATGGCGCGAAGATAGCCGATCCTGGTCGCGCGCGGGGTGGCCTGCGCTGCGGCGAAAATGTGCCTGGCTACGGCTTGACCGTGGCCAGGTCTTCCGCGATCGCCTTGCAGTAGTGGTCGCGCATGTCGCGGCAGTATGCCGTGGATCAGGGCGCCGCGGGGCTGCACGGCCCCAGCGTGGTGGTGCGCGGCGGGCGGAAGCAGTAGGTCGGGCCGCGCTGCGGCGGTAGCTGCAGGTTCTCCAGGTGATAGAAGCGCAGCTCGCACCAGCGCGGCGTCACGGCCAGCGGCTGGCCCGTGAAGGGCAGCTGGCCGCAGCGGCGCGACTCACCGGGCTCGAGCAGGTCGGTGCCGCAGCCGCTGTCGGCCTGGCGCGCGCCGCCGTCGACCGCGCAAGCGGACACGAAGCGGCTCCAGGCGCCGTCCGGCTGCGGCTGCAGCGCGGTCACGCGCCAGTCGACCAGGATCGACTGGCCGCCCGACAGCTCGGTGTCCATCAGGGTGTCGACGCTGTCGATGCGCAGCAGGCCGTCGCCGACCGGCGCGCGCTCGACCAGCGCCGGCGTGCAGCGGCCGACCACCAGCTTGCCGCCCTGCATGCACACACGGCCGAGCTCGGAGCGGCCTTCGGGCTGGCTGGCCAGGAACACCAGCTCGCAGCGCGCCGGCTTGCCGGGCAGGCCATGAAAGCCAAACAGGTGCGCCTCGGGATGGCTGCCCTGCTCGCCGGGGCCGGCCTCGCCGTCGATGGCCGGGCTGTCGTCGACCCAGACCACGTCACCGATCAGGCAGGCCGCCTTGAGCCACACCGACTGCCAGCGCCGCTGGTCGCCGGCCTGGGCCGCCAGCGCGAGCGGCTCGCCGCGCCAGGTCAGCGCCAGCGAGCGCCCGTCCTCCCTGGCGCTGCCCATGGTCACGCGCAGGGCGCTGATGCCGCGCACCGCGACCGCGCCCTTGCCGAGCCGAGCGCCGTCGTCGCGCGAGCAGGCCAGCAGCAGCGGGCCCAGGAGCAGCAGCGTGGTCGCGCAGAGCGTGCGCATCGCCTCATCTTGCCACGAGCGCACCGCGACAGCGTTGCCGCGAACCGCTCCTGCGGGGCGGCTGAAGCGACAGAAATCGTTGCAGCGCCCTGCTGGCGCTACGATTGCAGGGCTGGCTGACAGGAGGCAACACGATGTCCGTGCAGCGTGGCTCTGCGGTGAAGCTTGCAGCTATCGGTGTGCTCGTCCTCGGCCTCGGTGGCTGCGGCGGTGATGGTGAGGTCGCGGCCGATGACGACGGCGGCGGCTTGGCCGTCGACAGCGGCCCGCGCGCACCGCTGTGCAACCCCGACCTCGATCTGGCGTCCCGCGTCGGCGTGGTCGGGCTGCGCTACCCGATGACCATCATCGGCGGCATCACGGTGGGCGAACGCGACACCACCTGGGTCGGCGTACGACGCGCTGCCAGCCCGACCGTCAATGCCAATTGCCCGGCTCGCTTCGAGACCACACCACCCGGCCCCCCGTGCCAGACCGACAGCCAGATCGATCTCGGCGGCAGCTTGCTCACGGTGGGCGTGCCGTTCGCCGATCTCGCCGCCATCCCGACCGGCCAGGCGGTGCATGTGCGCGCGCGCGGCGGCTTCACCTTCAGTGGCACGCCTCCCGGCGCCGACGACGTGCTGGTCGACATCACGCGCCAGAGCGACGGCGCGCCCGTGCTGGTGGCGGGCGCCTTCAGCTACACGACCGCCTTCGCGCTGGCGCCGCCGTGGAGCTTCGGCCACCTGACGCTCCGGCTCGACCCGACGGCGCTGTGTCGCAACAATCCGCTCGACATGTGTCGGCGTTCGTTCCTGTCCCGGGCGCTGCTGGTGGAGGCGCCTTCGGGCACGGTGCGCCTGGAGCCCGGCCAGAGCGGCGAGTTCGCCACCTCGTACGGCCGCTATCGTGTGACCTTGCGCGGCCTGGTCGAGCGTGGTGGTGGCGAAGGGCAGGAGTGCGCGGACTTCCAGCCGTCGCGGGCGTCGTTCGAGATCGTGCGCCTGGGCGACTGAAGTGGTCGCGACGGCTTGACACCCACCCGGCGGATCGCGCCAACATCCCGCATGACCATCGGGCGAGGCGCGCTGGTGCTGGGCATGGGCCTGGGCGTGATCGCGCTCGCGGCCGGCACGGGCTGCAGCCACAAGAAGCGCATCGGGGGCGCCGGCGGCTCGCGCGTCATCGACATGGGCATCAGCGCGGCCACCGCGTGCGCCGCGCTGGCCGATGGCCGCGTGCTGTGCTGGGGTGACAACCAGGACGGCACCCTGGGTGACGGCACGCTGAAGGCCAGCGCACGCCCGGTCGCGGTGGTCGGCCTCGGCGACGTCATCGAGGTCGAGGTCGGCGGCGGCAAGGCCTGCGCCCTGAAGCGGGACCACACGGTGTGGTGCTGGGGCGCGCTCAGGCCGCCGGCCGACAGTGCACCGCCCGAGAATGTCGCCCCTCCACGCCCGCTCACTCCGCCCGAGCATGACGGCGTGGCGACCCAGCCCGCCACGCCGGTCGGCTATCTCGCCGGCGCCGAGTCGATCACGATGAACGGCGCCTGGACGCTGTGCGCGCGGCTCGCGGGCGGTGAGGTGCGCTGCTTTGGCGCCTTCAACGCCCCCACGCGCGTGCCCGAGCTGCAAGGCGCCAGCGTGATCGCCGCCGGCCCCGACGGCGTGGTCGGCGTGGCCTCCGGCGCCATCACCGTGGTCGGGCTGGGCTTGCCACACCGGGTGCGCACGCTGACCGCGGCCGAGCCCATCGAGGGCGTCGACGACATCGAGGTCGGCGAGGCCATCTGTGTGCGCGGCGCGCGCAAGGGCCAGCTCGGCATCCACTGCGCGGGCTGGAAGAGCGACGTCTTCAGCAGCTTCACGACCCCGGCGCTGGTCACCGCGCCGCACACCTTCGCGGTCACTGCCAGCACCGGCAGCTTCGTCGCCGCCGACGGCGCGCTGGGCCAGTTCGGCATCGGCGATGTCGAGCGGCGCGCACGGACCGGCGGTGACAAGGACATCGTCGCGGTGTGGGCCGGCCCGCACTACGGCTGTCGTGCCCGCACGGCTGGCGCGCTGCTCTGCGACGGCACCCTGCATGGCGCTCAGCCGCCGGCCGTCGGCGAGGTCATCCGCTTTCCCTGACCGGTGTCGGTCGGACCAGTTTGGCTCACTGCGTCATGAATTGGCGATTGACTCCCACAGGGGGCCTCGCCAATATCCGCCGCCAAGCGTGGGCCAGGCCGCGGAAAATACGGAACAACGCGACGAGGTGGTGCTGTCGTGGGTCGCCCATCCGGCGCGACGCGCACCTGGGCGTACAGTGTTCGCCATCGTCATCGTGCTGGGCATGGTGGTGCTCACGCGCGTTGGTTTGCAGTCGAATCTCCTCGCGCTGATTGCCCTCGCCACGCTGCTGGTGTCGACGGCGCCGTTCTTCCTGCCCACGCGCTACACCATGACCCGGCGCGGGATGATCCAGCAGCGCGCCCGCGTGGTGCGCGACAGGCCCTGGAGCAGCATCCGGCGTGTCAGCGCGGGCCCCGGCGCCATGCTGCTGTCGCCGTACCGGGTGCCGTCGTGGCTGGAGCGCCACCGCGGTCTCATCGTCATGTTCGACGGCGCCAAGCGCGCCGAGGTGCTGGAGACGGCGCGCCGCCTGGTCGCGGACGCCGCGGCCACGGCCGCTGTCGCCAATCCGGCGCCGCAGTCGATCCAGCCGGAGTTCGTGGCGCATACGCAAAGGAGTGGGGGATGAGCGAGCGGATGGAGGATCTCGAGCGGCTCGAAGCCGAGCTCGAGGCGGGGGATCGCGAGCTGCTCGACACGCTCGCGCAGGGCATCACCAAGCGGCGCCTCAGCGCGGCGGCCATCTTCTTCCTGGAGTCGATGAAGCCGCTGGGCTGGATCGGCTCGCAGGTCATGTACTTCTTCCAGCCCATCATGCGGCTGGTGTTCTCGGAGTCCTCGCGCTACGACCGCGCCGCGCGGCTGCTGGAGCGTCGCGGCACCGTGGAGCTCTTGCTCCGTCGCATCGAGGATCACCAGGTCGTGTTCACCGAGGAGCTCGAGGCCCAGAAGCTGGCCGCGCGCGCCCTCAAGCTGGAGCAGAAGGCCGCCGCCAAGGCTGACAAGGAGGCGCGTCGCGCCGCCAAGCGCAGCAAGGGCGACGCCCAGCCTCGCGCCTGAGTCCCCCAAAGGATCCCCCCGATGTCGACGCCAGCACACCCGCACGCCTCATCAGGGCGTGACTTCTCGAAGATCCGATCGGTGCTCGCCACCGACTGCGGCTCCACGACCACCAAGGCCATCCTCATCGAGCTGGTCGGGAGCGAATACCGCCTGACCTCGCGCGGTGAGGCCCCGACCACGGTCGAGGCTCCGGTCGAGGACGTCACCCAGGGCGTGCTCAACGCCGTGCGCGAGATCCAGGAGCTGCGTGGTCGCAAGTTCCTGAGCGACGACGGCAAGAAGCTGATCACGCCGCAGACCGGCGACGGCGACGGCGCGGTCGGGGCCGACATCTACATCTCGACCTCGTCGGCTGGCGGTGGCCTGCAGATGATGGTGGCCGGCGTCATCGCCAAGATGACCGCCGAGTCCGCCGCGCGCGCCGCGCTGGGCGCCGGCGCCATCGTCATGGACACCGTGTCCACCGACGACAAGCGGCTGCCGCACCAGCGCATCGAGCGCATCCGCCAGCTGCGCCCCGACATGATCCTGCTCGCCGGCGGCACCGACGGCGGCACCCTGTCGCACGTGGTCGAGCTGGCCGAGCTCCTGGCCGCGGCCAACCCGCGGCCGCGCCTGGGCATCGGCTTCGATCTGCCGGTGATCTACGCCGGCAACAACAAGGCGCGCCCCGAGATCCAGCGCATCCTCGGCGGCAAGGTCGCGCTGCAGATCGTCGACAACCTGCGCCCCGTGCTCGAGCGCGAGAACCTGCAGCCGGCGCGCGACGCCATCCACGAGCTCTTCATGGAGCACGTCATGGCGCAGGCCCCCGGCTACAAGAAGCTGATGGAGATGGCCGACGCCCCCATCATGCCGACCCCCGGCGCGATGGGCCTCATCATCCAGGAGGTCGCGCGGCGCGACAAGCTGGCGGTGGTCGGCGTCGACATCGGTGGCGCCACCACCGACGTGTTCTCCGAGTTCGACGGCGTCTTCAACCGCACCGTGTCGGCCAACCTGGGCATGAGCTACTCGGTGTCCAACGTGCTGGCCGAGGCCGGGCTGCCCAACATCCTGCGCTGGGTGCCGTTCGCCATCGACGAGGCCGAGCTGCGCGATCGCATCGGCAACAAGATGATCCGGCCGACGACGATTCCGCAGACGCTGGAGGAGCTCAAGATCGAGCAGGCCATCGCGCGCGAGGCGCTGCGCCTGGCCTTCCTGCAGCACAAGCTGTTCGCGGTCAAGCTGTCGGGCGTGCAGAAGGAGCGGACCATCGCCGACGCCTTCTCGCAGGGCGGCCAGGAGTCGATCATCGACCTCGGCAAGCTCGGCCTCATCGTCGGCTCGGGCGGCGTGCTGTCACACGCGCCGCGCCGCTCGCAGAGCGCGATGATGATGATCGACAGCTTCCTGCCCGAGGGCGTCACCGAGCTGGCGGTCGACTCGATCTTCATGATGCCGCACCTCGGCGTGCTGTCGACGGTCAACCCCAAGGCGGCCACCGAGGTCTTCCTCAAGGACTGCCTGGTGCGCATCGGCACCTGCGTGGCCCCGGTCGGCCCGCCCGCGCCCGGCAAGCCGTACATGAAGTACGAGCTGACGCTGCCCGGCGGCAAGCGCGAGAGCGGCGAGCTCGCCTACGGGCAGCTCAAGCAGATCGCGCTGGAGTTCGAGGCCGGCGCGGCCGACGCCGTGCTGACCCCGCTCCACAAGCAGGTCGACTTCGGCCGCGGCAAGGGCCACGCCTGGCAGGGCAAGCTGCGCGGCGGCACCGCCGGCATCATCTTCGACGCCCGCGGTCGGCGCCCGTTCGAGATCCCGACCTCCGAAAAAGACCGAGTGCGCGCGCTGACCGAGTGGAACGCGGCGCTCGACCTGTATCCGCCAGACGAAGTGTCCGGGAAGGCAGGCAAGTAATGGCCCAGGCATACACGCCAGGACTCAAGGTCACTGGCAAGACGACGATCAGGAAGACGCGGCGGCTGCCGCTGGTCGGCACCGTGACCGTCAGGGTCGGCGACCGCGTCACCGCGGATCAGGTCGTCGCGCGCACCGAGCTGCCCGGCAAGGTCTTCCCGGTGTCCCTGGCCAACCAGCTCGGCGTGCTGCCCGAAGAGGTCCCCGACATCATGCGCAAGAAGGCCGGGGAGCACGTCACCAAGGACGAGGTCCTGGCCGAAAAGAAGGCCTTCTTCGGCTTCATCAAGACCGACTTCAAGTCGCCCATCACCGGCGTGGTCGAGTCGATCTCCAAGATCACCGGGCAGGTCATCCTGCGCGAGCCGCCCATCCCGGTCGAGGTCAAGGCCTACATCGACGGCATCGTGGTCGAGGAGATCCCGCACGAGGGCGTCGTGGTCGAGGCCGAGGGCGCGCTGGTGCAGGGCATCTTCGGTCTGGCCGGCGAGGTCCACGCGCCGATCATGAAGCTGGCGCGCACGCCCGACGAGGTCATCGACGAGGAGAAGATCACCGACGCCCTCAAGGGCAAGGTGGTCATCGGCGGCGCGCTGCTGACCCGCGGCGCCCTCAAGCGCTGCGCCGAGGTCGGCGTCACCGCCTTCGTGACCGGCGGCTTCCGCTACAACGACGTCAAGGAGGTCCTGGGCTACGACGTCGGCGTCGCCATCACCGGCCACGAGAAGCTGGGCACCACCCTGGTGGTGACCGAGGGCTTCGGCAAGATCGCGATGGCGCACGCGACGTTCGACCTGCTGTGCGCGCATGAGGGCAAGATCGCCTCGCTCAGCGGCGCGACCCAGATCCGCGCCGGCGTCATCCGGCCCGAGGTCATCATCCCGCTGGCCAAGGACGCCAAGGTCGTCGAGACCGCCGACGCGGTGGACCTCGGGTTGGATGTCGGCGCCCCGGTGCGTGGCATCCGCGCGCCCTACTTCGGGCGCATCGGCAAGGTCACCGCGATGCCGCACGAGCTGATGAAGATGCCGTCCGAGACCAAGGTCCGCGTGCTCGAGGTCGAGTTCGAGGACACCCACGAACGCGTGCTGTGTCCGCGCGCGAACGTCGAGACGATCGAGCGGAGGTGAGCCGGTGAGTGTGACCGTGGCCAAGCTGGTGAAGAGCGCGCTATTCGCGCTGATCCTGATGGCTGGTCCGGCGAGCGCGCTCGCCGAGGGCGAGGCCGCAGATGCCGAACCGCAGTGGCCGCCGCCCGAGGGCTCCGGCGCCGGAGCCGGTGCCGGCGTCGCGGGAGCACCCGGGCCGGTGGGCAACCTGAGCGCGGGCGCGCCCAGGTATGACGATGGCAGCGCCATCGACATCAAGTGGACGGCGTCCGCCGGCGAGGCCGAGTCGGCGTCGCCCAAGGTGACCAGCTACCTGGTGCTGCGCTCGAACCCCAAGGCGGGCCCGGTGGGCGACCTCGTCGGCAAGGACCCGATGACGCTGGCGCCCAAGCCCGACGCCTTCACCCTGGTCAAGGTCGTCCCCGCGACCGGCGCAGGCAGCGACTACAGCCTGCGCGACCAGCCGAAGAAGAAGACCAAGTTCGTCTACATGGTGTTCCCGATGGCGGGCACCGTGTACGGCCGCCCGGCGCTGGTCGGCCCGGCCACCACCGAGACCGCGTACTGGAACGGGCACCACTGGCTGGTGGCGCTGACCGTCCTCATCATGGGCGTGCTCATCGCCTACTTCCTCAGCCAGGCCAAGAAGCGCGGCAAGGAGATGTACATCCGCCGCATCGCCGGCATCGACGCCATGGACGAGGCCATCGGCCGCGCCACCGAGATGGGGCGCCCGGTGCTCTACGTGCCCGGCGTCGAGGAGATCCAGGATCTGCAGACCATCGCGTCGATCCTGATCCTCGGCCACGTCGCCGAGACGGTCGCCAAGTACGGCGCCGAGATCAAGGTGCCGTGCATGATCCCGCTGGTCATGGCCATCTCGGAGGAGGTCGTGCGCGAGGGCTTCGTGCGCGCCGGCCACCCCGAGGCGCACAAGCCACGCAACATCATGTTCATCTCGTCGGAGCAGTTCGCGTTCACCGCCGGGACCAACGGCATCATCATCCGCGACAAGCCGGCGACCAACATCTACCTCGGCCGCTTCTTCGCCGAGTCGCTGATGCTGGCCGAGACCGGCTACATCAACCGGTCGATCCAGATCGCGGGCACCGCCGAGATCACCCAGCTGCCCTTCTTCATCGCGGCGTGTGACTACACCATCATCGGCGAGGAGCTGTTCGCGGTGTCGGCCTACCTGTCGCGCGAGCCGCGCCTGCTGTCGTCGCTCAAGGCGACCGACTACTTCAAGGCGCTGCTCATCCTGTTCATCCTGTTTGGCACGGTCTGGATGACGTACTTCCACTCGGATCCTGCGCGCCAGGCGGCGTTCATGGATCTGTTCTTCCCGGGTTCGTGATGAAGAAAACACTGCCACTCCTGCTCACCTTCTTTGTCGGCGTGGTCGGCGCCATGGGCTACTTCGTGCCCGCCGGCGGCATGACCAAGCTGTCCAGCACGCTGAACGACTTCGGCATCATCATCGCCGCGGTCGCCTTCGTGCTCGGCGGCATCAACATCGTCCAGGTCAACATCCCCATCGTGGTGCGGCGCCGGCCCGACTGGGGCTACAAGCTGGTCATGCTGCTGTCGGCGGTCGCCGTGCTGCTGGTCGGCTTCCGGCTGCACGAGTTCTGGTCGCCCGCCGAGAAGGGCACCGTCAGTGTGTCGCCGGTGTCCGACGTGCTGGTGGGCACGCCCGAGGCGGCTGACACCGCGATCATCGTGGTCGACGGTGGCCCCCGCGATCTGCTGGTCAAGATCGACGGCAAGACCGTGCTGGATCCCGCGCGCCCCGGCGAGCCGGCCCGGATGCCGATCCGCGCCCGCGTGCTGGTCGAGAAGGACGCCGCCGGCAACGTGATCCCGCACGTGGTCAACGTGTCCGATACGGCGCGCACCACGCCTCCGAGGTACGACGAGTACGAGGTCTCGATCTCGCTGGTCGCGGGCGGCGAGGCCACCGTCAAGCCGCACCTGACCTACCTGCTGGGCCCCGAGGGCCAGCCCTACCTGTGGCTGTTCAACTACATCTTCGCGCCGTGCAACGCGACCATGTTCGCGCTGCTGGCCTTCTTCATCACCTCGGCCGCGTTCCGCGCCTTCCGCCTGCGCAACGTGGAGTCGGGCCTGCTGCTGGGCGCCGCCATGCTGGTCATGATGGGGACCATCCCGCTGGGCGCCGAGCTGTCGCAGACCTGGCTGTACCGCCTGCAGGAGTGGATCCTGTCGGTGCCCACGGTAGCCGGTCGGCGCGCCATCATGATGGGCGCGGCGCTGGGCGCCGTCGCCATCGGTCTGCGCGTGATCCTGGGACTCGAACGCAGCCACCTGGGAGGTGACTGATGTCCGCCACGCCTGCAAACGCAGCCCCCCGCGGCATCATGGAGCGCCTGCGCACGATGGATCGGCGCTGGCTGTTCCTGTGCATGGGCCTGGCCATCGTGCTGCCCATCTTCTTCCCCATCGGCCTGCCGGCGCTGCCCGGCGACGCCACGGTCGACACCTACGACGCCGTCGCCAGCATCAAGGACGGCTCGCGCGTCTTCATGTCGATCGACTTCGACCCGGCGTCGCGCCCCGAGCTGGAGCCGTTCGCCAAGTCGGTGCTGGTGCAGCTCAAGCGCAAGCGCTGCAAGATCGTCATCGTCTCGCTGTGGGAGTACGCGCCGCCGCTGATCAACGGCTACGTCCGTTCGATCCTGCAGGCGCCGCTGAACCCCGGCGGGCCACCCGACGATCCGCTGAACAAGATCTACGAGCGCAAGACCGACTTCATCTTCCTGGGCTTCAAGTCGGGCAAGCAGGCCGTGATCAACACGCTGGGCCAGTCGCTGCCCACGGCCTACCCGACCACCCAGGAGGGCGAGCCGGTCGGCAGCATCCCGATCATGGAGGGCATCCGCTCGGTCCAGGACTTCAAGGACAGCGGCATCCTCATCCTGATCAGCGCCGGCTTCCCGGGCGCCAAGGAGTACGTCGAGCTGCTGTCGCGCTACGAGCTGCCCATCGTGGTGTCGACCACCGCGGTGTCGCGCACCGACCTGCAGCCGTTCTACTCGTCAGGGCAGCTCAAGGGGCTGGTGGCCGGCATGCAGGGCGCCGCCGAGTACGAGCAGCTGGTCAATCCCCCCGGTGAGCAGCTGGGCAAGAAGGGCCTCGACGTCCTCAACATCGGCACCCTGGTCATCATCCTGGCCATCGTGCTGGGCAACCTGATCTACCTGGCCGAACGGCGCCAGCAGAAGCGCGCGCAGTCGGGAGGTGCCTCGTGAACCTGCAGCCATGGCTGACCGCTGACGTGGTGGGGGCGTGGATCGCCGTCTTCCTCACGTTCTGCATCCTGTCGTTTCTGTACAAGGACAACCCGTTCTACAAGCTGGCCGAGCACCTCTTCGTCGGCAGCTCGGTCGGCATCGTCATCGTCAACACCTACTATGGGCCGCTGAAGCCGAACCTGGTCGGGCGCCTGTGGGACGATCACAACTGGTGGTACATCATCCCGCTGGTGCTCTCGCTGTGCCTGTTCGTGCGCGCGGCGTCACGCAGCCTGTCGTGGGTGGGGCGCTATCCGGTGGCCTTCGTGGTCGGGCTGTACGCCGGCATCAACCTGCCGGCGGTGGCGGATTCGAACCTGCTGACGCAGGCGCGCGCGACGGCGAGTGACATCGTGGTCGAGCGCGTGGACGTCAACAACGCGTCGCCGGGCAAGCTGCGCAAGCTGCCCGGCTTCGGCAGCGCGGTGGCGGCCAAGGTGGTCGGGGCACGTAAGGCAATCGGCGGATTCAAATCAATGGGACAGATCCTCGGGCCCTATGCGGACGGCAAGGGCGGCCTGCTGCCGCAGGAGCAGCAGCTGTCGGCGCCGCAGCTCAAGCTGGTCAGCTACGCCATGAGCGGCCCGCGCGGCATCCGGGCCCAGGCCTTCCTGGGCGCGTACCACTCGGGCAGCAAGGACGATCCGTACAAGCCGGAGAAGAAGTACTTCCTGTTCGGCATCCTGTCGAACCTCCTCATGCTGGCGGGCACGCTGGCGGCGCTGGTCTACTTCTACTTCTCGGTGCCGCACAAGGGCGCGGTCGGCAAGGTGGCGCGCTTCGGCATCTGGACCCTGATGCTGGGGTTCGGCGCCAGCTTTGGCTACACCGTGCAGGGCCGCATCTCGCTGGCCATCGGGCGCGCCTTCAGCATCCTCGACAAGGACAAGGCCGATCTGCACAAGAACCAGGTGCACAGCGCCTATGTGGCCCTGATCTCGATCGTGCTGATCGTGGCCGGTATCATCTACTTCGAGCGCCGCGCCAAGCGTCGCCCGCCGCCCGCCGACCCGAGTGGTGACGGCGGAGGTGTGCCGAACGAAGAATTGCCGCAGTATTAGTTGATGCTCGAGCTGTTCGTCGGCTGGCGGTACCTGTATCGGGGAGGCAAGAAGCCGGCGCTGCTCGGGCTGCTCGCGGTGTCTGTGGTGCTGCTGGTGGCGGGCGTCGCCATCTTCTGGCGCGCGCCGCACTCAGGCGTCTATGGCGTCTTCATGCTGGCGCTGGGGGCGCTGGGCGTCATCGTGTTCGGGCTGATGGCGATGTTCTCGATCTTCACCACGGTGTCGATCGTGGGCGTGGTGCTGGGGGTGGCCGCGCTGTCGATCGTGCTGTCGGTGACCTCGGGCTTCCAGGCCCAGTTCCAGCAGAAGGTGCTGGGCGTCAACGCGCACGTGCTGGTGATGCGCGGGCCCGGCATGGTGGACTGGGAGGTCATCGAGGAGCTGGCGCGCGAAGACAAGCGCGTCAAGGCGACCGAGCCGTTCACCATGAACGAGCTCCTGGTCACGCGCGGCACTGGCGGCGGCTTGTCGGCGGTGGCCATGAAGGGCGTCGATCCGGCGCGGGTGACGCAGGTGCTGGACGTGGCGCAGCACCTGGAGCCGGGCTCGGAGGGCGCGCTGGAGAAGCTGGGCGCGGTGCGCGGGCCGGACGACAACCCGCCCATCCTGATCGGGCGCGGGCTGCAGAACAAGCTCAAGGCGGTGGTCGGCGACGACGTCACGGTGGTGTCGCCCGACATCCAGAGCTACCAGGTCAGCGGCGGCCGGCCGCGCACCCAGAAGTTCCGCGTGGTGGGGATCTTCTACAGCGGCTTCGACGAGTATGACCGCCGCCTGATGTACGTGAACATCAAGGACGCGCAGGAGTTCCTGCAGAAGAACGGCGAGGTCCTGGGCGTCGAGATGCGCCTCGACGACATCGAGGCCGCGGCCTCGGTGGCCAAGCGGCTGGAGGCCAAGCTGCCGCCCGACTACAGCGTGGTCGACTGGCGGCACCTGAACCGCAACCTGTTCACCGCGCTGAAGCTGCAGAAGGTGGTGCTGCTGCTGTTCCTGACCCTGATCATCGTGGTGGCGGCGTTCAACATCGTGGCCGCGCTGACCTTGATCGTGTTCGACAAGACCAAGGAGATCGCGATCCTGAAGTCGATGGGGGCGAGCTCGGGCGCGGTCGGGCGGGTCTTCGCGGTGGTCGGCATGACCATCGGCGTGGTCGGCACGGCGCTGGGGCTGGGGCTCGGCGTGCTGCTGTGCAAGGTGGTGGCGAAGTATGGCTATCCACTGGATCCCAAGGTGTATCTGATCGACCGCCTGCCGGTGCGCATCGATCCCGTGGAGTTCGGGCTGACGGCGCTGATCACGCTGGCGGTGTGCGGGTTTGCCACCCTGGTGCCGTCACGGCGGGCAAGTGCGCTCAAGCCGGTCGAGGGGCTGCGCTACGAGTAGCGGGCCGCGCCCTCGAGGCGTGGTAGAAGGTGAAGCATGGCGCGGATGGTCAAGTGCGTGAAGCTGGGCAAGGAGCTGCCGGGCGTGGCTTACAAGCCGCTCGACAACGAGCTGGGTCAGAAGATCTGGGACTCGGTGTCGATGGAGGCCTGGCGGATGTGGCTCGAGCACTCGAAGATGCTGATCAACGAGTACCGGCTGGACCTGGTGTCGCCGCAGGCGCAGAAGGTGCTGACCACCGAGATGGACAAGTACTTCTTCGGCGAGGGCGCCCAGCTGCCGCCGGACTTCAAGCCGCCCGCCGCGAAGTAGCGAGGCCCGTGTTCGGCGTCGCCCTCCTGTCGTGCTACGAGCTGGGGCGCCAGCCGCAGCAGCTGGCGTCGGCGGCCGCGGCGCTGGAGCGCGCGGGGTTCTCGCCGCAGCTGTGCGATGTCTCGATCACCAAGCTCGACGAGGCGGCGGTGCGCGCCGCGGGGCTGGTGGTCATCTCGGTGCCGATGCACACCGCGCTGCGCATTGGCCTCGAGCTCCTGCCGCGGGTGCGGGCGCTGGCGCCGCGGGCGCACATCTGCTTCCAGGGACTGTATGCGCCGCTGAACGCGGAGCTCCTGCGCGCGGCCGGGGCCGACAGCGCGGTCGGCGAGCACGAGGGCTGGCTGGTCGAGCTGGCCGAGGCGCTGCAGGCGGGGCGCGCGGTGCCGGGGTTGCCGGCGGCGGGGGCGCGGCCGCGTATCGATGTGGTGCCAGCGCGTGGCGGACTGCCCGCGCTGGAGAAGTATGGCCGGCTGCTGGTGGCGGGGCCGGCGGGGGTGGAGCGGCGGGTGGCGGGTACGCTGGAGGCGACGCGCGGCTGTCTGCATCTGTGCCGGCACTGTCCGATCCCGCCGGTGTGGAACGGGCGCTTCGTGGCGGTGCCGCTCGAGCTGGTGCTGGAGGATGCGCGCCGGCAGGTCGCGGCGGAGGCGCGCCACTTCAGCTTCAGCGATCCCGACTTTCTCAACGGGCCGGGGCATGCAGTCGCGGTCGCGCGCGGCCTGCACGCGCAGCACCCCGAGGTGACGTTCGACTTCACCGCCAAGGTCGAGCACCTGCTGGCGCGACGCGGGCTGCTGCCCGAGCTGGCGGCGCTGGGCTGCGTGTTCATCGTGTCCGCGGTCGAGGCGCTGTCGCCGGTGGTGCTCGACGTGCTGGCCAAGGGTCACGTGCGCGCCGATGTCGAGGTCGCCCTGGCCGCGGTGCGCGCGGCGGGGATCTCGCTCAGGCCCACGTTCGTGCCGTTCACGCCCTGGACCACGCTGGACGACTATCTCGAGCTGGTCGGCTGGCTGCGTGACCACGGCCTGGAGGACGAGGTCGACCCGGTGCAGCTGTCGATCCGGCTGCTGCTGCCACCGGGGTCACTGCTGCTGGAGCGGGCGGAGCTTGCGCCCCACCTGCGCGGCCTGGATGCGGCCGGCCTGCAGCATCGCTGGGTGCATCCGGATGCGCGCATGGACGCGCTGGCCGAGACGGTGACCGCGATCTGCGAGGACGCCGCCGCGGTCGCGGGTGGCGAGGAGCCGACGCTGACGTTCGCGAGGATTCACGCAGCGGCTGCTGCGGCAGCGGGAGTTGCGGCACCGGCGCCGGCAGTGGCCGGGGTGCGACGGCGGTTGCCGCCGCCGCGGCTGAGCGAGGCCTGGTTCTGTTGCGCGGAGCCGACGGCGCGTCAGCTGCGCACCGCCGCCGGAACCTAGCGCGGTCGACGTTTCAGAAGGAAACGTCTGCGGCCCCGCTTCACGGGACGCCGCCATCACCGCTGCCGGTTGGCGTCGGCTCGGGCGTCGGCTCGGGCGTCGGCTCGGGCGTCGGCGTCGGGGGCGACGTCGGGGCTGGCGGGGCAGCGGTCGGCTCGCCCAGGCAGACGTTGCGCGCCGCAGCGCCCCAGAAGCGGTCGCCGCGGTCGCCGCAGCTCATGCCGGCGGGGCAGGCGCCGCCTTCGCCACAGGGCAGCTCGCAGGTCGCGCCGTCGCCGGTGACGTTGTTCTGGTGGAACCTGATGCAGGTCAGGCCGGCCTGGCAGGAGGTGCGGGGGGCGTGGCAGTCACCGCCGCGGCCCGACGGGGGCGGGGGTGGGTTGCTGCCACGCAGCATGGGGCCGCACCCGACCAGCACCAGCGCGGCGATGGCCGAGACGGGGACGAGCAGCTTCAACAGGGCGACGGCGCGGCGCGAACTCATCGCCGCACCGTAACATGTGCGCGATCGCTCAGTGCTTGCAGAAGCCAGGCGCCGAGGCCGGGACCGAGCCTGCGGTCAGCATCTGGGTCGAGCCCATGTCGACGAACTGGTGGCTGGTGTAGCTGAACGGCGGGGTGCTGGCGTTCATGGTCGAGTCGACGCACAGCGCGTTGCCGCCACCCGCGCCGGCGGGGCCGTCACGGCCCGGGTCGCTGGCGCGCGAGGGCACGGTCATGACGTCGCATGAGGTCACGCTGCCACCGGTCACGTTGGTGCGCACGGTGGCCACGTTCCAGATGTCGCCGGTGGTGTCGGCGCCGGCGCGGGTCAGCACCGGGAACTGCGCGTTGGTGACCGGGTTGTAGCCGGCCGACAGCACGCGAGCGCCGTTGCAGTAGATGTTCACGTGCGGCTTGGTCGGCGCGGTGCCCGAGTAGAAGTTGACCCCGATGGCGAAGCGCTCGCCGTTCCTCGGGTTGTCGAGGTTGATGTTCTCGGGCCCGCAGAAGCCGGTGGTCAGGCCGTTGTTGGTGGGATCGGTCTGCGTGCGCGAACACGAGATGTTGTCGGTGTCGAGGCGCGGGTTGGTGCAGCCCAGCCCGATGATACCGGGGATGAGGGGCGCTGCGCGCCGCGAGCCCCAGCCGATGCAGGCGCTGTTCGGTGAGTCGGCGTAGCCCCAGCCCGGTGGCGACCCGCTGCCATCTCGGCAGCCCGACTCCCCCGCGTACCAGCAGTCGTCCTTCTCCTGGCCGGCGCAGGCGCCCTCCCAGCCGTGGTTGGGACAGCTGGTGCCCTGCAGCTGGGCGAAGTGCAGATCGACGTCGGTCGAGCCGACGGTGTCCCAGCACAGCTCGGCGCGCACGCCGGGGGCGCGGACCTCGACGCGCTGGCTGCAGCTGTAGTGCATGCCGCCGAGGTCGAACTCGCCCTGCACGATGTAGTCACCCGACAGCGCGAAGGCCGGGTTGATACGACCGGCGGCGGCGCCGTTGCCGGTCATCGCGCGCAGGCCGCGCAGCGGGTCGGTGCCCGCGCCGACCTCGTAGCGGTTGCTCGCCATGTTGAAGCGCAGGTTGGCGCCGGCGCCGACCCGCGCGCCACCCGCGGCCGAGTTGGCCTGGTTGTAGATGGCGTAGGTCGGGTTGGGCAGCACGTTGTCGCAGTCGCCGCCGACCACGGTCCAGGTCCAGTTGGTGGCGTTGGCGCGGTTGGCCGGGTCGGTGATCCAGGCGCTGCCGTCGACGCCGGGGATGGCACCTGGCGGCGGGTAGGGCGCCAGCGTGATGGCCGCGGTCGGGCAGCGCACGGCGTCCATCTGGCAGCTGCAGTTCAGCGCGCGGCTGTTCTGCGCCAGACCGTCGCAGTTGAAGTCGCCCAGCGAGCACGAGTCATCGGGGTACGGCGGCTGACCGCCGCGACAGGTGCCCGACCACTTGGCGAACTCGGTGCCGACGCAGTCGAGCGAGCCCTTCGAGTTGGCGGTGCACCAGCCCACCGGCAGCCCGGTCGCGGGATCTGCCTGGGTGGCCGGGGTCAGGTAGCAGTCGCGGGTCGCGCCGTTGCCCGGGCAGCCGCAGCCCTCGTCGACCTGGCCGTCGCAGTCGTCGTCGAAGCCGTTGCCCGAGAGACCATTGCGCAGAGGCATGCCGACGTTCAGCGAGGTGTCGGTCGCGGTGTCGCACTCGTTGAGTGTCGACGGCGCGCAGCGACGCGGGAACGGCGGCGTCCCTGGCGTCACCGTGAGGCAGCCGGCGTCGTCGCCCGGCGGCAGCACACGATCGTCGAGCAGCGAGACGTCGGCCAGCGGACCGGCGTCGATCAATTGACCACCGTCATCGGTCATGTTGATCGCGCTGTCGCGCCCGCCATCGTTGATGACGTCGTCGTCGTCACCGCCGCCGTTGGCGTCGCCGGGTCCGCAGCCAGCGGCCGCGATGGCGAGAGAGAGGGAGGACATGAGCGCGAGGCCAATAAGCGAAGGCGAGCCGAGCTTCATAGGTGGTTCACTCCGTGGCGGGAGTTTAGCGCTCGCCGCAGTGGAGACGTCAATCACGGCATGACTGACATCGTCTTTCGCAGCTCGAAGTGTAGGTTGCTGTGCGCTTGACGCAGCGCGGCTTCGACCGCGGCCGGGGTGTCGCCGCGCGCGAACACGAAGCCGAGATAGCTGTCGCCCTCGGGCAGCGGCGAAAGCTCGTCGCCGATGCGCGCCGTGATGGTGACGTCCTCGATGGCCGCGCCGGGCACCCGCACCGCGGCGGCGGCCTCGACCCCGCGCACCGCCACCAGCACGCCGCGCGCCGGGATGGGCAACATCATCACACCGGCGGCGACACCCTCGCGCAGCCGCGGCGGGCCCTGGCCGAGGGCGTGCCGGACCACCAGCTCCTCCAGCGACATGCCGGTGCCGAAGCGCAGCGTGCGCCCGCACAGCCCGCCAATGGTGCGCGCGGCGACCTCGATCACGACCGGGTGGCCGCCCGGGGGCAGGCGCAGCTCGGCGTGTACCGGCCCGGTGTGCAGGCCCATGGCACGTGCGGCCTCGGCGGTGGTGGTCGTGATGGCGGCCTGCACCGCGGCGGGCAGCCGTGATGGCGTCACGTACAGGGTCTCCTCGAACAGCGGGCCGTCCAGCGGATCCGGCTTGTCGAACAGGGCCAGCACGGTCAGCTTGCCGTCGTCGAGCAGCCCCTCGAGCGCGACCTCGGGGCCCGGCACGAAGGCCTCGACCAGGATGCGCTGGGCGTCTCCCGAGCCCGGGTCGAGCTCGGCGCGCTCCGGGTGCGCCAGCAGCGCGCGGACCCGGGTCAGGCACGCGGCCAGCCCGCCGGCGTCGTCGGCGCGCATGACGCCGCGGCTGCCCGACAGCAGGAGCGGCTTCACCACCACCGGCCAGCCCAGCTCGGCCTCGACACGCGCCGCCGCCGCGGCAGCATCCTCGGCCGGCTCCAGCGCGAACCAGCGTGGCTGGGCGACCTCGCCGTCATCCAGTGCAATGCGCAGCAGGCGCTTGCTGCGGGCCGCCGCCATCGCCTCGGGCGCGTTGCTGGGCAGCCCGAGCTCGCTGGCCGCGCGCGCCGCCAGCGCCGCCGC